>OGWO01000033.1_pt1 | contig 12631 bp, 10 predicted proteins | sample 1576001 | NCBI WGS metagenome assembly OGWO01 (sample SAMN07581522, study PRJEB24739) | freshwater metagenome | place: Singapore | collected 2015-01
AATTAAAACAAAGCTGGTTAATGTTAAAGACTAGTTTAGTTTCCGTACTCAGATAAAAAACGAATGCGAACCAAACGCAGTTCTTCTTCGGAATAACAGCCATCAAATTCATGGTATGCCGCAAGCAAATCATCTGATTCCGCCTCTAGAAAGTAATCGATGATTTCTTCCTGGTTATCGGAGTCGAGCACCTCATCGAGATAATAAGCAATATTGAGCTTGGTACCAGAATTAACTACTGTTTCAAGTTCTTCAATGAGTTCGTTCAATGATTTACCTTGCGATTTAGCAATATCTTCTAACGGAAGTTTGCGGTCAATATTTTGTATGAGTTGAACCTTTGCACCCGATTTGTTGATCAAGGATTTGACAACGAAGTCGAGGGGTCTTTCAATTTGTTGAGCCTCGACATGAGCGGCTATGAGGTCAAGAAAAGCTTGGCCATAGCGCTGTGCTTTGCCCACACCAACACCCTGAATGGCAGTCAGTTCTTGCATCGTGATGGGATATTGCACGCACATATCGCGCAGGGAAGGTTCTTGAAAAACAACAAATGGCGGTACACTTGCTTGCTTGGCAACTGATTTTCTTAAATCGAGTAATTGACTATAAAGTAACTCATCAAGTGCTGCCCCTTTTTGATTGACTGCAATAATGGCGTCGTCGTCGTCGGTGTTTGAGAAATCGTGTTGTTTGAATATTTGGAAAGGAACTGGTTGCTTTCTAAAGGCTTTTCCTTTCTCTGAAAGCTTGAGCGTACCGAAAGTCTCGACATCTTTGTATAGAAAACCATTTACAACAGCTTGACGTATGACCGCATTCCAAAAATGCTCGTCTTGGTCCTTGCCTGAACCAAAAAGTGGGAGTTGGTCGTGTTTGTAAGCTTTGATATCGGCGTTGAGATGCCCTGATAAAAAGGCGCAATAGTGCTTGGCTTTTTGAGTTTCTTCTAGGTTGGCGACAGCGTCAAGCAATAATTTGAGATAGGCCTCGCCTTGCATTTTTTCTTGCGGATGGCGACAGTTGTCACATTGTTCGTTGCAATTTTGCTCGTTGAATTCTTCCCCGAAATAATGCAAAATAAATTTCCTTCGACAAACAGAAGTTTCTGCGTAAGAAACAATTTCGTGTAATAATTGACGGCCAATTTCTTGTTCAGTGATGGCCTTGCCTTGTAAAAATTTATCGAGTTTTTCGATGTCTTTGTAGCTGTAAAAGGCTACACATTCACCAACGCCACCATCGCGACCTGCCCTTCCCGTTTCCTGATAATAACTTTCAATAGACTTTGGAATGTCATGGTGAATGACGTAACGCACATCTGGCTTATCAATGCCCATACCAAAAGCAATGGTTGCCACCACGACGTCCACTTCTTCCATCAGAAAAGCATCTTGGTGTTTGGCCCTGGTAGTTGCATCTAGGCCTGCATGATACGGAATAGCTGAAATGCCATTGACTTGTAAGAGTTCGGCGATTTCTTCTACCTTTTTACGGCTGAGACAGTAGATGATGCCGCTTTGACCTTCGCGTTGTTTGATGTAACGAATGATTTGTTTTTCGACTTCGCGTTTAGGTCTTATTTCGTAATAGAGGTTGTCTCGATTGAAAGATGATTTAAATACGTCCGCATCGAGCATATTTAAATTCTTTTGGATATCGTACTGAACCTTTGGTGTTGCAGTTGCTGTAAGTGCGATGATTGGGACTTTTGAAATTTTTTCAAAAATTTCACGAAGTCGGCGGTATTCTGGCCTGAAGTCATGGCCCCACTCTGAAATACAGTGTGCCTCATCAATAGCAAAAAATGAGATAGGGACAGCCGCCAAAAAATCAATGTTTTCTTGCTTTGTGAGTGATTCTGGCGCAACATAGAGCATTTTGGTCCGCCCAGAAAGCACATCTTCTTTGACTTTCTGAATTTCGGATTTGCTCAATGAGGAGTTGAGAAAGTGTGCGATATGCCCTGTTTCACTGACACCACGTATGGCATCAACTTGGTTTTTCATGAGGGCGATGAGTGGCGAAACAATGATAGAAGTACCGGGTAAAATCAGAGATGGCAACTGATAACACATGGATTTACCCCCTCCAGTTGGCATGATCACGAAGGTGTTTCGGCCAGCTAGAATGTTATCGATGATTTCTTGCTGAGAACCTTTGAAATGATCAAAGCCAAAATGCTGGCGTAGCGCGCCTTTGAGGTCGTATGTTTGTTCGGTAACGGACATAATTATGATGCTGTAACAACGGCGGGTTACAGTTGTTCATTTAAATATAAGGCTAATTTCACAACTAGCTTACATGAATGTTAAAAATTAGCCGTTAAAAGCAACAACTTCTTTGACCTCAGGCAAATGTTGCTTCAATAAATTTTCTATTCCTCCTTTGAGCGTTGCGGTGGAAGATGGACAACCGGCACAAGAGCCTTTGAGCAAGACTGTCACTTTTCCGTCTTCAAATCCAAGAAAATCAATAGCACCACCGTCATTGGCGACAGCCGGGCGCACATATTGATCGAGAAGGTCGGCAATAGCATCATCGAGCTCCGATGCCTCAAATTTTGGCAGGGCCTGTGGGCTTGGGCTTGCATTCTCAGTTGTATCTTGTTCTGGGTCTAGTTGAATTTGGCTTGGCATAGCGATAAGCACCTCTTTACCAAAGGCAATCCATTCGCGGATGAACTCACGGAGTTCCATTGTGATGAAATCCCAGGGAACGTTGTCTGTTTTAGCAACAGTAACAAAATTGGAGGCGACAAATACTTTAGCAACAAAAGGAAAGTCAAAAAGCGCTTCAGCCAGAGGCGAATAACCTTTTGCGCTCATTTTTGTATCAAATTCTACCGACGCACCTGTAGGCAACAAATACTTATTAGCCACGAATTTCATGGTGTTCGGGTTGGGGGTCATTTCGCTGTAAACGGTAACTGGAATCATGCCATCTTATTTTAGTTACAAAAGTAACCAATTCTAGTCGGCTTTGTTTGCCAGATGCGCATTTTCTAATAGGTCAATAACAGATTTTACCGGAGAAAAGACGTGCGAAGGCAATTCTACAAAAAGTGTATTCCAATTGGCCATTGCTCCGTTCCAAAGACCAGGTTGTTCTACAAATTTCACTTGCTGACCTTCGTGATTTTTTTCGACCACGAAACATGCTGCTGCATCTTGAAACTGCTGCAAATCATGAGCTACACCATTTAAATCACAAGGACTCAGCACCATCAGTACAGGATTGAAATGCGTACTTTGCAGTAATAGTTGGCTGGCGTTGGGCAAATGAATGAGTTGTGATTTTTCAATAATTTGTTTGGACTTGAAACCATCTTTCAAAATAAAAAATGGGCCACCACCAGGCTGACCATCGTTGCGCACCATGCCACAAACTCTTAAAGGTCTATTGAGTAACTCGTGCCAATCTAGCTCTTTTGATTCTGTAAGTATTTTTGGATCAAAGAGGCCCATTGTGTCATTCCAGCGACAAAGCCCTTCAAAATCATGATGAACCATAAAAGCTTTTAATTCTTTACGAATTTGAAGTTGTAGACCTAATAAAAATAACCAATAATATAGGTTCCCCCTCCATCAAATGAAGGACTCATCGTTGCCTCTACCGTTACCGGCAACGCATCAACACCCATCATCGCCGCAGCAATACCCTTCACAACCATAACCTAATAGATTAACTGTTAATTATTTATAACCATACTACAAAATAGCACTCGCCTCACTCACCCTTATCCCCACATCTGTGATGCCACCCAATTTCTCGGTTCTTACATTTTGCTTCAAGTAAAATTCATATTTTCCTGGCTTCAAAATCACATTCTGCTTAAACGGTATTCGATACGTCAACACATTTCCATTTCCTTGTCCCAACCATCTTCCCGTTTCATCGGCCAACTCAGCCTGAAATTGCAACGTATCACTCTTACCCTCGCCCTTCAATACCCCAATCATCCACAAATTCGAATACGCATATTTGCCCGTAATGCGCAAATTCACATCAATATTGTAATAATAATCAGCCTTCTTGATATCAAACTTGAATTTCTGAATCTCTTTCCACTCCCAAACACCATCTTCAATGCCCGCAAATGTATCCTTCACAACCGATGGATCTACCTTACAACTACCCATAATTGTAGACGCAAAAATCAACCCCATCACCATAACCAACCTCCCAAAAAACTTCATATCACTCAATATCCTTCCCGCTTCTTTTCCTTTTTCGCTGAAACCAGCAAGCTTATTCTGTATTTGATTCATCTCTTTGTTATTAAACGTTATACTTCTGTTCTTATTGAATTTTTAACTTTCAAACTCCATTATTTCTTTCCTCGCCCCCCATCAATGCCATCACAATCCCATCCCATTCTCCCTCATCCAACATCGCCGGCTCCGTCCATTGAATTTCTATGGCGATGCCCCTTTCCTCAAACTCCTTCCGCAATGAACCATCCCCATTATCCAACAAAGCGTCCAATCGCATCCAATCTTTACGCGTGGTAATAAGCCTCTCAGCCCCTACAATACGCATCTGCTCCAATACACCCTCCATCTCTTCCCGCGTAAACAAATGATGATCTCCAAAAACCAACCCCCCTACAACCTTATCAATGTTCTTCCAATTCCTTAATATCCTTTCTCCACTTGCAATTCCCAACAAACCAAATGCAGCTTTATCTTCCAAATCATCGCCCAAAACCCATTGAGAATGCACTTGCTCATAAGTCAACAAAACGCGATTTTCAAAATCATCCCTCAATTCCTTCTTCAAATAGGGCGATAATCGCTGCTTCAACAAACGCGCCTTCTCACCTTCCAAAACATCCATGCTACACTTGTTCACAACCACCCAACTCACTTTTTCACTGGCAAAACCAAATTCCCGCAAGTTGCCTCCAGGCATGCAAAAATCATCCTGCGGCTGCCTGTTGAAATCCACAACCATCACATACCCATCTGCCCTTAATGGCAAATGTTGCATGCCATCGTCTAATAACAACACCTCCAAACCCTTCTCCGTAACCATCCTTCTCACCCCCTCAACCCGATCTCCGCATACCGCCACCTCAATACCTTCACCATATTCCGCCAATGCTCGCTGAATCTCAACCGGCTCATCGCCATACAAACCTACCGCACCCGGTACCCGCGAATCCACCCACTGAAATCCATATCGCCTGTCTTCACGCCCGTATCCCCTCGACAAAACCCCCAAACGCATTCCGTTCCCCTTCTCCATTATCCGCCTACACAACGCAATCATCAACGGTGTCTTGCCTGTGCCGCCAACAGTGATATTCCCAATCACCCAAGTGGTAACACCTAACTCCGTGCCCACCGCCTGCCGCCTTCCAGTAATCTCAAAAAACAACCTCCGCATCCCCGCTACCACTCCCCATATCAATGAAAATGGTATCAACAACAATCCTATGCCCCTGCGTAAAGTCATTCCACTATGCCATTTTTAATTCAGCTGAAATGTCTGCCCCTTACTCGGCATGTGCACATTGCAATGGTCTACGTCCAACGCCAATTTCTCCATCTGAACCGCATCTCCATGCACCAAAAACAATCCCTTCAACTTCCCTTCACTATTGCTGGCCTTAAAATATGCCTTCATCTGCTCATGGTCTGGGTGCGCACTGAATACATCCGTACGCTTTACCGCAGCCCTTACAGGCCTTGGCCTATAGTTGATTTCTACAAAGTCCTGCCCCTGCAATAACCTCCATCCCAATGTGCCCTCCGCACAAAATCCCGCTATCAAAATCGTATTCCTCTCCCCGCCAATGTTATTCCTTACGTGCATCTGAATCCTTCCCCCCTCAACCATACCAGCAGCAGAAATAATTACACATGGCTCATCAATAACACTCAAAATCTCACTCTCACGCTCCTCCTCTATCACATGCAACAACGGAAAATCAAACAAACTGCCATGCTGCTGCTGAAACTCCCTAGCCTCATCATTCAAATATGCCACACTCCGCTGATAAATATGCGTGCTCTTAATCGCTAACGGACTGTCAGTAAATATCTTCACATTCGGTAACCTGCCCTCTCGATACAATTGATGCAACGTGAAAATAATCGCCTGGGTTCTGCCCACACTAAATGCAGGAATCACCAATTTGCCACCCTTATTTACACACGTCTCTATCACTTCGTCTAACATCGCATCCTGCGCCTTTCTAGGATCTACCATGTGCTGCCTGCCACCATATGTGCTCTCAGATACCAAATAATCCAAATCAGGCATCGGCGCTGGATCAGGAACCAACTTCGACATTGCATTGCCCAAATCGCCCGTGAATCCTATCTTGTGTACCACACCCCCATGCTTAACCTCAAAACGCACAGAAGCAGCTCCCAAAATATGGCCCGCCTTGTGTAACGTCAAACTCAATTCGTCATTGAAAACATACTCCTCACCAAAATCTACCACCACCGCCATGTCCAACAAATCTCCAATATGCTTCTTGCTGTACAATGGCATCAAACGCACATTCTTGCCCTTCTTGCCACGCTTCCTGCGGATCGCCCGCTCCTTTGCCGCCAATTCCATGCGCTGGATATTCAAACTGTCGTTCAACAAATATTCACTCAATTGCAAAGTTGGCTCAGTGCCAACCAAAACACCCCTGAAACCCTGTCGCACCAAATTCGGCAAATTGCCCGAATGGTCAATATGAGCATGTGTTAATATCACCAAATCTATTGTCTCAGGATCAAAAGGAAACTCCTCATTCTTCGCCTCAAACTCCTTGCGATTTTCATAATCTAACCCACAATCCACAAGAACCCGGGTGCCACTAGGCAAATCCAACAAATGCATACTGCCTGTTACCTGCCTAGCCGCACCCCAAAATGTAATCTTCATCTTACAAATTTAATCTTGTTAACGGGTTCTTTGGTTGCGAATTTTCAACGAAATATTTTGTGTACGAATCTGTTGAATATCAACCCATAAACGCCATATTCCATTGAATCCCAACCGCTTAAAATATCCCCCTCCTCTATTTACCCAAATAAATTTTTCTGTATCGCGCTTCTCCATTTTCCATCCATCGCATCAAATAAACCCCTTCAGCAAATTGCAACTGCCAGTTCGCATCATCTTTAACCTCCACTTCACGCAACTTCTTTCCAGCCATGTCGTACAAGTCAAACTTGTTAGGCCAACCTCCTACCTCTTCCTCTAACTCCGCGTCTACCGCCAATTCATCCTGCAATTCTCTCTTTACTCCATCACCCCTCTTACTCGGTCTGTACTCTGCCTTTGGTGAAAAACAAGTTACATTGGTAGCAGCCATCAACCCCCCTTTCAATGGCAAACTCTCTCCATTGCCCGTCTCAAACTCCAACGCAACATGATATTTCATCACATCCTGCATCGCCATCGCCGTACGAATAGGCGCCACATAATTGCTCCCAAAATTCAACTTGCTCCCATAAACATTCCATACTGCATCGCCCTCCTCATTGTTAATACTGCCAGTAATCGACGGTTTTAAAAAATTCATGTTCCCATCCATAATGAAATTGTTTCTACCATTCGGATACAATTGAACGGCCGTAACATGAATCTGGGAATACTCGTTCTTGTTAAAAGAATTGTTCCCCAATGCCAAAGTGTCTTTCCCGTTTTTTAAACCAGAACCAGCACCCATCGCCAACATGCCTCCAAATTGCTCCAAACCGTAATCATTGTATGAAAATTCAGCACAACCCATTGCAATATCCCTGTTCAACGTATTCATAGCCAACCTATTGCGCAAAAACATTGATTCCCTAACCATCGTGTAATAACCACAAGACATAGAATTCGGTCCGCCCAAAACATCCAAACCCACTTTGCTGTTGCCAATAAAAGTACAATGATCCATTACTTGTAACTGCTTTTCCGCATAAATCATCGCCCCTTTATCGCATTCAAAAAAACGATTCATAAAGCCATTGAATCCAGCCTCCCATACCACCAAACCTACACCACAATGCTCAAATTCATTCTCAGTAAAACGCTCCACTTTTACTCCGCCAATCAAAGCAATGCCAGTGTCTACTTGTTGAAAAACACAGCCTTCAACCCATGTGTTGCCACCCTTTACATAGAGCGCATTTCCACCGCGGATACTCCAGTCCAAAGCCGTAAAACTGCTGTACTTTAACTTCACATCACCTCCCAAAATAACCCGAGTGCCCAAACCAAACTTAACCGCCGCATCTTCCATTTCAATCTGTTTAAACTGCTTGCTCAAATCAAAGTTTCCTTCCCACTGCAAAACAGCAGAACCATTGATTCCATTGCCGCGAATCAACATGCCCAACTTGTTCCCTACAACTTCAGCCGTGCCAAATCCTTTGCCAACCGCACTGAATTTCAACAATCCAACCGGAATATTGCCATAACTGCTCGGCACCAAAATAGACCCATCGGCCATTTCTAATCTGCCCTTTACATGCAACAACGCAGCACTGCCATTCAACAAAATGCGTACATCCTTGCCAACTTCCAATCTGCCACCTTCCTCAATGATTAAATTACATCCATTGTCTACAATTAATACCGACCCCGAATCCAATTTCAATACCGCGTCTTTTACCACTTTCATCACAGCTCTTCCACCCATAATCATCAATTTTCCATCCCTATGAACTTCCATCAAACCAGCGCCAACCATATGAAACTCCGTTTCCTGCTTGCCGCCAAATCCACTGCCAACAACAAATTCACCACCTTGCCAAACGTGAATCTCACTGCCATAACAACCCTTCTGATAGAATTTTCTCACCTTTAACTTCGTTAACATCTTCTCCTCATCAGTCAAAATCTCCAAATTGCCTGCCCCCTCACGGGTGTTCATCAACCATTTGCCGCCATCATACACATCCAAATTGCGCACAAATCGATCACGAATCCTACCAAAAACAACCTCAGTACTCACTGCTTTCGTTTCATTCGCCCTATCTAACCACAACAACCTGTGCAACAACCACATGGCATTGCCATCAGCAGCTGAATCAAAGTAAACATGATCTTGGTTCTTATTCGCAACGTAATAATCATGGAACTCGCCCGATTTCAATTGCAACCAGCCTGCACCCAATCGTTGTAAACTGCTTTTGGTCCACTCTTTTCCATCCATACCCAATGCACTCCAAGTAGGGATAAAACAAGTAGCCGTTGCCCCCAAATCGCCCGAAACAATCATCCCTTTGAATCCAAAATACTTGATTACATCCGTTCTTCCTCCAGGTTGATGGTCATAACAACTGCTACCGCGTGAAACATCGTAAAAATGATGTTTAACACCTGTATGAATGTGCACTACCATGTTGTGCAACTTATTCTTTACAACATCCACACGCTTCATCGCATATCCCTCAACATCCATCCCCTGCATCAAATATTTTACCGCTTTTCCAGCCAAAACACAGCCAGTGGCAGCAACCGCAGACAACTGCATCAATGTAACCGTGCCCTTGGAATAACGAATGCGAAACAGCAAACTTCCTCTCACCATCTCCGAACCATCCAACAGCTCCTGAACGCCATCCAATCCCAATCCACTGCCATTACTCACTGCCATTTTCCATGGCGATGTAGGCATGTCCTTCGCATATCCCCTGCTCAAAAACGCCAATCTCTCCTTGGCACATGTATCGTTACTGCCATAATGGTACAACAACATTTGCTTGGCCGCACGTGCATTTAATTTGCGATTCACCGCATCCTTACATGAGCGATTCACTCCCCTAAAATATTCCATGGTATGTTGCGCCGCTAAGGGAATATTGGCACCCGCATGCGGTGTGTCAAAAGTGGTGAAAGACACCACACAACCCATATCGCCAGCCTCTTCCATCATGTTCAATGTGTATTTGGCTACCAATCCACCCATACTCGCACCCACTACGTGAATTCGATCGCCACACATGCGCAGTTTTACCCACTTCATCACCTCCCTCAATACCTGCGCATTGTGGTCTATCCAGTCTGCACCTTTTTCAAAGTCTACATATACAATGTCATATCCCGAATCTTTATAGCGTTCCAACATCTTACCAGCATGTTCAACCGATGCCCAGTCTTCCCAAACACCCAATTCAGAATTCCACTGCCTGCCTTTCAATAAATCAATATATCCTATACTGCCACACTTTCCATCCCTACACCCTACCGGCAAATCTTCATAACCAAAATCAATGCCCTCTACAAATACCAAGGGCCTCTCCATACAACGATGCTTAATACCATTGCCGCCTTTGCCCAAATCCACAGTAACCTTGGCCATGCCCGTGATTTCTTGGCCAAACTCCATGTCTTTAAACCTGCTCCTTACCTCAAACTCCTCCACATCACGGCCAACCAAAACACTGCGCCAATCGTTGTTCCAATTCAAATTCACCCAAATCCTTACAGAATGTGCCAAGCTAACAACACCGCCAATACCCATCGCTGGATTGGAAAATAATTTCAAACGAACACTGTCTCGAACACCGCGAATTACAAACCGGATTTGCGACATACGCTTTTTCAAATTCAATGTCGCCGGCACACCAACCTCCAAATCGTACGAAACGCCATCAACCTCAAATCCATATCCCGAAACCGCTTCCATTCCTTCACCAACAATCATAAATCGCGGATCCAATATGATGCGCTCATATTCTCCCCTCCAAGCCTTCACCATCGGCACAGCCGCAAAAGCATATCCCCGCTCAAAATCACCCTCCTGCCATTGGCCAATCTTCACAATTCCACTGCTGTCTTCATTAAAATCATACCCGTTACTGGCCCAAAATGCCTTGCTCAAACGGTAATAATCCGCGTCTACCCACAACAAAGGAACTATCCCCTGTTGCAAATACTGATGCGTCCACACCATCAAACTATCCCAATAATCCTCGTCTACAGACCCGCCAATTCTAGCATATTCAAACGATTTCCAAAGCTCAAAGGCATCGTCAAACGTGGCCGTGTCATCGCCCATACTCGCCATCCCATCATTGTATGCACCCAAATTCAATCGAGAATCCGCCACATCCAATACCACCGATTTGCCACTCTCCTCCAATTTCAATCCCGCATAAAAATGTGCGTGATCCTTCATATATCCTTCCCGCAATCTACCCGCTACAAAAGATTGAGCCTCCAATTGCCCAACCCAACCATCGCCAGCTAACAACACCGCTGCAGCCAACATCATTTTTCTAAGTAATTTTCTTTTCATAATAATAGAAATTATACCCAACAAAACTGCCGCTTTACATTCCCAAAAACCCGTCGTTTTTCGCCAATTTACCTCCCCCCTAAAATTAAAATTTGCATTTTTTGCAACTCCTTTGGGTGAGTAATTATTACTCTTTGTATTAATCGTAAATTTTTAAATATTTATCGATTATGCGTATGATTGAAAGCTTTACTCAACTACTCCATCAAAAAACAAAAAGAAAAGGAATGAAAACCGCCGCCATCGTGGCAGACCTATTAAATATATCAGAAGATGCGGCCTACAGACGGATCCGAAACCCCGAATCACTCCGCGCAGTTGAACTTGTGGTACTGGCAAAAGAATTCAATATCGACCTCAACACCCTCATCAACCTAGGCAATAATTGGTTCCAAGGTGAATTCAAAAAATTCAACAACGACTACACCATACCCCTGTTTTTCAAAGAATTACAGGGCGAACTAGAAAAATGTATCGATCGCCCCAATTCATTTATCTCCTACGGAGCAAAAGAAATTCCCCTCTTTTACTACTTCTGGTTCCCCGCTCTCGCAGCCTTTAAAAACTTCGTTTGGCAACGCGATTTTCTCAATAACCCAGAACTCAGAAACCAAAGTTTCCAGTACAAATTCTTCCAATTAGATCCCAAATTTCAACGAATCGCCGATCTCTACCTCCAAATTCCCTCCGAAGAAATCTGGAGCTATGAAACCCTGTTTTCTACCCTATACCAAATCAAACACTACCAAGAATGCGGTCTTTTCGCCAACGAAAATGAGTACCATGCCGTGATGGATGAATACGATATGCTCATCGATCATATCCACGAACAAGCATCCGCCGGTAAAAAACTTCACCCCATTCAATCCTATATACAAGGCGCGGATTTTAAACTCTATTTCACCCCGCTCATCAATAACGATAATACCATTATCTTCAAAACCATCAGAGAAAATGTAGCCTGGGTGGTTTCCCAAATGAGTGGGATCATGCAAAGCGATTGCGCCCACTGGGTAGATGCCTCCAACAATTGGCTGGAAACCTGCAAACAAAATGGTACCCTGCTCAGCATTTCAGGCAATGGGCCTAGAAACAAATTCCTCCGACAAGAATACAATGCCAAAAAGCGGATGATTCACCTGGATTAATTCGGGTTTTTCCATTCAGGGCGATCTTTTTCTAGGGCGATGAATTCCATCGCCCTTTTTTATGCTCACCCAAGTCCACTCTGAACAATTGATTTACCCAAAATCATGCTTTTTCCTACCTTTGCTTCATGCAACATCCCGAAGCAAAAGGCAAATCTGCGCAAAATCACTCCGATTCGGTAGGAAAACTCTATATCATTCCAACCCCCATCGGCAATTTGTATCGTGACTGGGAAAC
>OGWO01000034.1_pt1 | contig 12582 bp, 10 predicted proteins | sample 1576001 | NCBI WGS metagenome assembly OGWO01 (sample SAMN07581522, study PRJEB24739) | freshwater metagenome | place: Singapore | collected 2015-01
CCTGTTGCGGTTACATTGCTTTCGAATGTAAACGACTTCCTTTCGAGAAATATGTTGCCAATCATCGAAATCAATAACGAGGTTATTGGTATCGAAAAGGACGGTTTGATTACGACTTTCCGACCATTCAACCAAACTAATGTGTCATTTATTCCTGCGGGCACAATTGGCGAAATCAAAAATGCCTATGCTATCGAGGAAATGAGCCGAGTTGACAAGGTTACTTACGCCTTGTATAACCGTGCTTTAATCTCGAAATGGAAAGAAAACGACCCATTCCGAGAGTTAACCAAGGTTGAGTTCAATGCTATTCCTTCACTGGACAACATTGACTTGATTTATATTCTCGACACAAACCCGTAGTAATTAAATGGCAACAGTAAAGGAAATAGTAGCGCAAAGAGTTGCTCAGTTCGATTTCGAATTAGAATCAAACGAGCTTGATTCATACTTGATTGAGGCTGGTGTTAACGGTGCGCAAGAATATAGTGCAAACAGCATTATTGAGCCTAAAAAAGCTTTGTATGCTATTATTCCAGTATTGCTATTACAGGCGGACGTATCAGAAGGGCAGTATTCAAAAAAGAGAAACGTAGAGGGGATAAAAGCCTTCTACGCTCTTATTTGTTCTGAATTAGGGCTTAAAGATAACCTCAACAAACAGCCAACAATCAAAGCCGTAAATCTATGGTAGCTAAGTATCCATACAAACTATACAAATTTACCACAACTGGCGCAACTCAGGACGAAAACGGCGATTGGATAGAGGGTAGTTCTGAGTGGGTTTTGGTTGGAAAATGTAGAGATGAGCAAAATAACAACGGCTCGAAAGTGAGCCTAAGCGATCAAGAAGTCTATTTGTTCGACTCTATAGTTTTCATGCCAAAGTCGGTCGAATCCGTAGAGGTTGGAACTAAGGTAAAAGTTGTAGATGGCGACGCTACAAGATTTGAGTCGATTTGTAAGAGATTTCAGAAAGACCAAATGCATGCAAGATTATGGGTCTAGAATCGAGATTTGATTTTGTGGGTATCAACAAAAAGCTCATCGAGGCTCAGGTTGCAGTGTCAAATGCGATTATTATGAACCTAATGGCGCTTGGCGAAGAATGTTTGAATGAGGTTAGGAACAACGGCTCATATATGGACGACACTGGAAACCTTCGTAGTTCTACAGGCTATTTTGTGGTAAGGGATGGCGATATCGTAGACTACAGAGGTTTTAAGAAAGTTAAGCAAGGGAATGATGGAGTAGAGGCTGGAAAATCGCTTATTGATGAAATTATCGACAATTACAATAGCGGTTATGCGCTGATAGTAGTAGCGGGCATGGAATATGCAGCCGCCGTTGAGTCGAAAGGCTTCAATGTGCTAACCAGTGGTGAGATTCTAGCAAAAACCAAAATTCCAGTTATTTTAAGAAGAGTTAAAAACGCAATTAAACGACGATGAAAACAACCTCAGACGCATTGGACGTGCTTTTTAAGTTTATCAATGATTCCATAATCAAACCAACGGTTTCTGGTGGTATCTATAAGCTAAAAAGACCCACTTCGAGCACCCTTGAGGATGTTGTAATCAATTCGGTTGCGCTTGGAGATTCTAATTATCAAGAAGGCGTGCTAAATGTAAATGTGTACGTGCCAAACATTACCGTGAATAACTCTTCATTACCAAATACGGCTCGAATTAAGGCAATAGAGAACGCTTGCAAAGTTTTGCAAGAAGTGTATGGAGAGGGTTATTCTTTTTGGGTATCAAGCACAAGCATTTACGAGGAAACGGATATCAAAAGTCATTATATCAACAATAGAATTGAATTTCGATTCATAGGTTAATATGGGAAAATTCACACTAGGGCTCGAGAAAATCGAGTTTGGCGACATTGAAACAGATGGAGGTGTCGCAACAGATTGGGAAATTAAAGGCTTAACGTTCAAAGATTCTTGTACGATTGAGGAAGCAGACCCAACGGTTCAAGAGTTTATGTCGGAAGAAAACGACACTCCAGAGGTTATTTCTGTAACAGACGGTATCAAATCAATTAAGTTTCAATTGATGAACCCAGATGCTGATACTCGCGCATACTTTATGGGCGGTACAGTTGTTACGGGGCCACCAAAAAAATGGGCAGCGCCTAACTCAAAGCCAACGATTGAAAAGTCTATGAAAATTACTCCGAAAAATGGTTCGGTTTTGATTATTCCTAGAGGCTCAATTCGTGCAAAAGAAGTTGGAGGCTTTGCAAAGTCAAACTTGCAAATGATTGAAGTTACTGTAACGGTAATGATTCCAACCAAGGCGTCAGAAGCTCCACTTTACCGAGTTGACAGCTAAATTATTTTTTCATTGTATAATCAAATAAAGGCTGAGATTCTTATTTCAGCCTTTTTCGTAAGACATGGATAAAATACAACTCGAAAGAGAAGAGATAGCCCTTATGATTGAAAAAGGCGTGGAGTTTGAAATTGAACGAAAATCAATTTTCAGATTCTTGCCAAAGTTTCTAGGGGGCTCAAAAACCAGAAAGTTTTCAATCAATCAGCCATACCTCGGAACGCTCATGTTGTTGTCTGCTGAGTTCTTGAAGCTTGATTTCAACGAGGATAAAATCAGAGAAGAAGGCATAAGCGAAGTTAAGAGACTGGCAACTGTATCATGCAGGCCACTAGCAAACATTGTCGCAATCAGCGTATTGTCTTCAAAGTGGAAAATAACGCTTTTCAAAAGCTTGCTTGCTACTTACTTATTGTGGCGATTAAAGCCTTCCAAAATGCTCGAATTATCATTAGTCATTAACTACATGATGAACTTGGAGGGTTTTACAACCTCTATCAGATTGAACGCGATAATGAAGATCGCGACACCTCCGAGTCAGATAGAGGAAGCTTTACAGGAGGATTAAAAAGTCCTTATGGACAGTGGGGGAGCATATTAGCAAATTATCACTGGACTTGGGACTATTTGAAATGGGGTATTCCTTGGAATATTCTGCAAAGGATGTTGATTGATGCGCCAAAATACGCATACAAGAAAAAGAATAGTGAAAAGTCTGTCGAAGTAACACAGGCTGAATGGGAAAAGAAATTATCAAACATTCCAACTAGATGAACAATTCAGGAGGGGCATTATCATTTGACGCAATAATCAACGACGAGCAGTTTCGTCGTTCGATTATGGACATGGAGCGAAGAATACGCTCACTGTCTGGCGTGGCTTCTTCTGAAGCTCAAAAGACTGACGACTCTTTCAAGCGTCTAGGTTATGCCATAGGAGCCTATTTGACTTTCGATTCGTTAAAGACACTAGGAAGTGAACTAATCAAGGTTAGAGGCGAGTTTCAGTCGCTTGAAACAGCATTCACTACAATGCTAGGCTCAAAAGAAAGAGCCAATGCGTTAATGGGGCAAATTTCTCAATTGGCAGCCGCAACGCCTTATGGATTGAATGATATTGCAACAAGCACAAAGATGCTAATGTCTTACGGAACTGAAGCTAAAAATTCTGTAAGTACAATCAGAATGCTGGGCGATGTTGCCTCGGGTGTATCTGCGCCATTGAAAGATATTGCTTACTTGTATGGAACCTTACAATCGCAAGGAAGAGCTTACACGGTAGATATTCGACAATTTGCTGGTCGTGGCATTCCGATTTACAAGGAGCTGGCTAACGTGTTAAACGTTTCCGTTGGCGAAGTTAATGGACTGGTTGAAGCTGGAAAAGTTGGGTTTCCTCAAGTGGAGCAAGCATTCAAAAACATGACCAGTGCAGGCGGAATGTTCTACAATTCGATGGATGCGCAGAGTAAGACTATTCAAGGTTTAACCTCTACACTGAGAGATAATATTGACATGATGTTCAATAATATCGGAAAGAACCAAGAGGGCTTTATCGCTGGAACTATCAAGCTAGGAATAAGCGCTACTCAGAATTACGAAAAGATTGTAGACGTTTTGGGCGTATTGGTGGCAACATACGGGGCATACAAGACGGCTGTAATTTTGACGACAGCAGTAGAAAGCGCTTCTATTGCTGTAAAAAGTGGTTGGACTATTGCTCAACTGGCGCAATACAGGGCTTTACTTTTGGCAGAAGGCGCACAAAGAGCTTTGAATGCTACCATGTTAGCAAATCCCTATGTTTTGGCTGGTACTTTGCTGATTGGTTTGGCTGCGTCAGTTTATTTGTACACAAAAAATACAAATGCCGCTATTGTTGCTCAAGAGAAATTCGCTCAAAAGTTAGAGGATATATCTAAAAAGCAAGAAGAGTACAAGCAAAAAACAGCCGAACTAAATGGTGTAATCAATTCTGACACTTCAAGCAAAATAAAGCAATCTGACGCATTCTTGAAGCTCAAGCAAATGTTCCCAGAGGCGCTTAAAAACCTTGACTTGTATAAGTTTATGGCTTTAGGCGCTGCCGATGCTCAAAAGCTATTGAATGAGGCATTGGATGGAATGAAGTTTAATGACTTAAAGACTGAAATATCAAACACCGATAAGGTGATTTCTGATATTGAAAACAAGCTTAAAAGTCAGCCTCAAATTCAAACAAGCTTTGGAAGTGCTACAGTCTACTACAAGGAGTTAGAGAAGCTACAACAGGCAAAAGAGTTGCGCAAAAAATATGCTGCAGAACTAAATGAGCTAAGAAGGCAAGAAAGGAAAGCCAGAGGAGAGGTGGAGAAAGAACCTCAAGGTGCAGTTGTAAAGAATGAGCAATGGTATGACGACGAAATAAAAAGACCTAAAGGACTTCAGTCTAAATTCAATGGCGCTTCTGCTGAGTCTAAAAATTTCCAAAAGCAAATTAATGAGTTAAATAAAGAAAGGAATAAGCTTTTTGGCTCTGGAAATGAATCGGACGCAAACAAGATTGCGCCAGAAGGCTCTATTCGCTATTGGGAGCAAATAGCGCAAAAGAAAAAAGAGGCAGTTGAAATTGAAACAAATTCAGCCACTAGGGCAAAATTAAATGCTCAAGCGCTTGAGGCGGAAAGAAAGGCTAACGAGCTCAAAAAAAAACTATCTGTTAAATCTTTCGAAGAGGAGCTTCAGGAAAAGAAAAAGCAGTACGAGTTGCACCAACAGTGGATTGAGTATGTTTCTCAGGATAGCGCCAATAAGCAATTTGAAAGCCTATTGAAGTCTGGTAAGACTTACGAGGATTATCTTAACTCTCAAATCAAAACACTATCCGATCAAGCCAAGTCTGGCACATTGAGCGAAGAGGGTGCAAAAAAACTTGGTTCGCTGGCTAGCGAATTAGACTCGCTCAAAAGTGGCAAAAGCAGAATTGAAGAGTTCAAGAAGTCGTTGGACGAGACTTCAAAATCAACCGTCAAGCTTACGGACTATTTGGAGTACCTAAAAACTCTTCAATCTCAATTATCAGGAGATAATTCACAGCTAGGTGAGCAAAAAAGGGTTGAAGTTGCTACAAAAATTGCCGAAACACAGCGAAAAATTAACGAGGACTTGCAACAGTTTCTCGAAAATTCAAGCAACTACGAGCAACAAATACTCAATATTCAGAAAAAGTACAGCATTCTTCGAGAGGAGAATGAGGCGCAGTATTCAGACAAAAGAAATGCTGATTATCTCAAAAACAAAGAGCTAATCAATGCTGAAGAACAAAAGGAACTTGAATCAATCAAAAAATATCAGATTCAGCACCTTGATTCTTACAAGAAGCTCCAAGAAACGCTATACAATAGCAATAGAGAAGGCTTGAAGGCTCGCTTGAAAGATGAGGAACAGCTACTCAAGGATATTAAAATCAAGTATGGCGAGCAGTCTGACGAGTACAAGCGCTTAATGAAAGAGATTGAGCAGACCAAAAAGGAAATTGACAAGTCGCTTATTGATACGGTCAACAGCTTTGCTGGTTTGGCTAGCGAGCTTGGACAGGCGCTTCAGCAAATTGGTGGCGGTTTTGGTCAAGTTGGCTCAATGCTTTCTGGTTTGGCCTCTTCTTCGAGAGCAATTACAGTCGGTTTTGATAAGTCCGCAAGTGTAGTCGATAGGGTTGGCGCAGGAATTAGTGGGATTATTTCGCTAACCAACATGGTTGTTTCTGCTGCCAATCAGCGAAATGCAAAGGAGAAAGAGTACCAACAAAACGCAATCGCATTTGAGCACGAATACAAGATTTTACTCAACGAAAGGCTAGGTACTCAGGCGCAACTTGATGAGAATGTTTTTGTCAAAGACTACCAAGGTAGGCTATCTGATAGTTTCAAGATGTTTTCAGACGCAAGTTCGAAGTATAAACAAGCACTTGCTGAGTTATCGAAGGGGCAAGCAAAGGTAAATCTTGAGAATCAGATAAGCGCAAGTAATGTTGGCATTGGGGCAAGCGCAGGCGCTGCGATTGGTACAGTAATACTTCCTGGTGTTGGTACTGCTATTGGCGCAGGAGTTGGTGCACTAATTGGGCTTTTTGCAGGCAAAACCAAAGAAGATACCTACGGAGAATTACTTAAGCTATATCCAGACTTAATTAAAGAGGCATCAAACGGTCAAAAGGTATTCAACAAAGATTTGGCTAATACGCTAATCAATACAGGACAAGTTGACGACTCTACCAAGCAATTGCTTCAAAATACCTTAGACTGGGTTGCGCAGATGGAGAAAGCCAAAGAAACAGTCAAAACTGTAATCCAAGAACTTGCTGGAAACTTGGGGAATACGCTTAGAGACAATCTTGTTAACGCCTTCAAGGAAGGCACTAGCGCCGCTGAGGCTTTTGGTCAATCAGTATCGTCAATTTTGGAAGACTTACTGAGTCAAATCATTTTCAATCAAGTGTTTTCAGATGCCTTTGATAAGTTGCAAGAACAACTGTCGAACTCCCAGAATATTCTTGGCGGTGAAAACAGTTGGCTTGATGCGTTTGGTCAATTTTTCCAACAAGCTGATGGATTGTGGCAACAGTTTTATGATGGACTCCAAGCGGCACAAGCAAGCGCGGATAAATACGGATTGAAGATATTTGGAAATTCAAGCTCTTCGTCTAACAACTCGCTCACTGGTGCCGTCAAGTCGATTACGACAGAACAAGCCAGTTTGTTAGCTGGACAATTCAACGCTATAAGAATCAATACGGCTGCGCAGTTGTCGATTGCAAAAGAAGGCATAACCTACTTACAACAAATGAGCGTCAATGTAGCTACCTATCTACCTTACTTAGAGGGCATAGATAGCAAATTGGCAAAACTAAGCAGTGATTCACTTTTACGCTCGAAAGGATTAGGAGGATGACAGAATTAATACAGTACGTACCGTTTGACGAGTCGAGCGGGACGATTGCAAAAGACCTGAGTGGAAATGATTTTGATTTCACGACAGACGGGTCTTTTGTGAAAGGCAGGAAAGAGAATGCTTTGAATGTGTCTGGCGATGAGTTATGTGAAATTATAGGCAACTCAGTTGTTGACTTCTCGCAAGACTTCACTTATACGTTTTGGTTCAATCTTGAAAAAGTTGGTTCGTTTTGGGTTCTTTTTAAGTTTTCAGGAATCGACCAGTACATTATGTTGGATGGAAAAGAAGTTTCTGAGTGGACATACTTGAGTATTCTAAAATACAGTGACAAGGCTTCCATCTACTGTAATGGCGCATTATTACAAACTGAAGATTTTCCCGACGGATGGGGTCAGCCTACGGGTTTTGTGATTCTGAATGACAGTGAAGGAAGCGTGGCAATTGACGAGCTAAAAGTCTGGAGCGGAATAAATCTGGACGCAATTAAACCTCCATATTTACCGATGAACGTACAATATAAAATATCATATCAGGACTTCAAGGATTTTGGAGTAAGAGTAAAGCAAGGCGACGGTCTTTTCGACGCCCTGAAAATGAAAGAGCCTTTTAAGGTTGATTGGCCAGACTATCACGGTGAGGTGCTTGACTTGGATAACGTGCGCTATGAAGCTAGACAAATTACCTTAGATTGCTTCATTCACGCTTCGACCAAAGAAGATTTTGAGCAAAAGGTTAAGGATTTTCTTGATTTGTTTTATGGCTCAGGGACGAAAAGACTATCAATTGAAGCATCGGGCACAATGTATGTCTACGAGGTTTACCTTGGCAGTGGAGCGCAAGTCAAAAAAAGATGGCGCTCAGCTGATATGGTTGGAGAGTTTCAGTTGGTCATGACAGAGCCACAACCAATCAAGCGTACGATTTTCTTTGCACGTTCAAGTGGAAACACGACCGCTTCGGTAACATTGACCTCATCAAAACCGCTAACAATTTACTGGGGAGATGGCGCAATCAGCGAAAACGTATACGGAAACGCTATAAATAAAACCCATACATACTCTGCTGATGGTCAATATTATATTATCGTAGCAGGTGTGATTGAGGAAGTTTCTGGACTATCAACAAACGGAATTTTGAAAAATGGAGCAAATAGTTATTTCTAAGGGTAGCGACCTTAGCGAACTATTGCTTCGGTCATTACATCCTGTTATTTCGGTAGATAGCGCCGAGCAAAAGAAAGAATTGCTCGGCATCAATGAGGTGAATATTAAGCTTAAATCTTCAAGTCCTATCGATTTGGAGATTGGTGATTTCTGTATTGTTTTTGGCGAAAAATACACAATCAATAAGCTACCAAATCCAAAAAAGACAGGAGATAACAGATTTGAGTATGATATCACCTTGGAATCTTGCCAGTACGACCTGCTTAGAGTTGTCATGCTTAATACCGACTCTACAAGCTTTTCTACTGGCCCCGATTTTTCACTTACTGGTGAATTATCTGATTTTATCGGTGTGGTTATCAATAATGCTAACCGAGTTTTTCCTAGCAAATGGAATACTGGAAGTATTGCTTCTCTTGGAATAAAAACGCTTTCGTTTGACAATGAAAATGCGCTTTCGGCACTTCAAAAGATTTGCAAGGAGTTTAATACCGAGTTTGAAATTTCTGAGAACTTATCGACTGGCGTAAAAACATTAAGCGTTGGCTCAATTGGCAGTATTATTGGTCAGACTTACAAATATGGGAAAGGCAAAGGCTTGTATGAATTATCAAGAACTAGTCTAAGTGACAAGACGGTCGTGAATCGGCTCTATTTGTTTGGAGGAAACAAAAATATTCCTTCAAACTATAGAGACTTCTCGCAAAGATTGAAAATAGCTGGCGACTACATTGAAGATTCTGGCAGCATTTCGGCATTTGGGCTGATTGAAGGCGTAAAGACTTTTGAAGATATTTATCCAGAGCGTATCGGCACCGTTTCGGGCGTTTCAAATGTATTGGAGTTTCAAGATAGTTCAATTGATTTCAATGTGAATAGTCAACTCATTTCTGGTGTGTCTGCTAAGGTTGGATTCAATGACGGCGGTCTTGCTGGCTATCAATTTGAATTGAAATCGTTTGACAATGCGACAAAAACCTTCAAGTTAAAGCCATTCGTAAACGAGCAAGGCATGGAGCTTCCTAGTGCAACAAGTTCAGCATTTCAGGTGTCGGTTGGCGACAAATACAATCTTACGGATATTCTTTTACCAAGCTCGTACATTTCGGCAGCAGAAGCAAAACTTCAATCTGAGGGACAAACATATCTTGATCAAAACAAGGCGCCACGCGTGCAGTACTCGTTGGTTTTCGATGAGTACTATTTCAAGGATTTATTTGGAAGCTCAAGTATTACGAACGTGTTCGAGTTAGGCGACTGGGTAACAGTCCAGGATGATGATTTAAACGTGGATGGCTCAAGTAGAGTGGTTGGAATCACAAGAGACGTGCTCTATCCGTATCGATACCAGCTTGATATTAGCGACTCATACGAAATTACACTTATTGAGAAGATTATTAGTGAAGGCAAGGCAACCAAGCAAATAATTAAGCTCAATAGATTGTACGATGCAACAAAAGCTAAAATAGGCTGGAGAAATACGCAAGAATTGATTGGAATGGTATTCGATACAGACGGATATTTCGACCCTGAAAACATCAAGCCGTTGAGCATTGAGACAAGTATGCTTGTGGTTGGCGTTAAGTCTCAGCAATTCATTCTCAGGGTGGTGATTGAACCAAACTTCGAAGGCCAAAAGAACGTGGTAAATGTCAACGCTGGTCAGTTAGTTCACTATACGGTTGAAGAGACGATAAGAACTTGGCAAATCTCAGAGGAAACGGTAACTATACCAGACGATAATGCTCGATATATATATGCGAAATGTAACAAATCCGACGGAAATGATGCTTTTCTGTTATTTTCAGATTTGCAGATTAAGCCTGACGATGATGCCACATATTACCATTTTCTTGTAGGGGTTTTACACTCAGTTACAGAGGGCGTTAGATGGATTTCGCTCACGTATGGTGCCACTGCAATAAACGGAAGATTTATCAAAACAGGGCGAATTCAATCGTTTGATGGTAGCACTTATTTTGACCTTGATTTGGGAGAAATTGGTGGCAAAATTACTTTCACAAACTCGGATGGTAACAAGGAAGATGTGGCAGATTTGGCAGACAAATCGGCAACTCATTTCACGTCTGAACCAGTACCACCTTATAAGGTTGGAGACATTTGGACGGATGGAAGTTTCTTGTATAGGTGTATCACCAAAAAGCTTGAAGGTGATTCTTTTCATTCTGAAGACTGGGAGGACGCAACTGAATATGACAACACAAAAACGGTAATTGATGGCGGACTTGTCACATCTGGAACTATTCAAGTAGCTGGAGATGATACCAATATAAAGGCGGGCATCACAGGAAGCGGTACAGCCGGCACTTCGGTAAGATTTTGGGCTGGCGACATCTACGGAAATAGAGCATTAGCACCTTTTAGAGTCTTGCAAAACGGACTGATGTACGCACTAAACGCAGTTATCGAAGGATACGTAAAAGCCACGTCGGGCGAGTTTGGTATTTTGAAGATTTCAGGCAATAGCATTATTAATGATTCTATATCTCAAGCTCAATTGGTTTTCAGAAATGATGATGATGGGCAACTTTCGGCGTTTGGCACAAATGTAAAGCCTGGCACATCGTCAGATAGAGCAAACTTGTTATTAGAACAAAGAAAATCATCTTCTGGCTGGAACATAGCCGCCGAACTCAGAGCTTCAAATAGCTCAGATAGGAACGTGGCGCTTTGGGCGGCTGAGGGCGAATCGATACTGGATGAGGCAAATATCAATGGTCGAACAACAATAGAAGCCGAACTTAATAATCAAAATTTGCAGGTGGACTGCTCTAGGTACGACTTGATTTGCATAAATCCCCAAGGGTCGGCTGATTCTGGGGTAACATTACTTACAGGTGGCATACGTGCAGGAAAGCAAGTTACAATTGTAAATCTAAATATGGGAAAGGCAATGTTTGTTTACAATTCAATTAGAGGTTTTTCAAGCGTAATTATCAATGCTGGAGGGTCAATGATTTGCACCTACACGGGGACTTACTGGTATGAGTCTGGCAAAAACTTTTAAAAACTTTTAAAATCTAAGAAATTATGTCAGGAACAAATGGAATTATAGCGGGAATTGGCGATTTTGGAATTTCACAATTAGTAGATGAGGCTAACGATGCAAAAGACTTAGCTGTTTCGGCAAAAAATACAGCAGTTAGCGCAAAGGATACGGCAGTTGCCAAGGCTTCTGAGGCTAGCGCTAGCGCAAGCACAGCATCAACAAAAGCAAGTGAAGCAAGTGCGAGCGCAACAAGCGCAAATGAAGCATTAAGTCAAATTTCTCAAGTTGGATTTCAAGGTGGATATAATCCTGCAACAAATACACCTGCACTATCCGCTACCCCAAGTGGCGCGCTAAACGATGGAGCATGGTACGAAATTAGCGCTCCTGGAACACTAGGGTTTGCAACTACAGAATACATTTCTGGGCAGTCTGTTAATACTGGGGATATTTTGAGAAAAAAGGGTACAGCTTGGGAACTGAGGCTTTTGGCGCAGAATAGCTCTAAAATTGCTAGTTGGGTAGCCCAAAATTATACTGTTAGTAGTCAGGTTGAAAAAGATGGTGCAATATGGAAGAATCCGTCTTCTTCAGCATTAAGTACAGATATTCCTGGCGCTTCTGTAGTATGGATTCCACATATTTTTAATTATCAGGCAGATAAAAATTAGGACTTAAAAAGGCATAAATTATGCGGCTAAAACACCTGGATTTCCTGTGGGATGTCTTACTTTTAGCCTGCACCTCTTTTGGTGGACCTCAAGTACATTTTGCGCTCTTTTTGGATCGATTAGTGAAGAAAAGAGCCTATTTAACGGAGGAAGAGTTGTTTGAAATTCAAGCACTTTGTTCCGTATTACCAGGCCCTACCTCGACTCAAATGATCACAGCGATTGGTTTGAAGCGGGGTGGGGCTTCTTTGGCTTACTTCACCTTGTTTATTTGGATTACACCAGCGGTGCTCATTATGACCCTAGCAGCGTATGGAATGACCTTTCTACGGAATAATTCGATTCTCCATATCCAATGAATACCGAATCGCCCACATCAAATCTCTTGGCATTCCTAAGAAGCCCTTGATATTTTTCTTGAATAGAATAATTCTGAAATGTTGTCTTATAAATATTTGTTATAATCATATC
>OGWO01000035.1_pt1 | contig 12517 bp, 21 predicted proteins | sample 1576001 | NCBI WGS metagenome assembly OGWO01 (sample SAMN07581522, study PRJEB24739) | freshwater metagenome | place: Singapore | collected 2015-01
GATCTACTATAAAATATGGTGCGTTTCAGGGCTTTATTTGTCAAGACTACACAGTAGTTCAAGTGATTACTGACGCACAAGGAAATGATATAACAGCACAAATGGGATTGAGAGGAGTTACTCTGAGCCCCGGAGTTTACATTTCAATGGCAAAGGGAGACTCAATTTATTCAATTATTTTGAGTTCTGGCTCTATCATTTTGTATGATTTGGGTGCTGATATGAGTTCTGTGCCTGGGGTCTCAGACCTTATTGCCGCATTCTCAACAAGAGCCTCTATAGATGGAGCCACTTTAGAATCAACATCTTGCATAGATGGTCCATTAATGCCCTACTTCAAAAAGGCATCATTCTATCTCACACCCTCAGCATATAAAGGAGGAAAACTATACGCTCAAAAACCCATCACAGGAAACGGGGATTTGACTTGGACACGAACCAGCACGGCAATTCGCACAAATAGTTCGGGGTTGTTGGAGTCAATGGGGACGGGTGTTCCCCGTCTTAGCTATATGTACGGAAGTTGTCCGAGTGCGTTGTTAGAACCGCAGAGGACGAATTTGGTGTTGTATTCGGAGCAGTTTGACAATGCGAGTTGGGTAAAGGATAGTAGTGCAACTGTGACTGCAAACACGACAACTGCCCCCGATGGGAATACAACTGCCGACACCATCAATATTGCTGCCGTAGCAAATTCACGAATAAATCAAGTAATAAATATTAACAATTCAACTACTTACACAATAAGTGGATATTTCAAAAATATAGCATTAGCATCGGGTCAAAATATAGCATTAATCTATGGTAATACAAATTCCTTTGGTCCTCCGAATAATTTTACTGCAACTGCCTCTATTGATTTATTCAATGGAACTGCAACTTATTCACTTACGGGGACATCGGGAACGGGGTTTTCGGGTAGTGCAAGTGGTTCAATTCAAAATGTTGGCAATGGTTGGTATAGAGTGACATTAACATTTACAACGGGAACTGCCGCTGCTACTGGTGGAGTATTTAGATTAATGAGTTTAGATGTCGTAAGTGCTAGGTCGTTTTATGCTTGGGGAATGCAGATGGAAGCAGGCGCATACCCCACCACCTACATTCCAACTACATCAGCCACCGCCACCCGTGTTGCAGATTCTTTCAGCCGTTCAAACATCTACACCAATGGTTTGATTTCAGCGAGTGGGGGAACTTGGTTTGTGGAGTTGAGGAATAATGTGGCGTTAGTTGCAGATAATGCTACGGCAGGTTTTTGGCTTGGCACAAATTCAGCCACACCAACGAGCGATGGCACTTGGTATTTTAGACAAGGTGGTGGAAGTCAAAGAACAAATGTTTGGAAATATGTAAGCGGTACGGCAACTCAATTATACCAAACAACAACCGATACCACTAAAATCGCTATAAAGTGGAACGGAACAACTGCGGACATTTTTGAGAATGGAACAAAGGTGGTGAGTGGTACTGCATTTACTGCAACAAATATGGAATTTTTAACAAGCACGGGCGTGGGTAGACCGTTCTTCATCCAACAAATGGCACTTTTCCCAACCCCATTAACTGACACCGAGTGTGCTGCGATGACTACAATTTAAGATTTTTTTATTATCTTTGATATATGCAAGAAGTATTCTCAAGAACTTTAGATTTCCAAGGCGGTTTAACCGGTTGTAAAGTTATATCTGGTGGTGGTGCAAGTACAGGAGCATTTCAGGGTTTTGTTGTAAACACCGATGCTATTGTAGCACAAGTATTAGATAAAAATGGAACAGACGTAACTAGTACTTTGGGTCTCAGTTCATTTACAATCAAACAAGGAATGTTGATTACCGCAGCAAAGGGATCTTACTTTTCCTCAATCACGCTGACATCTGGTTCAATCGTAGCTTATTTTGTATAAGAAATAATGATTGGAATAGGTGTAAACATACGACCTTTCTTAAATAAAGTCGCAAGGGCTGCGGCTGATTATTATAATCGTGTTACTGCTGATGGTGGGGTCTCAGAATCCCCTGATTGCGTCAACAGCGGAATGTCTGATTTAGATAGACAAAACTTATTAAACAACGCTTCATTACTCCTCATCCCAAGCGGTTACAAGGGAGGCAAGTTATATGCCGAAATTCCAACCAACGGAAACGGGGATTTGACTTGGACTCGTGGAAGCGATGCGTTTAGAACAAATGCAAGTGGGTTGATTCAGCGAGTGCCGTGGAATTTGTTGAGTTATAGCAACACACCTACGGATTCAAGTTGGTCAAAACTTGGACTTGGTGCAGGTACGGCTCCTGTGGTTACTGCAAACGCTGGAACATCACCCGATGGGACAACAAACGCATCACGCGTGCAATTCAATTGCGTGGGTACAACAAGTAGTGATAGAAGCATTTTGCAAAAACCATCAATCGCTTTGATAAATGGCGCAAATTATGCAGGGTCAATTTATGTAAAAGCATATTCATCGGGGGAAATTGGAAAGCAATTAAGATTTATAGTCGAAGGGGTTACAAGTCAATCAATAATTACATTGACGGATTCTTGGCAAAGAGTTGCGATTACGGGAACATCAAGCACAACATCAAGTAACTATATAATTGAAACAAGGGGAGGGACAACAACAAACACGACCGCAGATGTTTTAATCTACGGCGCACAACTTGTAGAAGGCACAACCGCCCAAACATACCTACCAACAACCGACCGATTAAACTTTCCCCGTCTATCCTATATGTACGGCAGTTGTCCAGCGGTGTTGTTAGAACCGCAGAGGACGAATTTGATTCTTCAAAGCCAAGATTTTGATAGTGCAACTTGGGTAAAAGACAATTCAAGTGTTACGGCAAATACAACAACTTCACCCGATGGCACAAACAATGCGGACACATACACGGGAAATGGAACTTCAAGTGTGAAATTTACATATCAAACTAATACTATAACAAGCGGTACAACATATTCCATATCAATTTACGCCAAGAAAAACACAAATAATTTTTTGCAAGTCAGTACGGCAACAGCGTCTTTTGGCGTTAATGCTTGGGCAAACTTTGATTTGAATAATGGTGTAGTTGGTTCGGTGGGCTCATCTGCAACTGCATCAATAGTTAATGTTGGCAACGGGTGGTATCGTTGTGTGATTACTGCTCCAGCAGTAGCAACGGGAACTTTTGCAAGTGCTTTGTTTACCCTCATTACATCAGCAACATCAGTTCGTGGGGAATCAAACACACTTTCTACATCCGTTTATTTGTGGGGCGCCCAACTCGAACAAGGCGCATACCCCACCACCTACATACCAACTACATCAGCCACCGCAACCCGTGTTGCTGATGAATGTTCTAAATCGGGTATTAGCAGTTTGATTGGACAAAGCGAAGGAAGTATATTCTTTGAAGTATATTTTACGGAAATAACAAATGCACAATTTCGGGCATTCTTTTGTCTTGAAGGAAGCGTATCGAGTCAATTTAGTGGTTTTGTAGTATCAACAACAAACAACGGAAATGATGTTAGTTATGCGGGTACTAATTACTCTTTAACAACGGGAAGGCACAAAGTTATATGCACTTATTCCCAAGCCAATAATCAAAGAAAATTATTTGTTGATGGTGTTTTGAGAGGCACAAGTACACACACCAACTTTTTGTCAACTATTGATAGGCTTTCAATAGGTTGCCGTATTAATCCATTTTCAGCGTTTCAGTCGGACAGACAATTAAGTTCAAATAGTGAAATTTCAAAATTTGCTGTTTTTAATTCTCTTTTAACTGACACCCAATGTCAAACCCTAACAACCTAAACAATGACTTTTACCAAATACGAATTTCAATCACCCACCGAATGGGCAACATACAAAGCCCAAATAACGGACACGGAGGGCAACCCAATAAACTGCGCCATCGTGGAAATAGGTAACATCTGCCTTGCTCACGATGAAGAGGGCAACTGCACCGACCTTTCCCCGTTGTATGCCGTGGACATTCTTTGGAACGATGAACCGTTGGAGTCATTCGCAACCAAAGAGGTGTTCCCCAATCCAATTGGCGTACACACGTACAGTGGGTGCGATTCACTCTACCTTAATCGTTTTTGTTCTTTCAATCCCGATTCGCCACATTGTAAACCATTGGAAAATTAAATAAAATTAAGTAACTTAGTAATTAAATAAAGTTATGAAATTCTTCGAAATATTCAAAGACGAGCACGGCAAGTTTTCTGCAAACCGTTTCGTAGGAATCTTGTGTGCTATTGCTTTGTGTGCTACTATGTACCACAATTCATTCTCAGAAGAACACGTAGCACCTGCTGCTATCTTGGTAGAGTGTGTAACTGCCCTTGCATTTGGTGCATTGGGTCTCGGAGCCGCTAATAAGATTTTCAAAAAGAAGAATGGCGAAGGATAAGCCCATACCGAAAACCACCAAAGGTAAAAATGCCAATTACCTCCCCACCAAGAAAGGTGCAGGTATGACGGCTAAAGGTGTTGCTGCATATCGCAGAGCAAACCCCGGAAGTAAATTAAAGACAGCCGTTACTGGTAAGGTAAAGGCAGGAAGTGCAGACGCTAAGAGACGCAAATCATTTTGTGCTCGTAGTGCTGGTCAAATGAAAATGTTCCCAAAGGCGGCCTCAGATCCAAATTCTCGTCTGAGACAGGCTCGTAAAAGATGGAAATGTTAATATGTATAACTGCAACTTTGTAGCCAAAAAGCTAGAACACAACAACTCAAAACCTACCAAGCAAAGCGGTAAGGTTAAAGTATCAAAGAATAAACCAACAAACAATGGCAAAAAATAAAACACTAAACTACCAAGGCATGCAAAAAAGAATTGCCGAAACAACTAAACCCGGTACTCCTCCAGCAGGAAACCCTGTGTACAGAATTGAACCTCGTACTGCTTCTTATCAAGACAGTCTTGCTGCCTACAACAAGATTAAGGGTAAAGCTGCCGGTGCAGAAAACCTTAAACCTAAAGGTGCACCAAAAAAATATGTTGGACAATCCAAAATAAAAAAATAATGATGCCTAAGAAACCGATGAAAAGTACCGGAAAGGTGGCTCCATCAAAAGTAACTAAACCAAGCAAGATGTCAAGCACAGGTTCTAAGAAGATGGCATCTAAATATGGTGAAAAACCTCCTGTAGTAGGTCCTGCTACTAAAAAGGAAAGTATGAAACAGGCAATCAAGGCCAAAGCTCCTTTGAGTGCTACTGGTGCTGCTAAAAAACGTAAAGAGGTAAAGACTAAAATCGCAGGTATGGGTGCCACTATGCTTGGTGCAGCTGCTGATATGATTAATACCAAAAGACGTTTGACAGGTAAATCTTACATCCCAACTAAAAGAAAACCATAATGGCTACTAAAAAGACTCCCGGACCCCTGATGCAAAAGGTCAAGGCTCGTGTAAACAAAACCAAAGCAGTCGCAGGTGCAAAAGCAAAATCAGCAGGTACCTTGGTAAAGCAAGAAGGTCGTGCTATTAGTGCGAGTGTTGCTGCTCGTAGAGGTGATATGCAAGATGATAATACTCTTGGTTATGTAAAGCGTCAAGGTCGTCAAAGTGCAAGACGAGCAGAGCGTGCTAAAAGAATTTACGAACGTAATATAAGCAGTCCTAGTGCTCCTAAATTCAAAGGTGAAAACTTGCCCGGAAGCAAAAGAAAAGCTGTTCGCACAATCAGCGAAAATTTGAATACTGGTTTGCAAGGAAGAGCACGGAAGAAATTGGCCAAAGAATATTACGCAGATTTGAAATCTAAACCAAAGACAATGGAAGAAATGCGTAAGCAGAACAAAAAGAAATCTAAGCAGGCATCTAAATGTATCCCTGGAGGTAAAGGTAATAACTTGTGTTCGCCACAAGGACGTAATAATGAAGGAGGATTTTAATCATGAAAAAACCAATAAAGAAGACCGCTACTAAGAAGATTTCTGAGTACGGTGGTATGGAAAAGTATGCTTCTAAGAAGGCTGAAATGAAACACGAAAAGAAAGAGGGAAAGAAAGTTGAAGCCAAAGAAAAGATGATGTATGCTGCTTCAAAGAAAAAGGCAGTTGCTAAAAAGCCAGCTAAAAAACCTTTTATCTACGGAAACTAATGGCATACGGAACTAAGAAACAGCGTTCTGCTATTGTTAAGAAAGCAGTTGCCGGCAAAGATCTCCAAGGCAAAGGTAAGGAGTTTAAAACTGTTGCCAGTAAAGTTGCTGCCTCTTATAAGAAAAAAGGGATGTCTGCTGCAAAAGCCACCGCAATTGGTAAGGCTACTGCTGCCAAACAAATGTGGAAATCCTTAACCAAGAAAAAGAAATGATCCAACAAACTGATTCCACAGCCGATGGGCTGACGATTATGACTGGGGCCTCAGCCCTTATCTCTATTGCAACTGCTTGGCAGCCTGTTGTGGCTGTTGTCGTAGGACTGATCGGATGTGTATCGGGTATTATGGCAATCATTTATTATTACAAGAAAATAAAAGAATGAGTGCTCCTAAAGTTAAATCTTTTCCAATTTCGTTTGATGAGTTTCGTAAACAACCAGTTACTGCCGTTGCTTTTTGTATGCTTGTGGCTGTTAGCTATCTCTATTATGACGGTAAGACAAGCTATCTTGACCAGATTGAAAAATCTAATAAAAAGATTGACGCTCTTGAGCTCAAGGTAGATAAGATGGGCGCTGCTTTGAAGAAGAGCGATAGTGCACTTGCTGCTGCTATAACAGAACTTCGTATAATCAATGCCGTAAAAAAACTATGAGAACTCTCATCGTTGCTTTCTGTGTATTCTTATTAATGATTGAAATCGCATTTCCGGTTGGTGCAGTTGTTACTCCGCCAGTTGATGAAATTGATGTAATGCTTGCTAAGATTCAGAAGAATTTGGCATTGGCCTCAGAAGTAACACAAGTTGCCCAAAAGAAAAGTGCAGCACTTGTTGCACAAAAGGTCGAGGAAAAAGCAGAACTCAAAGAAGCGGTTGTAGTTGCTAAGGCAAAGGCAGAGGAAGTGGTGAAGGCAATGGAAGTGATTGAACAGAAGGTTGAATTCTACCAAGTTAAGATGATTGGTAATAACATTGACACCTCATTTCAAGAAGTTAGTTTCGGAGGCCCGATCTATGAGGCTTATTTGAACTACGTTGAAGAAGGTGGAAAAGAAGATTTCGAGTGGTTTAGATTATATTTATGGCAGCCAAAGTAAAAATAGCAAATGCTGTTTCGGGTTATCTAAAAGATAAAATGACTCCTCCCAAAAGAGACTCACAGGGAGTTATTATCTCAAAAAGAAAACAGGCAGCCAGAAAAATGAGAACCACAAGCAGAAAAAACGCTGATGGTGGACAAAGTACTCATGTTATGGAATGGGGAGAAGGTGACGGAAAATATAAATATCAAGTAAATCCTACGATATTTCCAGAAAAAGATGGATCATGGAAAGATTTGGGAGGTCAAGGAAATGCAGCATATTTAGAAGCAAAAAAGCGTGGAGAAGTCATTGGATTTAAAAGCAAAAGGAGAGCAGAGAGATTTGCAGCAGGATCATGGAAAAAGGGCAAAAATCGCAGGGAAGCCATGAGAAATTATCGACAAGCCAAAAAAGAAGAAAGACAAAGCAATGGCTAAAGTAAAAGCAAATAAAGAACTTGCCAAGTGGAAACCCAAGGCATCCATTAAAAGGCCGGGTGTTGTTTCCAAGAAGAAGAACTCATCTTTGAAAACCTCAAAGAATTACAAGAAAAAATACAAAGGTCAAGGACGATGATGAGCGGCTTCCTATTTGGGTTATTATTTGTTACCTTTACAATAGGAATCTCCTACATAGTTGGAGAAATAATCGAAAAGAAAGATGAAAAACAAAATCGTAGGTAAGAATAAAAGACCAGCTTCAAATAAAGCCACAGGACGTGATTACAGCTACGATAAAGAATATCAGAAGGGCAAGGTAGCATATCGTCAAGAACTCAACGCAGAGGCCCGCAAAAGAGGTATTTATGGCAAGCGTGCAGCCGCAGGTACAAATTTATCTCATACCAAGTCAGGAAAGATGGTAATCGAAAGCGCAAAACGCAACAAAAGTCGTAATGGTTCTAATGGCAAGTCTACCAAAAAATAATTACCCAATACTAATTTCCCTCCAAACTTTCATAGCCTTTCCATTCTGATACACTATCATCGGAATTGTTTTCTTTTGTGGGGCAGCCTCAACTTTCTTCTTGAGTTTTTCCATTAGATCTTTGTGGTAGATTTCACAACCAACAATAGCATCCAATAAATCCGTGTTCTCTGTAATGTAGACCTTTGCCTCTTCGATTATCTGCATTATATAAACAGACTCAAAGTTTTTCCTCAAATAATCAATCAAATAGGCATTTGCTCTCTCTGCTGTGTGGTCATTCTTATACCAACCATAAGGTCTGTCTTTACTCAAGAATGTCTTACCCAAGTTTCTAGGAGAAGGAGCCAATAAGTCTTGGCGATTGTTTGTTCGATAAGTATCCAAGATAACACCACCTCGGTTAATCTCAATCATAACTTTAGCACCACCAAAATAATCCTGTAGGTTGATGTTGTTTGTCATAATCAAATCTGGATCTGCTGCTCTTTCTTTGTAAAACGCAACGTATGTATTAGTGTCTAAGTTCTTGATTGCTATACAGTTATCAGAGCCATCTCCCAGTTTAGATGAAATGAATGGAATCGGGTCCATCCCTGCGATGTATTTGTGGTTGGGGTTGTATCTTTCAAGTAGTGTGAACTTTCCTTCTTTGTCTGGCTTTACCTGAAGTTCTCCGCTGATGTCTTTGTAAATCATACATTTTTCAATCGGTGGGGGCTCAGATAAAATAATCCTTTCTTGTTGATTCAGCTTATGAATAACATCCACAGGCAAAGCACCATGAGAGGTAGAAGAAAATACCTCATTGATGTCCAACGGATACTGTTTGATAAATGAGTTTAAGAATGACTTATCCTCAATCTTATCTAACTTTTCACGAGTCTTATTGATCCATTCAGTAGCACCTTCAATATCAGAGTATCCATTGGGGCAGAAATTCAGAATCTTTCCTGTCTCTCTACCATCTCCGTCAATCTCAGGGGCTTCCATAATACCCATATTTCCAGGAAGAAATACAGTTAATAGATTTAGGTTCTCTGCATTCTTCCAAAGATTGTTTGCGAGTTTCTGTCCCACACTAGTTGATTCTCCTGCGCTTCCTCCAATGACGATTGGTGCCACCTTGATAAAACCAGACTTAACGCTTGCTTGAGCCGACTTATAAACCTGATCAGCTTTACTGTGCAACATACACTCATCAATCAATACGTGCATCGCACGGTAGGCTTCTAATGCAGTTGGAGTATCTTGTGTTTCTCTTGTTATAATCTGAGAATCCAATCCGCTAATCTCACCAGTCTTTTGGTCTTTTACTCCCATATGTAAATATCCAACCTGACGAGTTGAAATGATATCGGGCTTGATATAAGGATTCAGATTATCATAAATAATTCTTGTTTTTTCTTTGAATAGAGTTTCCAAACGAGTTTTATCTGCACTGGTAATCAATGAAGTAGATCCCGGGTTTGTAAGTGCAATCCACATTGGGGCAACTCCACCGAAGATTAACGAAAGACCAATCTCACGTCTCTTCGTTACAAACAAGTCATGATTTGTATTTCTAGCATTTATGTAAGCCTCGTAAATCAATTCGTCTACATCTCTCCAAATAGGACGTTTTCTAAATCCTCTGGCATCTTTAATCATACACTGTGTCAGTGCAAAATAGTGAATGCCAGTTAGACCAAACTTTCCTTCGTGCCAATTCTCCATTTCATTGCCCCACCAAATATCCTTTTCTTTATTTGTTGAGTGGGGGTCTAATCCGTATTTACTAAACCATTCGTTATATTCAAACTTAGGTAGTTTCTTGTTTTCTATAATCTCAATCATCTCAACTATACACGTTTAGCAGACGACATTCTATCCAAAAATGACACGCTGTCATCAACTACTTCCTTTTCGGGATATGCTTCTAACTTAGCCAATTTCAATGACTTATTAATCTTATCCCCAGCCTGTAACAGTTGGAAAAGACCCTTCTGATAATCGTCATCGAGATTGAGGGTCTTGTCCTTTACTGCATCCATTAACTGTTTTGAGGCAGATACCAGCGTAGAATAGAAATCTTTAGCAGGATCTGTGTCCTGTAATCTTATTCTTTCGATAGCATCTGCCTCAGATATTTTATTTTCCTTTAGGAACTTTTGGAGTTTTTCCATCTTTGATAGACTTTATCTTTTTCTTTTGGCTTTCTATCTGCTTTTGTGCTTTGTTTTTAGCCTCATCGTTTTGAGTCTGCTCATAGAATTCCCACCAACTGAAAAGTTTTTCGAGTTCTTTTACTTCTTTGTTTATATTCGCCATAGGTTTATTGCTGTTTTCCAAAATTCCAAATCAAATTCAAGCATATCTCCTTCGAGTATCTCCCACTTCAAAGACTTAACCAGCTTGAAAAGGTTTGCCAATGAGTGTAGTTGTGCTACTGAAGGGTTGCTCACGTACTTATAATCTCCATTTACTCCTCCATGTATTGCGAGGTGAATCTCGGTCTGAGGCCTCAGAACATGAATTTTACCTTCTCTATCAAGAAAGTGAGTAAACAAGTCTTCTTTATGTCCCAATCCTCCTACATGATAAGTAGTAGTATCGAGTTTTGGTTTCTTACGAGCATACTCTAAGACCTCAGTAGCAACTAATCTATCTTCGGGTCTTGTGTATGTCCAATAGACGTAGAGTTTCATAACTTAGACCATAGAGGATCTTGTGTGAATGAAGTAACCTTTTGGGGTTCTTTAGCATACACTGCATCAGGATGAACAAATTCCTTTGGTGTGTTATGCTCAATTAATTTACTCAAATACCACTGGGCTTTCTTCAAGTCTTCTACTCCGCCTTTGTTTTCATATCTCCAACAGTACTTCAAAATGTTACCCTTTAGATATCCTTCGAATTGTTCTGGTGACATGGCAGCCTCGAGTGCATCAATTGCCTCAATTTTCCCCTGTTTATAATGCGATGGGTTAATATTGTCTTTCATATTTATAGAATTTTACCATTTACTATTTTGAAGTTGCTAACTTGGAACGAATTATCTTTCTCCACAACGACAAAAGCAAAGCCATGATTCCATTTAGTATATCCATACGGTCTATATTCGGGGGTTAATTCACACAAACAACCCGTACTCCAAGTGCTTATTTCTTCACCGTGCAGGTTGCTTTCGCTGTGTTGTGAAGTTGTATGATGGTGTCCAATAATTGCAGATGCTTTGGCTTTTGTAAACATTCCTTTTGCTGGATTTACAGGGCTAAATGCCCCACTGTCCATCTCGTGACCATGCAATATAACTAATTTACCCAACTTAATCATCTCTCTTCCTACTGGAATAATCCTAAAATGCTCTAAACGTAATAGGTTTTCAAGAGATATATCTTCGATGTCACTCATCTCTCTAGCGTTTCTCAAAACATAATGACGCATGCGCTCACAGTGGTTGCCAAACTTATAGAAAATTGCTTGCGTTGGGAACAGTTCTCTCAGATAAGCAAAGAAGTTTCTAGTCATTTCCAATTCCTCAGAGATTCTGGGTCTTTTTGCTTCTTTTAGAAACCTAGAAACATCATACATATCCAACAAATCACCATTTAAAACAATGTGTGTAGCACCGTTAGATACGCCAAATTCTAAAGCACAAGCAAGAGCCATATCATCTTGAAAAGGAATGTGAATATCAGAAAGAACTAAGTACTTTCCTTCTCCTAACTGAACGTGTTCTGGGGCCTCAGACTTCGAAATTACTCCCAACTTCTTCAAACCTTCTTGAATGGTAGAAATGGTAGGTTGTTCAAAGTGTCCTGCATTGATTGCAGATTTCCTAGATTTATTACCGTTGGCTCCTTTGTAGTAACGAATCATCTTACGTGCAGACTCCGAAGTCATAAATAATCCTTCCTCTTTTGTGAAAAGTAACTCTGCGAGCAACTTATTCGGCAAATCAGGGAACTGAGCGATATAGCTTAATACTATATCCTGCTTTGTGCTTTTCATATTTTAGTCTTTAGAAATAGTGTTGCAATAATACCTATTAAAAATGAAATAAGCAAGTACCACCAGTTGATGACGTGCTTGGTGTAAACCTTACCAGGAACCTTTACTTCGTAAGGTATTGTATCTCTGTAAGTTATGGTATCAGGTTTAACTGTTACACCGAAGAAGTTGCCTTTCTTTTCGATGATTAGCTTTTTGGTTTCGATGATTGTATCGTGCTCAATAATGAACGAATCTCTGTATTCGGGTACAGGAACCTTAACTTCTTTGATGATTGTATCCTTTACAATTACCGTATCGATTTCGACTAAATACGGATATTTACGTATAAATCGGTCATATCTTTTCTTTGGTGTACCGCAAGAGATTACCAAAGAAAAGACATGATATCGTGACTGGGAAAAC
>OGWO01000036.1_pt1 | contig 12503 bp, 21 predicted proteins | sample 1576001 | NCBI WGS metagenome assembly OGWO01 (sample SAMN07581522, study PRJEB24739) | freshwater metagenome | place: Singapore | collected 2015-01
GGGTGATTGCGGAACTGCGGTAGGTAAGCAACGAGCAAACCAACTTGCAAACGGAGAACCTATTTCGGAAGATACAATTGCAAGAATGGCTGCATTTGAACGTCATCGTCAAAACTCTGAAAAGGAACTCGGAGATGGATGTGGTCGTTTAATGTGGTTAGCTTGGGGAGGCGATGAGGGTATCGCTTGGGCACAACGTAAATTAGAACAAATCAGAAACAAATAAACTATGAAAAATATCTTTAAAACACCAAGTAAAGCAAGTCCTCGTGCTGGAAGCAAAAGAGGTTGCCTATGTGAAGACGGAACATACTCAACTAAATGTTGCGATGGAAGTTTACAAGCTCAAGGCATCGGTAAAACTGCTGAGGTAAACGAACCTGCTCCTACTCAAACTGAGAACAACGGAGTAAGGACTATCGTACGTCAAAACGGATAAATAAAAAAGCCTCTTTAATCGGAGGCTTTCGTGTTATTGTAGGTTTATCACAATTTTAAATTAATACGTGGTTTTTTGTTTTTATGAGTGGTATTGTAGTAATCTTCAGCATCATCCCACTGAGTAGGCTCGAAATCTGTACTATACCTACATCCTTCCGTAAAGCCTTCTTCAAAAGCATCGATAATTTGACCTTTTTGAATGTTCTTAGCTTTACTAACAACGTATTTATCACAATACAAATTTACAATGTTCATTGGTATTTGTTCAATAAACCAATCTACTGCGGTCTTAGGCTCTTGGTTAGTTTCTTGTTCGGATTCTTTTTCTACTTCGATTTCATCTAATGCAGAGTAAAGAACACTTAGTCCCTCTCCGTATATATTTTGAATCTTCTCTTGACTATATATTAACGTAATAGCCTTTAGTAATGCGTGAGCATCGTTTAATTGTTTAAATGTTGTCTTCATAGCGTTTTAATTTGCTTCAAATATATAAAAATAAAACAAAGTAATTATCATCTCGTCTTTGAAGTATGAACACGATGAAAACTGTATTTACTAAATTGTTCTCAGAGGACAAGGTAGAATTAGGAAAACACGAAGTAGAGTTAGCTGTAACTGCTGCTAAAGATTATGCTGATAAGTCAGATTCATTGTATAAGGATGCTACAAGTAAAGGAGAATCTAATAAAAAAGAATTTTTCTCAAAACAAGCTGCTTTAGTAAAACCATTAAATGAATTAAGACCTCAAGTTTATCGTGAAATGATGGACTTCATTAAAAAAGCAGATGATTTAGGTTTAGATGGAAAATCATTACCTCAAACTAAAGCATATGAAAAAGTAATTAGCGACATTGATAAGCGTGTAGATTTCTTTAATAAAGAATATATGCCAAAACTTTAACTATAAAAACAAATGAACGAAAAATCAATCTTAAACAAAGTCCGCACACTTTTAGGTTTAGAAGTGAAATTGGAAACTATGAAACTTTCTGACGGAGTTTCAATGCTTGAAGCAGAATCTTTTGAAGCAGGTCAACCTGTATTCATCCTAACTGAAGACGAACAACGTATCCCACTTCCTGTTGGAGAGTATGAGTTTGAGGATATGCGTGTTTTGGTAGTTATCGAAGAGGGTGTTATCGCTGACGTTCGTGAGGCTGCTGAACCTGAAGTTGAAGTAGAAGTGGAAGCTCCTGAAGCAGAAGCTCCTGCAGTTGAAGAAGAAGTTGCTGCATCTACTGAAGCACCGCAAGCTAAAAAAATCGTTGAGTCTATCGTTAAAGAATCTTTCTTCAGCGAAATGGAAGCACTTAAAAAAGAGAACGCAGAATTGAAAGCTAAACTTTCAGCACAAACTACTGAGGTTGCAGAAGAAGTTGCACCAGTTGAATTGAGCGAAGAGCCTAAGCCTATTTCTTTCAATCCTGAAAACACACAAGCTACTGAGATATTCAAGTTCGCTACTAAAAGAAATGCGACTACTATGGATACTGTATTAAATCGAATTGCAAACATTAAATAAATAAAAAAATGCCTACAACAACTTCAATCACTACTACTTACGCAGGCGAGTTCGCAGGTAAGTACATCGCTGCAGCTTTATTGTCTGCACCAACTCTTGACAAAGGCGGTATCACAATTATGCCTAACGTTAAGTACAAGCAAGTTATCAAGCGTGTTGCTACTGATGGTATCATCAAAAACGCTACTTGTGACTTTGACCCTACGTCTACAATCACTTTGAATGAGCGTATTCTTCAACCTGAGTCTTTCCAAGTAAACTTACAACTTTGTAAAACTGACTTCCGTTCAGATTGGGATGCTATCCAAATGGGTTACTCTGCATTTGACGTTCTTCCTAAATCTTTCGCTGACTTCCTTATCGCACACGCTGCTGAGAAAGTTGCTGCAGGTATGGAAACTTCAATTTGGCAAGGTGTTAACGCTACTGCAGGTGAATTCGCAGGTATTATGACTCAGTTGACTACTGACGCAAACCTTCCTGCTGCTCAAGAAGTTGCTGGTACTACTGTAACTGCTGCTAACGTAATTACTGAGCTTGGTAAAATCGTTGATGCTTGTCCTGCTGCTCTTTACGGAAAAGAAGATTTGACTCTTTACGTTTCTTCTAACATCTATCGTGCTTACGTTCGTGCATTGGGTGGCTTCGCTGCTTCAGGTGTAGGTGCTAATGGTTACGATAACAAAGGTACAAACCAACAACTTGGTGACGTTTACTTTGATGGTGTTCGTGTATTTATGGCTAATGGTCTTGCTGCTAACACCGCATTGTTAAGCCAAAAATCTAACCTTTACTTTGCTACAGGTCTTCTTTCTGACTTGAACGAAGTTAAAGTATTGGATATGGGTGACATCGATGGTTCACAAAACGTACGTGTAGTTATGCGATTTACTGCTGACGCTAAATACGGATTCGCATCTGACGTTGTTACTTACGGAATCACAAACTCTGCTAACTAATCTTAGCTAAACTTAATTAATCAGGGAGGGGTACGACGCTCCTCCCTTTTTTATAACTTTTAAAACTTAAAAATATGTCTTGTGATTTAGCAAATGGTCGCTTGGAAGTATGTAAAGATGCCGTTGGTGGTATCGACGCTGTATACTTCATTAACTACGGAGATTACTCTTATCCTGCTGACGTTGCATATGTATCTACTACCGATACTATTGCTACAGTAGCTAACGTAACATCTCTTTACAAATACGAACTTAAAGGTACTAACTCTTTCGAGCAAGTCTTTAACTCTTCTCGTGAAAACGGAACTGCATTCGCAGAGCAAACTTTAACAATGACTTTAAAAAAGCAAGATGCTACTACACACAAGTCTGTTAAATTGTTAGCTTACGGACGTCCTCACATCGTTATCAAGAACCGAAACAACCAATTCTTTTTGGCAGGTCTTGAGCACGGAATGGAATTAACAACTGCAAATGCTTCTAACGGAACTGCAATGGGTGACCTTAACGGCTACACATTGACTTTCGTAGGTCAAGAGAAAATCTACGCAAACTTGTTGGATTGCTCATCTGAAGCTGATTTAGCTGATGCGGCTGGTACTGTTTTTGGTACTGCTGCTATCGTTACTGTATAATCGTTTTCTTCATAGCGTGTAAAGAGGGTGGCTTTGGCTGCCCTTTTTGCATTTAAAACAATTCTTGTAAGTGTACGTCTTTAAAGTATGATTGTACTAACTACATCAACATCAGCTCAGACGTTCTCGTTTATTCCGAGAGATACGCCAACATCAATGGTGTTAACTGATGACCAAACGAACACACCAGTAACGGTAGCTATTACATCTCAAACTCAAGGAGGTTATGTGAATACTCTGACTGCTACTTTTGCTTTAGAAGAAGGACATTTTTACGATTTGGTACTTTACAAAAACACGGACATCGTTTATAAGGATAGAATCTTTTGTACTGACCAAAACATCGTCTCATTCTCCGTAAACAACGGACAATACACATCTAACACTACATCAAATACGTTCATAGTTTATGAGTAACAACGTACACGTCTTAAACCTATCTGCATACACTACTCCCGTCATTCAGGAGAGTAAGCGTGATGCGTGGGTTGACTTTGGAGAAGACAACAACTACTACTCTTTCCTATTGGATAGATACACGAACTCCACTACCAACAACGCAATCATCAATAACATCTCACGTCTTGTCTATGGTCGTGGCTTATCAGCAGTAGATGCTTCTCGCAAGCCTAATGAGTACGCTTCTGCAATGGCGATGTTCTCAAAAGAGTGCTTACGCAAGATTGCTCTTGATAGAAAAATGTTAGGTCAGTTCGCCATCCAAGTACATTACAACGACAAACACGATAGAATCTTAAAGGCTTACCACATTCCTGTAAATCTTTTGCGTGCTGAGAAGTGCAATAAAGACGGAGAAATTGAAGCCTACTACTACTCGGATGATTGGACTGACGTAAAAAAATACGTTCCTAAGAGAATCCCTGCTTACGGATACTCTAAAGAGAAGATTGAGATTTTATTCTCAAAGCCTTACGCAGTAGGAATGAAGTATTACGCTTATCCTGATTATCAAGGTGCAGTACCTTACGCACTTTTAGAGGAGGAGATAGCTGATTACTTAATCAACGAAGTACAAAACGGATTCTCAGGAACTAAAGTAGTCAACTTCAACAACGGAGTACCTACTGAGGAACAACAATCAATCATTACAAACAAGGTTTTAAGCAAACTTACTGGTAGCAAAGGTCAGAAAGTTATCGTAGCGTTCAACGACAATATGGACACTAAAACTACGGTTGATGATTTACCTTTGAACGATGCTCCTGAACACTACACATACTTATCTGAGGAGTGTATGCGTAAGATAATGCTTGGACATAACGTTACTTCACCTCTGCTTTTCGGTATTGCAGGTGCTAACGGGTTCTCATCTAACGCAGATGAATTGCAAAACTCGTTTATATTATTTAACAATATGGTGATTAAGCCACTTCAGGATGAAATACTTGAAGCCTTAGAAACTATTTTGTCATTTAACAACATCTCTTTAACCTTATTCTTTAAGACGCTTAAACCGCTTGAATTTACGGATTTGGAGAACGCTCAAACTACGGAGCAGGTAGCTGAAGAAACAGGAACTGAACTAAGCAAACACGAACATCTCGATAATGAGATAGCAAATGCACTCATTGAGTGCGGAGAAGAGCCTAACGAAAATTGGCTTCTAATAGATGAATTTCCTGTTGACTATGATAATGATGACGCAGAGAACGAACTACTCTATAAAGAGCCTAAAAAGAGCTTATTTAGCAAATTAGTAGAGTTGGTAAGTACAGGTGATGCACGTCCAAACCTACGAGACAAACAAGATAAGGTAATTGACGGCGTTAAATTCGTTACTCGCTACGTTTACGCAGGTTCTGAACCAAGTGATAAATCAAGACCGTTTTGCAATGCAATGATGCGAGCTAAGAAAATCTATCGTAAGGAGGATATTCTTAATATGGGCAAGCAAGCAGTTAACAAAGGTTGGGGTGCTAATGGAGCTGACACGTATTCTATTTGGCTTTACAAAGGAGGAGGCAATTGTCACCATAGATGGAATAAGCAAGTATATGCTCAATTTGAAGGCAAGGCTTTAGACATTCCTAACGCTAAACAAATTGCACAAGCAAAAGCAGCTAAATACGGCTACACAATCAAGAATGAGGCTTTAGTTTCTCAAAGACCTGTTGATATGCCTTACAACGGCTTTTTACCAACCAATCCAATATACGGCAAATAATGGCAACTGCACTACTCATAACAAGAGACGATTTAGTTCGATTTACTGCGGTAAATGGGAACGTTGATACTGACAAGTTTATTCAGTTTGTCAAGATTGCTCAGGACATTCACATTCAAAACTACTTAGGTACGAAGTTACTTCAGAAGATACAGGCTGACATCGTAGCAGGTACGCTTACTGGTAACTACCAATCGTTAGTAGAAACATACGTTAAGCCGATGTTGATACATTGGGCGATGGTTGAGTACTTACCTTTTGCGGCTTATACGATTGCTAACAAAGGTGTCTATAAGCATTCGTCTGAGAATAGCGAGAACGTAGAAAAAAACGAAGTAGACTTCTTAATCGAGAAAGAACGTCAGATTGCTCAGCACTATACTGAAAGATTCATTGACTACATCTGCTTCAATAACGACTTATTCCCTGAGTACACTCAAAATTCAAACGGGGATATGTATCCTGATAGCTCTAACAATAGAATAAGTTGGTATCTATGAAAACACGAACTAAAGTAGGAACGTATAAACCAAAACAAGAGAACATTGAAAAGCTCCGTGTTTTTCTAACTAAACTAAACAAAGATGGCAAATAGCAACGGATGGGGAGACGGAGCATCTAACAACTCTATCGGATGGGGTCAAGGAGCGGTCAACAATTCTATTTCGTGGGGTGATTCTCACGAGTTATCTTGGGCAGGCTTAACTGACATTGTAGGGGGAATATCTCCTACTAATTTAGTTGCTCCTGTTGTTTCAGGTACTGGCGTAGTAGGTCAAACGCTTACCACTACAAATGGAACTTGGGATGGAACTTTACCATTTACATACACCTACCAATGGCAACGTAATGGCTCGCCTATTTCGGGCGCTACGTCTTCTACTTACGTTCTTGTTTCCGCAGATGCGGGTACAAATGTTCGATGTGTAGTAACTGCGACAAATGCAATAGGAACGGCTTCAGCTAACTCTAACGCTATTGCAGTAATTAGCTTTGAGCAATCATTGATTAACGCCTTTAAAACGAGGGTACAAAATGACGGAGGAACATACGAAGCCGAGTCTTGCCAATTAGCACAATTAACCGCACTTAACGCCATAGCATAATGAGTTTACTTACTGACGCATCTTTACTACTAACGCCTAACGCTAACGCTACAAGTAAATTGTATAGCATTATTCCGTCTAATGGTAACGGAGATTTTACAGGAACACGGGCAACAACGGCTACAAGAGTTAATTCAAGTGGTCTTATTGAAACCACCGCTATAAATATGATTAGACGGGACTACTCTTTAGGAGGTTGTCCTAATATACTATTAGAACCGCAGAGGACTAATTTAGCGCTTCAGAGTTCGTCTTTTGATAACATTGTTTGGGATAAAAACAATACAACAGTAACTGCTAATACAACCACTTCACCAAGTGGCGTTACCGATGCGGACACAATTCAAAGAGATGGCGTATTGTCTTCGTTAACTTTGGCTCAAGATATTTCGGTTACTTTGGGTGTTACTTACACGCTTTCAGTTTATGCTAAGAAAAACACGAATAATTTTATTCAATTAACTGGTCGAAGCACTTCTTTTGCCACAACTTCTTTTGCAAACTTTGATTTAAACAATGGTGTTGTAGGAACTGTAGGAGCTACGGCAACTGCTACTATAACAAATGTCGGTAATGGTTGGTATCTATGCACTGCAACAATGGCGGCAACTGGAACTGCGAGTATAGATAGTATGATGATTCATTTAGTCACGTCAGCCTCTTCCGTAAGATTAGAACCAAACACCCTATCAACCTCCGTCTTCCTATGGGGCGCACAACTCGAAGCGGGCGCATACGCTACGTCTTACATACCTACGACAACTGCAAGTGTTACTCGTAACGCTGATAGCATAACACGGAATAACATATTTACAAATGGTCTGATAACTTCAGCGGGTGGTACTTGGTTTGTGGAGTTGAGGAATAATTTATCAGTAACTCGAGATGCAACAAGCGGAGGTATATTTATTAACACGGGTAACATATCAACCACAGGAGATGGTTTTGCAATAAGAAGCGCAAACACCACAAGTAGAATGTCTATAAGTAAAGTTATTGCAAATACTAATACTATTTTATTTACTCCGACAACAGACACCATAAAAGTTGCTATCAAATGGAACGGCTCAACGGCTGACGTGTTTGTCAATGGAGTTAAGCAAGTAAGCGCAACTGCATTTACAACAACTGCAATGCAAAACTTAATTGCAGACGGAATAAACCGCCAAGCTTTCATCAACGAAATGGCTCTATTCCCTACACCTTTAACCGATGCACAATGTATAGCACTAACCCAATGATATTCAAACTAAAGTACGCAGACAAGGCAACGGCTATAGCTGACCTTCAAGACAAAGGAATACTAACCGATGAAGGATACGGGCAAGGCGTTCACGCAGTTGTTGAACTCGGCATCATTGCTATTGACGAAAACACGAACGCAGACGGATACCATTACGACATAATGAGCGACAACACTTACGACTTTGGGGTTAACCTTATCGAACCGAGAAACCCTAAGCACGCTTTTGCTGGACACGAAAACACGGAAGCAGTATGAGACATCAAGACGCAATAGGCTCAATGTACTTCGTGTGTGGCTACGCTACTGCGATAGCTTTAATCTTCGAAGGACAACACCTGTATCACAAACTATTTTCGGCTTGTATGGCTTTTTACCTTACTTGGCATATCATTGACAATTATGAAAACTAAATCTCTTTTGCTTGTTTCTATGTTATCCGTGTTAGCACCCGTTAAACCAATGGTGCTTATGGCAGTTGCAACTATTATTTTGGATATGTTCTTTGGAATTTGGAGAAGTGTACGAAAAAACGGATGGGCATCTATTCGCTCACGTAGGCTTTCTAACACGATTTCTAAGAGCCTTTTGTATAGCGGTGCGATAGTATTTATCTTCTTGCTTGAAAAGTACGTCTTAGCGGATTTATTAGGATATTTCATTTCAGTTGACTTGCTACTCACAAAAGCATTTACTGCGTTCTGCGTATTCACGGAAGTAAAGTCAATCAACGAGAGTTACCACTCAGTTACTGGCATTAATGTTTGGGAAAAATTCATGCAATTTGTTAAACGTAGCAAAGAGCAAGTTGAAGGATTAAAATAATGTACCTCCAAGCCTCTTAACAATGCGCACTTGGGAGAGTTCGGCAGACAGGGTAGCTAACTGATTCTGCATACCCCCGTTGATGCGTTGACGGGGGATATTTACTTAATTGAGGAGAAAAACACTTAATGTCCATTAAATTGCGCAAAAAACTGGACATTTGCACCTTTAAATACAAGTTATGTTAACAACCGCTCAAGCCTTACAGAAATACGGACAACCTAACGAAAAGGGAACGTATCTAAAAACCATCAACCTACCTTACCCGATGCGCATTGCTTGGGATACGGATTCTAAAGTAACAAAGATGCGTTGCCATAAAGACGTTGCAGATGCGTTTTTAAGCGTGTTTAATGAACTTTTAGAAGTGTATGGTTACGAACGTATCGTAGAACTAGGAATAGACCTTTACGGCGGATGTTTTAATTTCCGTAAAATGCGTGGTGGTTCGTCTTGGAGTAAGCACGCTTGGGGAATCGCTATTGATTTAGACCCTGCACGAAATACTTTGAAGGAGACTGCTAAGACTGCAAGATTCGCACGTCCTGAATATGCTCCGATGATTGAGATTTTCTATAAACACGGATTCATCTCACTCGGAAAAGAAAAGAACTACGACTGGATGCACTTCGAAATTTCAGCCTAAAGCCTTAAAAAATGAAAAAATTTTCAAGCTATACCCCCTGTTTTTTGTCACTAATTCTCGCAATAATTGTGACAAGTTGCTCGGCTAATTACCACTTGCGTAAAGCAATAAAGAAAGGCTATTCTTGCGACACTATTGCGGACACAATTACAATATCTTCGATAGACTCAATTCCTTACGTTTTAAGAGACTCTATTATGTGGGAGAAGGTAGTAGTCCAAAAAGATACAATCGTGCGTTACAAGCGTTCTTTTGTGCCTAAAACACGATTTCAGACACGTATTGAATATAAGTTAAAGCGAGATACCATAAAAATGCTTGAAAAAGTAGAGGTAGTTAAGTGGAAAAAAGAACGAGATAACAAAAAAAAGCCTAACTTGTGGCTGTTTATAATAGGATTTGGGATGGGATTCCTTGCAAGATACCTAATGAAGTTCGCTAAATACACTTTATGAAGATACCAAGAATACGCTTGAAGCAAGATGAGTTTGAAATCATTGAGCAATATAGAGCGATAAAAGAAGAGTCCAACGGGATGGGCTTGAATGATGCTGACGTAAAACACGGATGGCTAAAATCAAAAAAGGCTTCATTGTTCTTCAAAAATCCGAACTTTAAGGAACAGGAAGAGCAGAACTACGAGAAGATTCGTGCCAGTATATTAGATGAGATTCGTGTTTATGCACCAAAATATCCTACAATAACACGGACTCAAAGCAAAGACGGACACTTATTAGTCATAGACCCTGCTGACATCCACATAGGTAAGCTCTGTGATGCTTTTGAAGTAGGTGAAGTATATAACAATCAAATTGCAGTACAACGTGTCTTAGAAGGCGTACAAGGCATTTTAGACAAAGCAAGCGGATTCCATATTGACAAGATTCTATTTATAGGCGGAAACGACATCTTGCATATTGATACTCCAAGACGGACTACAACGTCAGGAACTCCACAAGATACTGATGGAATGTGGTACTCTAATTTTCTAATAGCTAAAAAACTTTATGTCGAAATTCTTGAAAAACTCATTGGGGTGGCTGATGTACATTTCACTTTCAATCCCTCAAATCACGATTATACTCACGGCTTCTTTCTTGCTGACGTTATTCAGACTTGGTTTAAAGACTCTAAGAATATTACTTTTGACTGCTCTATTGCACATCGAAAAGGCTTCAAGTATGGAAAGAACCTTATCGGAACGACTCACGGAGATGGAGCGAAACATCAAGACTTACCTTTATTGATGGCTACCGAGTTTCCTGTTGAGTGGAGTCAGACTAAACACCGATATGTTTACACGCACCACGTACACCATAAAACGTCAAAAGATTATATCGGTGTTACTGTAGAATCTTTAAGAAGTCCGTCAGGAACTGATTCTTGGCATAGTAGAAACGGATACGCTCACGTTCCTAAAGCAGTCGAAGGCTTCATTCACCACAAAGAATTTGGCCAGTGCGCCCGTTTGACACACATTTTTTAGTATATTTGTACACCTAACCATTCTACTCATAGCGTAAGAGCCTCCTTAATTGGGGGCTTTTTTGTATAAATATTCCGTCTTTATATACATTATAACCGCTTAATGTATAGATTTTCCGTCTTTTTATACATTACTTTAAGATAAAAGTGGCAGTAATTACCCGTTATTTTGTTACAAAATGTAAAATAATACAAAAAAAATTTACGTCTGAAAGCCTTGTAAAATCAAGGAATTGAAAAATATTATGTAGAAAACGTAACTTTTTTGTTTATAATTCAGAATAAGTATCTATATTTGCATATAACTAATTCACAAACACAAAAAATAAACGCTATGACAAAAGAAGAAATTATCAAATTTATTAAAGGCGAAGAGCAGGCTCTTTACTTTGAATTTACCGAGTTACGCAGAATGTATGGTCGTGAACACGAATCAACAACCTATGCCTCTGCACAATGGAATGCGGTATTAGGTATTTTAGATAGCATTGAAACAATTGAACGAAATGAAAACAATTAAATTCTTATTCACTGACCTCAACCAAGACGAGCGTCAGATTCTCGGTGGTGTGGTTACATTCATCGCAGGTACAATCTTTATGGTATGGTTAGCATCTACTAATTCAATGCCAGTATTAGACGTCAAAAATACTGACACTCAAATCAAAGGCAAGCGCAGTTACGAACTACGCAAGTCATATACTAAATACGCTGAACATTGCTATACTTATGGAAAATAAATATTACTTTCAGGACATTTCGCAGAGCGTAGGCTCACGATTAATAGAGGTAGAATGCTACGACCTCGACACGGATGAAAAAGTAGCTACAATCGAACTTAAATACGAATACGATGAATACACGGATGAATGGAAAATGGAATCAAGCGAATTCCATACCAACCCAACTATCAAAGAAATCACACAACTCCAAGACGAATTACTTTCAAGAGCAAGCGACCTCTTCCACGAGTTCTGCTACGAATGCACAATGTATGACGAGTGGGGAAATGAAGATGAATGGTTCATTTAACCGACAAAGAATGGAGCGTTATTGGACAAACTTTAATTACGATTTATATAACCGCATCTGCGAAATAAAATACTCAAAGCTATGAAACAAACTGCAGTACAATGGTTAGTTGAGCAACTTGAAAACCATAACGGAGTAACAAGAGCAGGTTTTGAAAAGTGTATTCAAAAAGCTATTGCAATTGAAACAAAAAATAAACTTGAAAGACAATTATTTATTGGTAAGGTTTCTGAAATTATTGGATTTAAGAAAACAGTTGAACTATTAAAGGAAGCAAAACAAGCAATTGAAGAGATATGATTATAACAAATATTTATAAGACAACATTTCAGAATTATTCTATTCAAGAAAAATATCAAGGGCTTCTTAGGAATGCCAAGAGATTTGATGTGGGCGATTCGGTATTCATTGGATATGGAG
>OGWO01000037.1_pt1 | contig 12403 bp, 14 predicted proteins | sample 1576001 | NCBI WGS metagenome assembly OGWO01 (sample SAMN07581522, study PRJEB24739) | freshwater metagenome | place: Singapore | collected 2015-01
AGGAATTGCTGGCCCTGGAGATCGCTGATCTGAAAGACGAGGATTTTGATATTTCCTTGCTTGGCTTCTCTGATGATGAACTGGCTGACCTTGCCGACCAGATCGCGGAGGAGGTTGAAGGGCTGACCGATGAGGATGCTGTACCTGAAACTCCAGAGGAGCCGATAACTAAACCTGGGGATATTTGGGTTCTTGGAAAGCACCGACTTATGTGCGGAGACTCCACAAGCATTGACCACCTGGAGCGCCTCTGTGACGGTCAAGCTGTGGATATGTGGCTGACTGACCCACCATATAACGTTGCCTATGAGGGCGGCACTGGATTGACAATTCAGAACGATGACATGGGAGATGAGCAATTTAGACAGTTTTTGCGAGATGCTTACACCGCGGCAGATACCGTGATGAAGCCTGGGGCTGTTTTTTATATTTGGCACGCCGATTCAGAAGGATACAACTTCCGCGGTGCTGCCAGAGATGCTGGATGGACTGTTCGCCAATGTTTAATTTGGAAGAAATCCAGTCTTGTCATGGGTCGCCAAGACTACCACTGGAAGCATGAGACTTGCCTATATGGTTGGAAGGAAGGCGCAGGGCATTTGTGGGCAGCAGACCGAAAGCAAACCACCATTCTGGAGTTTGACAAGCCTGCTCGAAACGGCGAACACCCAACCATGAAGCCCGTGGCTCTTTTTGAGTACCAGATGCTCAACAACACAAAAGGTGGAGATATTGTTCTGGATAGCTTTGGTGGATCAGGGACAACCCTAATTGCTGCAGAAAAGAATGGTCGTTATGCTCGATTGATGGAACTTGACCCTAAGTATTGCGATGTGATCGTGAAACGTTGGGAAGAGTTCACTGGCAAAAAAGCTCATCTACTCGAGGAAAACGATGGTTCAACTGTGTAAACGCTGGTGTGTTGTCTACGCGCACGATGGAAGCCCAATGGATGGATGTTTATACGTCCATAAAGATAAAGCAGAAAAACGATTAAAAGGCGCAGATAGTGCCGAAAAGTTTAGAGTTGAGCGTGTGGCAATTATGAGTGTTGAAATGGCTGAAAAATTAATCTCACCACATACTTATGGCAACAACAGTACCGCTTGACACGATCTGCAAGCTGCTTGATTTAACCCCACAGCGGGTTAATCAGCTTGCTAAAGAAGGTGTGATCCCAAAGGTTGAGCGTGGGCGATATGAACTCGTCCCTGTGGTTCGGGCTTATATCCAATATCTCCGCATGGGTAACCTCAAGCGGGATTTGCCCGAGGACGATTACACTACTCACAGAATGAGGCTGACCAGGGCCAAGGCCGACATCATGGAGATGGAAAAGGCCCAGATGGAAGAAAAGCTGATTCCTGCCGAAGATATTGAGACTGCTTGGCTGGAGGCAACAACAAACATGAGGGCAAAGATGCTCTCGCTTCCAACAAAGACCGCCGCGGAGGTGTTTGCCGCGGAGAGTATTTCGGAAGTTAAAAACATCCTCAAAGAGCAAATCTACGAGGCACTCACAGAACTAGAAAATGTCGAAATCCATGTCCATAACCCTGTCAGGTCATCCGAGTCTGAAGACGCTATTGACGAAGGCGTTTCAGAGCCTGAGACCGCCACCTGATTTAAGAATCAGTCAGTGGGCAGACGAGTTCAGGAGGCTTTCTCCTGAATCATCTGCCGAGCCTGGGTCTTGGGATACTGCTCGGGCTGAATATCAGCGCGGCATCATGGACGCATTCAATGACCCGACTGTGCGTGAAGTCGTGGTGATGAGTTCTGCCCAGATCGGCAAAACCGAGATGGTCAATAATTTGGTTGGGTTTCATGTTGCCCAAGACCCAAGCCCGATTCTTGTTGTCCAGCCCACACTGGACATGGCCCAGACATGGAGTAAAGACCGCCTGGCCCCGATGCTCAGGGACACTCCTGCGCTGCAAAACTTGGTCAAAGACCCGAGAAGCCGTGATTCTGGAAACACTACACTCCACAAAGTTTTCCCTGGAGGCCACATAACCGCTTGTGGCGCAAACTCTCCCTCTAGTCTGGCCTCCCGCCCGATTCGGGTGGTTTTGTGCGATGAGGTGGACAGGTATCCAGTCTCTGCTGGTACGGAGGGCGATCCTGTAAGTCTTGCAAAAAAACGCGCAGCGACCTTCTGGAACCGGAAAATCCTGCTTGTTTCCACTCCTACCAACAAGGGGGCATCAAGGATTGAAATGTCTTATGAAGAATCCGACCAGAGGAAGTATTACGTCCCTTGCCAACACTGTGGGCATAAACAGATCATGGCCTGGTCAAATGTCAAATGGGACGAGGACAAACCAGAGACAGCCCGATATATCTGCGATGATTGTGGGGCTGAATGGGATGAGCCACAGCGACTTCGATCAATCAAGCAAGGCGAGTGGATTGCCAGCGCAGAATTTAACGGTATCGCAGGATTCCACATCTCTGCCCTGTATTCTCCCTGGACAACCCTTGCCGATGGTGTCAGAGAATTCCTAGAGGCCAAAAAGCAGCCTGCAACCCTGAAAGTCTGGGTCAACACTTATCTTGGCGAGACTTGGGAGGAGCAAGGCGACCAGGTTGATGGATATGACCTCGAGCAAAGGGCAGAAGATTGGGGTGATGCTATTCCCGCTGATGGGCTTATCCTCACCGCGGGAGTAGACGTTCAGGATGACCGCCTAGAAGCCGAGATTGTCGCCTGGGGTAAAGACGAGGAATCTTGGTCTATTGCCTACAAGACAATTCACGGTGACCCATCCGGGCCTGTTGTCTGGCGTGATCTGGATGAATTCTTGTATCAGGTCTTTGAGCATGAATATGGGGAGGATATGCACGTTCGCGCCACCTGTATTGACTCGGGTGGTCACCATACTCAGTCTGTTTATAAGTACGTTTCCACTAGGGAAGGCCGCAGGATTTTTGCCATCAAGGGTGTTGGTGGAGAGGGTAAGCCGATGGTCGGTAAACCTTCAAAGAACAACATCGGAAAGATTAAGCTGTTCCCGGTTGGGGTGGACACGATCAAATACGAGTTGTTTTCCAGGTTCAAGATTACCGAGCCGGGGCCAGGGTATTGCCATTTTCCAGAGGGCCGCGATCCTGAGTATTACAAGCAGCTCACCGCAGAAAAGATTGCCACCAAGTACCACAAGGGCTTTGCTAGACGGGAATTCGTGAAGATTCGGACTCGAAACGAAGCACTCGATGTCCGAGTTTATGCCAAAGCTGCCCTTGCTTTATTGAATGTCAATTTGGCTGGAATGGCTATCAAAATGCAGCATCGCAAGGAAGCCGAAAAGCAAATCAAACAAGAAAAACCGATTGTCAGACCGAAAAATCCATCCTCTTTTGTTAACAGATGGCGCTAAAATCGGTAGAATTCCCAAAACTCTGGGGTGGCTATGGCTAACCTATTCGATGCTTCTAATGCCCCGACTACCGAACCCGAGGTAGTCAGTCCTGGCGACTTCATTCAATGGAAACGCACCGATCTAGGTGGCGATTATCCTCCCGCTTCCTATACCGCAACTTACGTTGCTCGTATCACTGGAGGTGGAAATACAGAGATTCAGGTAACCGGAACTGCAAGCGGTTCTGATTTCTTGTTTACTGTATCCAGCACAACGTCAACCGATTTCATTCCAGGCATCTATCACTGGCAGCTTGAGATTGTCAGGAATTCTGATAGCAACCGAATCATTGTTGATCGCGGTTATTTCACCTGTGTTGCCGACCTAGACATCAATGGCGCTGATCCTCGCAGCCATGCGGAGATAATGATTGCCAAGATTGAAAGCATCTTGAATGGCAAGGCGGATTCTGATGTGTCCAGCTATTCGATTGCTGGTCGCAGCTTGTCTAAGATGTCTTTCCGAGAACTTACGGATGCCCGTGATTACTACCGAAAAGAATATCAGCGTCAGGTGATCGCAGAGCGAATCCGCAAGGGCCAAGGCACTGGCGCAACGGTTCAAGTGAGGTTTTGATGGGTATTCTGGACATTTTCTCTCGCAAGAAGCCGCTGAAGAAGCGAACTTACGCTGGCGCAAATCAAGGACGCTTGTTTGCTGACTTTATCGCCTCTTCTCGGTCTGCCGATGAGGAAATCAAGGGCGCTCTCAAAGTCCTGCGAAACCGCTGTCGTGATCTGACCCGAAACAATCCCTACGCTCGGCGCTTTGTTGGTCTTGCCAAGGCAAATACTGTCGGGGAGCGTGGCGTAACCATCCAGGTCAAAGCCAGAAACGACAATGGCTCGATGGATAACATCGGCAATGACCAGATTGAGATTGCCTGGAAGAAATGGGGAAAGATGGGCAACTGTACGGTTGATGGCCGTATGTCTTGGGTTGATGCTCAACGCCTATTTGTTGAAAACCTGATTCGTGATGGTGAAGTTCTTGTCCGACTGGTTCGCTATCCAAATGAATTTAAATTCTCTCTTGAATTCATTGAATCCGATCTCTTGGATGAAGAATACAACGCAAGCCTTCCTAACGGTAATCGAATCCGCATGGGTGTGGAGCTTGATCGTTTTAATCGTCCCGTTGCTTATCATCTTTTCACTGCTCACCCTGGCGATAACTCGACTATGTGGATGGGCAAGGCATACAACCGTGTGCCTGCTGAAAAGATGATTCACGCCTTCTTGCCCGAACGCGCCATGCAGACTCGCGGCGCTCCTTGGATGGCTCCTGTGATCTCTGACCTCAAGATGTTGAATGGGTATCGAGAGGCTGAGTTGGTTGCCGCGCGGGTTGGCGCATCCAAGATGGGCTTTTTTACATCTCCAACAGGAGATGGGTTTACGGCTGATGACACTGACAACAAAGTGCCGATCATGGAAGCCGAACCCGGAACTTTCCATCAACTGCCAGAGGGTGTTCAGTTCCAGCAGTTTGATCCGACTCATCCGACTTCTGCTTTTGCTGACTTTGAGAAGGCCATTCTCCGTGGCATCGCCTCTGGTCTTGGTGTGTCTTACACCTCGCTGGCAAATGACCTTGAGGGCGTGAGTTACTCGTCTATCCGTCAAGGCGCTCTGGAAGATCGTGACCAGTGGAAGATTGTTCAAGACTTCCTGATTCAGCACTTTGTTGAGCCTGTTTATCGCGCTTTCCTGATGAGCATCATGGAAAATGGCGTGATTAACATCCCTGCAAGCCGCTTTGACAAGTTTGCCGATGCGACTGTTTTCCGAGCAAGGGGATTCCAGTGGGTTGATCCTCTGAAGGAAATGAATGCTGCTGTGGTTGGTTTGCAGAATGGCCTGATGTCGCTTCAGGATGTGGCAAACCAGCAAGGCCGTGATATTGAGGAAGTCTTTGACCAGATTCAGGCTGAGAAGGAAATGGCTCAGACTTATGGTCTAAGCCTTGCCTTTGAGCCGTTCGGCCTGAAGGCTCCTGTACCAGTGGAGACATTCAATGCCAATCCCGAATGAAGCCATGAAAGAGGAAGCCCAACGAGGGCTTGACTGGCGTGATGAATTTGGTCGTGGCGGTACTGAAGTCGGTGTCGCTCGGGCAAGGGATATTGTGAATGGCCGCAATCTATCCGATGAAACGATTGGTCGGATGGTCAGCTATTTTGCCCGTCATGAGGTAGATAAAGAGGCTGAAGGTTTCCGTCCTGGCGAGGAAGGTTATCCGTCAAATGGTCGGATTGCCTGGGCGCTTTGGGGTGGCGATGCTGGTCAGGTATGGGCAAATAAAGAATATGCCAAAATTCAAGCAGATCGTTCTGCTGAAGAAAATACTACTCATCAAACAAAAGAGTTGTTAAAATCTGACGAACTTGAAAGGTCTGTGATGGAAAATACCATTACCGTAACTGAGGAAAGCGAAATTGCAGAAGTGATTTCAGAAGAAATCTCCACTGAAGTCGTTGTTCCTGAAGAAGTTGCTGCAGAGCGCCGCGAATCTCAAAAACTGACTCGCTCTGATGCAATGGAAGCGGTGGTTCAAGATGACCGCCGTGTTCAAATGGCGATCTCCTCTGAAGCTCCTGTTGAGCGTTCTTATGGCTCCGAGGTGCTTGACCACTCACCAGAATCTATCGACCTGAGTTTCCTGAACTCTGGTCGTGCGCCCCTGCTGCTGGATCACGATCCTGAAAAGCAGATTGGGGTGATTGAATCCGTGTCCCTCGATGGCTCGGCTCGCAAGTTGCGGGCGACAGTGCGTTTCGGTAAGAGCGCACTGGCTTCAGAGGTGTACGGTGATGTCGCTGACAACATTCGCGGCAATGTCTCGATTGGCTACTCCATTGCAAAGATGCAAAAGGACAAAGACGGTCGGACTTATCGCGCTGTTGCTTGGCGACCGATGGAAGCAAGCATCGTTTCCATTCCTGCGGATGTCACCGTGGGCGTGGGGCGTAGTCTTGATGAAGTCATCTCTGAAGCTGTGGTTGAAGAGCCACAAATTACCGAAACCGTGACTGAGGAAACCCGTTCTGTGGAAACCAAAGTCGAAATCAAGGAAACCAAAATGGAAAACTCCGTGAATGTGGCCGTGGAAAGCCGCGCCTTTGACGCTCCCGTCCAGCAAGACGTTGGCCTGAGCAAAACTGAAGTTCGTAAGTTCAGCCTGATGCGTGCTATCAACGCTCTGGCTAACCCGACAGACCGCGCTGCTCAACGCGCTGCCGCCTTTGAATTTGAGTGCTCTGAAGCCGCCCAACGTGCTTTCGGTCAGTCGGCTCAAGGCATTCTGGTTCCCGCAGAAGTTCTGCGTAACTGGAACAAGCGCGACCTGAACAGCTCTGATGACGCTGGCCTGGTTGGTCAACAGTTCCGTCCTGACGCTTTCGTGGATGTCCTGCGTAACGCTTCGAGCGTCATGCAAGCTGGCGCGACGATGCTGACTGGTCTGCAAGGCAACGTCAAGATTCCGAAGAAGTCTGCTGCTTCCTCGGGTGGCTGGTTCGCTGAAGGTTCTGCCGCCAGCGAGAGCGAAATGACGATCACCTCGATCACCATGTCTCCCAAGACTGTTGGTGCTTTCACCGATGTGACCCGTCAGTTGATGATGCAAGGTTCGCCCGATGTTGAAACCCTGATCCGTACCGATCTGGCTCAAGCTCTGGCCCTGGCTATCGACCTCGGCGCTCTGTCTGGCTCTGGCTCTAGCGGTCAACCCACTGGTATCCGTAACGTCTCTGGCATCAACACCAAAGACTTCGCGGCTACCAACCCGACCTTCGCTGAGATCGTTGGCATGGAAACCGAAGTTGCTGCTGACAACGCTCTGCTGGGCAACCTGGCCTACATCATGAACGCTTCGATGGCTGGTGCTCTGAAGACCACCTCCAAAGACAGTGGCTCTGGTCAGTTCGTCCTGCAAGACGGTCAGATCAACGGCTACCGCGCTATCGTGTCGAACCAAGTGGCTGCTGGCGATGCTTACTTCGGTAACTTCGCTGACCTGCTGATCGGTATGTGGGGTGGTTTGGACATCCTGGTTGACCCCTACACCGCTTCGACCACGGGCACCGTCCGTATCGTGGCTATGCAGTCGGTTGACGTTGCTGTTCGTCACGCCGTGTCGTTCTGCCTGGGTGATGCCGACATCGCCTAATGCTGAAAACCTCTGATTGGGGAACCCCCGAGGGAAACCTTGGGGGTGTACCGATGAAAGTTGAGTTCATGCGTAACACCATGACCAGTCTGGGTAATACCCGGATTGGTCATGTCGTTGAACTTCCAGAGCAAGAGGCCAAACTTCTCATCAGGGCAGGTCGATGCGCCGCTTATGTCGAGAAGGTTCTGGAAAACACCTCTATTGGCTTAGATTCTGAGACTCCGCTTATCAAGCGTGGTCGTCCTAAAAAGGTGCAGTGATGCCTGTCGAAACCGCTGCTGATCGTTTGGCGATGCTGACTGATTTCGGTGAGTCTGTGAACTATACAGTCCAAGGCGGTCAGGCGGCTACGATCACTGCCATCTTTGATAATCAGTTTGTTGAGGTAGATGCTGGCGGTAATGTCGGTGTTGCTTATCAACAACCTCGTTTGATGTGTCGGACTGCTGATGTAGTGAATTGCACTGAAGGCGACACATTCGTGATTTCAGGCATAACCTATCTTTCCAGAATCGTTCAGGATGATGGTACTGGGATGACCATGATTGTCTTGGAGCGTCAATGAGCCACCTGAGACAACTCATCCGGTCAAACATCGTGACTACGGTTACTGGCCTGACGACTACCGCTTCCCGTGTATATGCCAGCCGCATTTATCCTCTTGAGCAGGGTAAATTGCCTGGGTTGTGCGTATATACAAGCAATGAATCTACTACTTACACCACGATTTCGCCTCCAAGAAGGCAGGAGCGTGTTTTGCAGGTAACCATTGAGATTTATGCCAGTGCGACCAGCAATCTGGACAACACTCTGGACACCTGCTCAAAAGAAATTGAAGAAGCCCTTTATACGGATTTGACCCGTGGGGGCTATGCAAAAGACACCAGAGTCATTTCCTTTGAATCCGAATTCAACGGTGACGGTGAAAAGCCTGTTGGTGTTGGACGTTTAACGGTTGAAGTGACCTACTCAAACCGTGAAAACGAGGTTGAATCTGCCGCTTAATGTGGCAAAATATCATCATCTTTAAGGAGGCCAAAAATGGCTAATCACACTGGTTCTGAAGGTACGGTTCACGTTGGCACTACTGCCATCGCTGAAATCCGTTCGTATTCTGTCACTGAGACTGCGGATACCATTGAAGACACGACTATGGGTGACACCTCCCGTAGCTATAAATCTTCTCTGAAGTCTTTTACTGGCTCTGTTGACGTTTATTGGGATGAGACTGACACCAGCGGTCAGCAAGCCCTGAGCGTCGGTTCTGAAGTGACCATCAAGTTCTATCCCGAAGGCGCTGCTACTGGTGACACCTTTTACTCTGGCTCTGCCATTGTGACTGGTCTGACCATTAACGGCTCTTTTGATGGAATGGTTGAAGCCTCTATTACTCTGCAAGGTAATGGCGCTCTGACCAAATCCACCGCAAGCTGATGAGCGTCATTGATCGGGCCAAGGCCCATTTCAAATCTCTCCAGGTCAAGGTTATTGAAGTACCTGAGTGGGGTGATGAGAGTGGGCCTTTGATGATTTATGTCGAGCCTTTCACTTTGAAAGACAAGGCAAAACTTCAATCTGTATCGCGCACCACTGGGAACGATACGGATGCTCTGGTTGAATTGATCGTCCTGAAGTGCTTGGACAAGAATGGCGATAAGCTGTTCACGATTGAAGACAAACCAGCGTTAAGAAGTGGTGTTGATGCGTCTGTTCTTGAGCGTATTTCCGCTGAGATCATGCGTGTTGACATTGAGGCCACAAGAAAAAACTAATTGAGACTCCTGAACGCCAGTTCATGTTTTATTTAGCGGAGAAGCTTCATAAAACACTCTCAGAAATAGAGGAAATGCCTGTTCAGGAGTTCATCGAGTGGCAAGAATGGTTTAAGTTAAAGCAGGAGCGTCAGAAAAATGGCAGCGCAAGACCTTAGTATCAGCATTGTTGCCATTGACAAAACGACTGCCGCTTTTCGCGCTGTTCAGTCTGGTCTTGGCAACATTGGAAGTTCTGCTGCCAACGTCACTTCTAAGATCAGTGCTGTAACAGCGGCTTTGACTGCCCTGGGTGGTGCTGCAACCATCCGAAATGTTATCAATGTCGCTGACAGTCTTGACGAGCTTTCTGCTCGGTCTGGGATTGCAGTTCAGACGCTTTCGAGTCTTGCGAATACTGCCAGGTTTACTGGTGTCAGCCAAGACGAACTTGCTGGTGCGCTTGTAAGGTTAAACAAAGCTATTGCAGAGGCCGCATCTGGTTCTAAAGAGCAAATCCAAGTATTTGAGAATCTCGGTGTTTCGTTTAAGAACGCTGACGGTTCTGTTCGTCAAGTTGTTGACGTTCTTGGCGATGTTGCAAGTGCTTTCTCCTCTGCTGAGAACAATGCCATCAAGACGCAATATGCGATGGCGCTGTTTGGTAAGTCTGGAGCAAACCTGATTGAGTTTCTGGACAAGGGCCAGATCGGGATTCAGGAAGTCAGCTCTACTATCAATGAGGATTTTGCAAAAGCTGCCGCATCATTTAACGACAATCTGGACATGATGTCGTTGAGGGCGCAAGGATTCCTCGGCAATCGTCTTGGGCCTGTTCTTGAGTTTATCAATCGACAGTTCAAGAACATTGAAGAAGCCGACAAGAATTCTAAAGCCTGGATGGGTGCTGCTGGCGCTGGCCGTGGTTTTGTAAACCCGGCAAATGTCACTCCTGGAACGCCAAAAGGCAGTCTTGCTCCTTTGACTGCTGTTAAGACTGGCCCATCTGATGCTGAGAAAGAGGCCGCAAGACTTCTTGAGGAAACTCGCAGGGCTTATCAGTCCATTGCAGACGAGATCAATAAATTGGTTCTTGGCGAGGATGAACTTGCTGTTATCCAGTTCCAGCGAATCACAAATGATGCTCGGGCAGTTGAACAATACAGGATGATGCTGGCTGAGAGGCGCAAACTTCTCAATCTTGATCTTGAGCTTGAGGAGGCTGGTAAGCAGGCTGACAAATTAGCTGATGATGCTGCCGAGAAAAAGAAAAAGAATCTTGAGGAAGCAAAAAACCTCTATGAGCAGACTAGAACGCCTCTCGAGAATTTCAACATCGAGATGGCTCGTCTTGATGATCTTCTTGCCAAAGGTTATATCGGTTGGGATGTTTACTCTCGCGCAACTCTTGATGCTTTGGACAAGTTGGATATGTTCAAAGAAAAAGGCAAGGATACGTTTGAAGATTTAAAAGATGCAATCAGGGGATGGGGCACTGAATTCACAAATGTCATGACTGATTCAATCATGACGGGCAAATTCCAGTTCAAAGACCTTGCAAACAGTATCATCCGTGATCTGATTCGGATTCAGATTCAAAAGAGCATCACTGATCCATTGATTAAGGCTGGAACAAGTTTCTTTGACGGAATGTTCAGTACCTCGGGCGCTCGGGCTATGGGTGGCCCTGTCACTGGTGGAAAGTCTTATCTGGTCGGTGAGAATGGCCCTGAAATCTTTACGCCTGGCGCTTCTGGTGGCATCACTCCAAATAATCAGATTGGTGAATCTGGGGTGACTGTTGTTCAGAATATCAATGTGACCACTGGTGTCCAGCAGACTGTTCGTGCTGAAATCATGACTCTGATGCCTCAGATCGCTGGAGCAGCAAAAGCGGCTGTGGCTGACGCTAAACTTCGTGGTGGCTCGTATGCTGCCGCACTGAGGTAATCATGGCAACTCAAGAAATTCTTTTGGAAATGGCAAAAGATTTTGATGCTGATTTTGAAAAAGGCATCTTGTATTGGATAAAGCCAAAAAGAGGCAAAAAAGAAGCTGGAACATACAAGCCAATAGGAAAGCGCTACCATGTTATTTATAATAAAAAAGAATATCTAAGATATAGAATTCTTTTTGCTTTATTTCATGGCTATTGGCCTTTTGGCGAGATAGATCATATTGATGGCAATCCATCAAATGACTCTATAAAAAATCTTCGTGATGTAAGCAGAACTCAAAATGCAAGGAATTGCAAATTACGTTCTGACAACTCTTCTGGTGCAACAGGAATATCAAAACATCAAGGCAAATGGCGAGTAAGATTGGCTAGAAAGCACATGGGAAGTTTTGAAACTTTTGATGATGCTGTTGAATTTCGTAAAAAAATTCAAATTCAGTCTAACTATACTGAGAGACACGGCACATGATTACTTATCCTGTAGCGTTTCCCGATCTTGGAATTAAGTCCATGACGATTCGCGCTGTCTCAGTTGTTGGGATGAATCAATCTCCCTTTACTGGACAACAACAAGTCTACAAACATCAAGGTCAATGGTGGGAGGCAGAAATAACGCTTCCCCCGATGAAACGAGCCGATGCTGAACAAATTGCTGCTTTCCTTTTCAAACTTAATGGCCGATACGGGACTTTTACTCTTGGCGATCCTGCTAACACTGCTCCTCGGGGTGTTGGGACTGGCACACCTGTTGTCTATGGTGGTTCTCAGACTGGTGGAGAACTTATCACTGATGGTTGGACAGCGAACACCACGGGAATTCTGAAAGCTGGCGATTGGATTCAACTCGGCTCTGGCTCTGCGACTAGGCTTCACAAGGTCTTGAATGATGTCAACTCAGACGCTTCTGGCATTGCAACGCTGGACATTTGGCCTAATCTTCGTTCTAGCCCTGCTGATAATGCGGCTATCACTGTGATCGCTCCCAAGGGTCAGTGGAGGCTTTCTTCCAATCAGTCTGAATATTCCATTGACCAGGCTTCGATTTACGGGATTACTTTTGCTTGCATGGAGGCTTTATGAGCCGAAATCTAAGCGCAGGG
>OGWO01000038.1_pt1 | contig 12388 bp, 17 predicted proteins | sample 1576001 | NCBI WGS metagenome assembly OGWO01 (sample SAMN07581522, study PRJEB24739) | freshwater metagenome | place: Singapore | collected 2015-01
GTTTCCCAGTCACGATATTACCTGCCTATTGAAGGATCCGGATGCATCCATTGCTCGAACAAATGGTAATTGGTTAAATGTGATCCATCCGGTTGTTTGTTTACTGGAAAATGAATAGCCGTAATCATTTCAGTTTCGCAATCAGCGGATAAATCTTGTTCATTCAGTTTGCCTAAACAAGCGTTGTTGTAATAATGAAGGAAAAAGAAGTCCGCTAAAAACACACCTTTTTGTTTGGTCACCATTCCAATCTTTAATTTGTAATGGCCATCATCATAGATCAATTTGTATTCTGGACCAAATAGTATTTCTTGTAAAATCGTTCCAGTTTCATAAATAGGTTCAAAGTATTCTTTGAAATCACTATTGATTTGAGCTGCAACATTGACCGATGTGTCACTTAACTCACGTAAACACAAGTAATTTCGATGAAAATCAAAATTCTTAAGTTGAATTGTTTTTGAAAATTTTTGACCATTATAGTTGTTGTAATAGAGCGTCTGAAACACATCTGAAAAATTCATTTCAAACCATATGGTGTCACCAATATGATAACTTTCCTTAATTGGATATACGGAAACAGGGTGGTCTAGCTCGTAGCTCCTCGAGCATTTTTTCTTGAAGGGTTGGCAGCTGAGAAGTGCTGTTGCAATGATACTGAGTAAGAATAATTGGTTGGGAAGTATTTTCATAAATATTCAATTTCTATTTACTCCAAAGCACATATCTCAATCCAGCAGAGAAGTCAAGGCCACCCAAAGCGTAACTGTGTTCGTATAGTTTTTGTGGTTTAGAATTATCTCCACTATTATAGTTTTGCCATTCAGATTCTTTTCCAAACTCAATTAATGCATAGTAAGTAGGAAAATCGTTGTTAGCTATTAAATCAGTACCATTATAAATAAAGCCCGTCATCTGGCCATTTTTTGGCGTAAAGTCCTGATGTATATAGCGTACTTCCGAGAAAAAAGAGAACTTTTTTGAAATGGGGATATTAACGCCAATGGCTCCATTAAAGCCAAATGAAATAGGACTGGTGTAAGTGTAGGTCAACGAAGCGGTAGCGGTTCCAAGTGAATTAAAGTTGCCATCTTCAATTGTTTGTTGGTAAGTCATTTTACCATTGACTGCGTTCAAGCCGATTTTAGTGTAGAGATCAATCCTTTTCAGCGGAACTGTTAACATAAGTTTGGCGGCTGATTGAAAAAAATCACCTGACATGATTTTCTGGCCGTAACTCAAGTTTTCGGATACACTATTCGGTTTTAAATAACTAAAAGAAAGTTCGTAACCAATTTGCTCAGTGAGCTGGTGCCCAAAATTTAAATCAGTATGGACACTATTTTGAAAAGCATAATTTTCAGGCCTCCAAAACCAGGGTAATGAAATTTGATGAATCGTATTGACGATGTAACTTGGCGCTTGATCTTTGCTCGAATTTAACAGAAAACCGCTGGACAAGGACCCATAAATTTGTTGAGACCATGAAATGAGACTCATCGAAAGCGTAAAAAAAGTGAAGCCGATTTTCATGCCAAAATATTATTATTCTGATTTTGTCTGTATTAAAACAAATTGAACTTGAAAAAAGTTACCGATCAAAGTAAATGAGTTATTGAATCTCATTGGTTTTGAAATGATTTACCAATAAACAAACGTTGTTTAACAAATATAATCTTTGTTCAACGGCTTTTTGCTAGAACATGTTCTAGACTTTAAGGTGCTTGATATGCTCAAGAAAAAATTGAGTTATTTTTAGTTTATGTCAGCCATTTTTCAAAACATCCTACTTTGCTCAAGTATTCTTCCAGCCCTAATTTTGGCTTTTCGCTGGCAGTGTTCTTTAAGTATTTGGTTTAAAGCGCTTGTAGTCTTAAGGTGCGTTGCTGATTTGTCTTGTTTGTATTTTAAAATTGAATTTGGAAATGTATTTCCGGTTTTTCATGTTTCGGTATTGCTCGAAACTGTTTGTATTATTTTACTTTTCAAAGATAGCCTTCAATTAAGTAAGATTCTTGGATCCTTTATTCTGCTTGTGGTGTTTTGTTTTGCGTTAATAGAGATGAAACAAGGAATTTGGCGCAATAATTACTGGACAACTTTAATAGCCTACGCAATCGTTGTTTTACTAAGTTTTACAGCTCTTTTAAAAGGAAGAGGGACGGATAAAAAATACAGTTTGATCTTCTTTGCACTACTCATATTTCATGCAAGCAATTTCTTTTATGTATTATTTGAAGATGTAATCAGAGACAATGCGTTATTGTTCAGCTCATTACAACCCTTAATCATTGGGCTGATTGTATTTCTCAATTTAGCGTTTTGTATGGCTTTTTTGAAAGAGAGCTCCAAATAACAGTTTCTGATTGGGTCTCAATTTACAATTGTTCTTGTTTGAATTACAATTGTCTATTCACCAAACCAAGATCCCTTCAACTTTTTTAAGTTTACACTCTTACTGATATTCAAGACCAAACCAACCTGAATTACGTTGTCTCGAATAAGAAGGTTGTTGTCAGATAGGGAGGTAAATTTGGAGATATCACCCTTCGTATTTAAGGTCATTGAATTGAACCAGTTATTGTTTTGAAATCGAATAGCGTATTCCGCAACGATTCCACATTTGATGTTGTTGCCAAGATTTTCAGAGAGTGTATATTTCTGTTCATTGGCCAGCGCAACACCGTACCTATTGAGATGGTTAATATAAAATCCGAGCGATAAACTTTGGTGCCAGTTGTTTTTCAATTGTGAATTCAAGAAAGATCGCTGAAAGCTCAATTGCGTGTAGTCATTTAGGTAACTATTTGCTGAATTGTCATTGAAACGATCCTTGACAAACGCAATGCTTCCTTTATAAATGTCATTCTTCTTGGAGATGTAAATTCCTGAAATTCCGGGGCTAATTTGGTAGAGGTATGACGGCTTTACATCCAAACCAGACTGATTACTAATACTGCTTGCAAAGTTCAATTCACCACCAAGGTACAATTGTGCATAGCTGATATTTTGAATCAAAAAGAGAAGTACAAATATTTTTTTCATGTGATGAGTTTTAGAGTTTCATAGGTAAAAATAAAGTATTCAATCTTTAACAGATGTAGAACATGTTCTAATCTTTGCTTGAGTAGGCTTGAAAATGCGCAAGTACAACGCTTATATGCGTATATTTAATCTTCAACAAAAACGAAGCTACAACTGCCCACGATAATGCAATTATTTTTTTTCTTCGGTCAAATTTTATTCGATGCCCTAGCTTTGATTGCATGTATTTTGGTTTATCGAAAAAGTAGATTGTGCATTTTTGGTGTGCTATCACTTTGGTTTGCTTCCCGTTTTCTGACTGTTTCGCTCTCCATGATTTGGAGTAGAGGTTTGGATTTGAGCCCCATTCATATTCAAAATATTTCTACGGTAGTTGAAAACACGCTTTTTGTCTATTTCTGTCAGTTGCTCATCTCCAGAAAATGGAAAATCTGGAAATTTATTTATGCGTGGTCGTTCATCATTTTTGGAATCGAATGCTATCTATCCAATTTCGCTGATGTCGTTTACAACCTGACTTCTTTGTCTTATTATGTGACGGTTTGCGGCCTTCTAACTTGGATCATGTACAAAGAAAAAATCCCTCAAGATATCTTAAAATATATATACGTACTCTTCTTTTTTCATATGTCTGTTATGATCTACATCGCCAATCTTGCTGTCATCATGTCTGATTACGAACTGTTTGTATTTACTTATCCGCTTGTTTATGTTGTTTATCTCACTTTCGATATGTTGAGTATTTGGTATTTCAGATCTTACCTAAAGAAAGAGCTTATTTAAAGAACTTTAGAAATTGATAGCATTCTTTTTATTTACTTTAATTGTTTTGGAGGGGCTTGCCGCCTTGGCTTTTCTTTTGTGCTATAAATTTACAAAAGAGCATCATGTAGTTCTTTTAGGCGCTTGGTTTGCGACCCGATTTTTATCTTTAGTGTTCGCTGGTATTGCTGATCGATTTTTGAATTGGTCTCCTTTGCCAGTGAATAATATTTCTGTCTTCATAGAAGGAATTGTAATGGTTTACTTCTATTATTCCATCGATAAAAAAGCAACCAAGTCGGTAAAGGTTTTTATCCTACTTTTTTCGCTTATTTTTTTGTCTGAGTTATTTTTCGCTCAGTCGTTGTCAGAACCTTTTTATGTTTTAAATACGATCTATTATCTACTGGTGTGTATCATGTTACTAGGGCTTATTCTAAAGGTAAAGCCTGCTGGAAAACTCCATTTGTATCTTCAAATTCTTTTTGTTTTTCATGCGGTTGTTATGATTTACATGCTCAATGCCACACTTTTTCTTTTCAATATGGAGGTATTTAATCTGGTTTATCCGGTTTTGTGGCTCTGTACGGCAACCCTAGATATACTGAGTATAATTTTTGTTCTCGGCAAAGTTCAAAAACACACGATATTATCTGAATTAATAAAAGATTGACAATGTATTATGTATTTTTCATAGGAATGATTCTGGCAGATTTAGTGGCGGTCATGACATTTTACAAGGCCTACAGCAAGTCAAAAATGCCAATGCTAGGAATCTTAACACTATGGTTTACTTCACGCTTTTTTGCAGGCTTACTCTCGTTTATTTGGAATTCGGGTTTTCATTGGAATCCAAAACATGTTCAGAATGTGTCTACCTTATTTGAAGCTTATTTAATGGTTAAATTTTGCATGTTATTCATCACTAAAAAAGTCAAATTCTTGAATGTACTTTGGGTACTTCCTGCCATTATTTATGGAATTGAACTGTACGTTTATGATTTTAGTTACGACTCTTACCATTACTCGACTTTATCCTATTACTTGATCACTAGTTTGTTATTGATTCAAATTTTAGTCAAAGAAAAAATACCAAAGGACCGATTGAATTTCGTAAACATCATGTTTGTTTTTCATATTTGCTCCGTTGTTTTTATAGGAAGCCTCGATATCTTGTTAGATGATGTAGAATTATTTAAAATGGTTTACCCATTTGTTTGGATCATCTATATGGCTGTTGTTATACTGAGTTTATGGGCGCTCAGAAAATGGTCTAAGCAATTGTTTGAAATGGATTTAATGAGTTGATTTATGTTTAATTTATCAATGGCAATATTGTTGCTGACGGGTATTTTTCCTTTGAGCTTTGCTATTAAAAGCTACCTCAACAGCAGAGATTCTAAAATGCTTTTGTTGTTTCTGTGGTTTGCTGTTAGGATATTAGAGGCGATGATCTGTTTTATTCTGGTTAAAATTGACCAAATGAATCTTTTTGCCTACCGTTATTTTTCCATTGTTTTAGAGACCATTTTAATAATCGGTCTTGCTCAGGTATCCCTAAATTCAAAATCAAAGATTTGGTTTTTACTTTACTTAGTTCCAATTCAAGTGCTTTTTTATCAAGGAATTGTAGGTATAACTCCGTTGGTAGAAGTGTCCAGATTTGAAATCAACATGTATTATTATGCCATTAGTTGCATCCTTATGCTTGTTCTGATTTTTGGTAACAACACTGAGCCTCATTTTCTTAGACTGTTTCAACTGCTTTTTGTTTATCACATGGTGGTCTTCTTTTATGTAGCTAATTTGGATTTTATTCTTCCACATAAAGACCTAATGGGTCAAACATATCCTTTCTTTTTAGCTATTACAGCCATTTTTAATCTCAGTTTTGCTTACATTCTTTATAAAAAACGAGTTGCCTTTGCCAGCGTCAAATCGTCTAAATAAAAAGAACTTATGTTTTATTATTTTTTTTCATACGGTTTGGTTTCATTTGACGCCATAATTCTTATTACAGTTTTGCGTTTATACCAACAAACCAAACATAGTGTAATTGGGACACTTGCGTTGTGGTTTGGCTCTCGATTTTTATCCGTTTTTCTGCCCTATATCTGGAATGATTTTTTTGGCTGGACAACCGTTCATATTCAAAATTTTTCAGTGCTGGTTGAGGGGGTGCTGATGGTCCATTTTTGTAAGTTACTTCTCGCCAAGGAAACGAAATTATGGAGGCTACTCTATGCTTTGCCAGTCATGATTTATCTTACGGAACTCTATCTGACCAAACTTGGTGACGTACTTTACTATACGTCTTCGATTTCTTATTATTTATTGGTTTGCGCACTTTTGTATTGGGTGATTCAAAAAGCAAAAATTAGCATTGTACTTTTAAGATATGTGTATGTTTTGCTGATTTTTCACATTACGGTCATGATCTATATCATCAATTTGTCCGTTATACTTCCTAACGTTAAACTAATGTTTATTGTCTATCCTGTATTCTTCACCATTTGTGTTTTGTTCGACACAATAAGTACTTTCTACTTCAGAAAACACACTCAACATTTCATTCAAACCCTTTATCAAAGCGAAAATGCATATTGAAGAGAGTAAACTTGCGCTGATCATCATTTTTGGCATGCTTTTTTCTTTAGCGATGGCGCTTGGGATGGTTTTGCTTTCCAATAAGAACAGACGCATTCTAGAACTGAGCGAAGAATTATTGCAAGAAACCCTACAAAATAAAGAACTAGAAAAAATAGGTGCAGTGCTCAAAACCCAAGAAAACGAACGTACAGAAATTGCCAGGCAGCTCCACGACGAAGTAGGGGGCTTGTTATCGGTGGTGCAAAAACAAATCTTACTTGCCAAACGAAAAGGTGAAAAAGGTGTCATTGACACAGCGGCGCTCATGAGTGCCAGTGAGTTCTTGCAAGATAGCATTGACCAGATGCGCCTGATTACCAAAGAACTGATGCCGCATTACCTGCTCAAATTTGGATTGGCAAATGCCATCGAACGCATGGCGCAGCAAAAAACGCACAATTTGATTGATCAATTTAGCTTTGAGTCAACCTTAGACGAAGCTACAATACTCTCGGAGGGGGTCATGACACATAACTTTTTTATCGCAAGTGAATTGCTCACCAATCTATTGAAGCACAGTAGATCTACACAAATCAACCTAAAGCTTTCATTGAGTCTTTCAAATGAATTGTTATTGCAAATTCAGCACAATGGAAAGGGGCTCAGTCAGCACGAATATGAAAAACTAGCTTCAGCCTCCGATACTTTTGGCTTAGAAAACATCCGTTACCGACTCGCCATTATTGGTGCGGCGATACAATATGAAATAAACGACCAAATGGCTCAGACAATTGTAGTGAGTCCGCTCAATCAAGAAGCTTTCGCATAACATGAACTTAGATATACATCAATCGCCAAAAATTCGCATCGCCTTGGTTGATGATCATTTAGTGGTCAGAAAAGCGTTGTGTAAAATGCTTGCCGAATTATCGAAAATTGAAGTTGTATTCGATGCAGCAGATGGGAAGCAATTTTTAGAGCTACTAGAGCAGCAACCAATAGATGTAGTATTACTCGACCTTGAAATGCCTGTGATGAATGGCTGGCAAACTATCAAAGCCTTGCAAGAGGCTGTTAACAAGCCTAAAATCATTGTGCTTACAATGCATGCAGATCTCACAATTGCTGCTGAAATGCTCAGTGCTGGTGCCAATGCTTATTTGCTCAAGGAATGTTCTATTGATGAAATGCAAGATGCCATAGTTTCAGTTTTTAACGAAGGAAGTTTTGACAATACACTTGCCAAAAAAGTGAAGGAACTCAATCAAGTGCATCCTGCTCAAAACTTTACCAATGCTCCGTTTGAGCTCGATGAACGTCAAATGAAGCTTCTTCAGCTGATTTGTGATGGTTTTACAAGTAAACAAATCGGTGAAATGCTGGCAACCTCAAAAAAGAACATCGATCGCTTGCGCACACAACTTATGAAAAAATTCGATGTCAGTACTGGAAATGAATTGATACGCGTTGCAATTCTATATGGCTTTTATAAACCACGCAGTAACCATCAAATCAACACTGAACTCCAAAGTCAAGAGGAAGAAGCCTTAAGAAGACGCATGGCTCGTTTGATGAACGGGGAGGAATAAATAAATATCAAAAACCAATGAAGACTATGAAACAAATCTTTATACTTCTCACACTTATCTGGACCATATCAACCCAGGCCCAACAACTCACAAACCAAAGCATCATCGGAAGTAATAGTTCTGAAAACAATGCCAAAATTTTAGAATTACCCGATGGGTCTTATTTAGTTGCAATTACCTCAAACGGTGGGCAGACTGGCATGAAAGACATGCCTAGCTTTGGCGCCAAAGACTGCTGGATTTTACGCTACGATGTCAATGATAATCTACTCTGGCAAAAAGCTTATGGTGGCGATGCCGATGATTTTGTCAAAAAAATAATTCTAAGCCAAGACAATAAAATACTTGTTTTATGCAGCTCATTTTCAGGCGTGAGTGGCAACAAAACAGTTGAATTAGTCGGAGGTTCAGATACGTGGCTATTCAAAATGGATTGGGATGGCAATATACTTTGGCAACAAGGATTTGGAACAACAACTTATGACGGGTGTATTACTATTTTAGCACACCCAGATCAAAGTATTTATCTAGGCTTTACCAATCAGATTGCCGATGGTAGCTTTACAGATCAGATCTTTGGATTAGGGGACATGATGATCCTTAAACTAGATGCGCAAGGCAATAAAATTTGGGATCATTCTTATGGTACAACTGGTATGGATCAATTAGAACAGTTGCAACTTGAGCCTTACACGAATAAAGTGGTGGTTTTCGGAAACGTAACAGAAGCCGGAACAGGAAACATGACGCCCACTGCAAGTGTAACTGGAACCAACTGCTGGGTTTTTAAAATTGACCCAAATGGCGGAATTTTAGAACAAACCTGCTTTGGTTCAGGAACACAATACGGCAATATTCAGGCTGTATATCTCCAAGATGGCAGCTGTTGGGTCATGGTCGGAACACAAAGCGACATCGAAGGCGACCAAAACTTGACAGGTTTTGGAATCATTGATACGTGGCTTGTTCATCTCAATGCAAACCTTGAAATTATAGGTCAGCGTGTTTTTGGAGGATCAACGATAGATACACCCCAAGAATTATCGTTTGATGGTAGCGTTCTAGAATTGGTCATTATGTCTAATTCACCAATTTCTGGCAACAAAACAGAAAGTTGTCGTGGATATGCGGATGTTTGGTATTTACAACTGAATGCGATCGACGGTGAAATTTTATTTCAAAAAACAATCGGCGGAACGCAATCTGAATATAATGCAACCATCTTAAGAAAGGGAACAGATGTGCGCTTTTTCATTGAAACCAATTCTCCAAATGGCGCCGATAAACAAGTTGCGAATTACAATACGAACCCAGACATTTGGTGCGTTACCATGAGTTCAACATTAACTGTTAATGAGTTCTCTACAAATTCGATTCAAATCTATCCCAATCCGAGCTCTGGTCAATTGTACATAGAAGCTACTAGCGCTTTACATAATGCTACCCTCACCGATGCGCAAGGAAGAATGCTGCATCAATTTGACTTACAAACAGGATTCAATCAGTTCAACTTCCTGGACCTTCTTCCTGGATCTTATTTCATCCAAACTGGTACTTCAGTTTTGAAGTGGGTGGTGGAGTGATCTCAACTGCCAGAGTTATTTATAAAAGTATTTTAGATAATATTTCATGCCCAAAACCATTCCCTCAAGCTATGACCGCACAAGTATCTGGATTATTCAGGCATTTGTTGCTACTCTTGTTTTGATTGCCTTGTTGGTTCAAGCCAACTACGCCTTTATCATTAGCATTGGTTTGATTTTTTTACTTGCTATTTCTGCGTCGCTTGTATTAGTTCCGTACCAAATTCAGAAGGATGAAACTCGATTGATTTTCAAACGAATAGCAGGTAAAGTTGAAATAAGACTTCAAGACATTGAAAAAATAGAAACTTTAGACTACGCAGATCTGCGCCGTAAAATTGGTATTGATGGCCTTTTGGGCTATTATGGTTATTACGAACTTTCAGGATTTGGCAAGGTAAAGTTAATGGCTAAAAGCAAATATCAGTTGGTGCTGATTTTGAGTAACACAACAGAACCAATTGTGATATCGGTTGATGAAGTGGGGGAGTTGAATATCAAAATTCTGTAACTTTAAATCTATCATCTTGTCCATAGTTTATGTTAAAAATCAAACTTTTCGTATTTATCCTTTGCTGTACTCAATACCTGTTGGCGCAAGTTTCTGTCAATGATACTGACTCGATCCACAAACCCAACAACGCCTATGTTTTACATTTCATTCCCTCTGTAAAAGATAATATTTATGGCATCGCAATTGGGCCCATTGGGTCGGAAGCGATTTGTAATGTAATCAAGCTAAGAAAAACGCATGGGATTAATATACAGCTGATTGGTCAAGGTTTTTTTATACCGATGAATCGGAAAGAATTTGCTTTTGAGCAACTTTTACTCCCGCTTGATTCTATCTTTTTCTCAACGGAAAACACACGGGCTTTACATAATGGCTTATTGCTTTCCACGACAGGGACTTATACCGATATTTCAAATGGTATTGTGTTGTCCGCTGGTTGTAGTTATGGTCGCAAATTAAATGGCGTCGCCTTTAATTTATTTTGTAATAAATATTACGAAGCAAACGGCATAGAGCTCGGTATCCAAAATCAGGCGCACAAGGTTAATGGCCTCCAAATTGGCTTATTCAACCGCTGTGTGGAGCTCAATGGTATGCAAATTGGTCTCTGGAATGTCAATGAAAAGCGAAAGTTGCCTCTGATCAATTGGTGAATGTTCTCTAGAATTAAATATTTTTTACGCTTTTTTACTGAATAACTTCTTATTCGAATGTTTGACCTTTGTGTTTGTTGATTATAAATAAACCTACAGGTTAATAAATGAAAATAATTGATATATTTGCTAATGAGTTTCCGGGACATCTTTATGCTGTAGTCTGGGACGAAATAAATGCGTTTGATTCCTTAATGGATAATTGGACATCTGTTAGTTTTCTCAGAGGTTTTGCAAAAGATAACGCTATACACGACGTTCATTTCTTCATTAAAAAAATATCTAAAGAAGTAACCTGTATTGACGATCTTTTTTTACGATATGTTCAGCAAAAAGGGAATATCGATAATTATTTTAGACCGCTATCGAATTCAGAATATTTGGATAAAGTTTTATCTCTACAGAAAGGTAAAATTAATACTCAAATACTCAGAATATATGCGATAAAAATAGAGTCAAATTGTTATGTAATAACCGGAGGAGCAATCAAATTAACGCGAACCATGCAAGAACATCGCGACACCTTAATGGAATTACAAAAATTAAATAAACTAAAGAATTTCTTAATTCAAGAAGGGATTCTCGATAAGGATTCAATAGAAGAATATGTACTTGATATTGACTAACTATGAAAGAAAAACTCGTTCCTTTTGTTTCAAACGAAACATCCAAGACCTATCAAGAGATGAAAAATCGATTGATGGGCAGAGCGCACCTTGCACATTCTCAAGCTATTGCTTTATTGATATTGGGTAAATTAGATGAGCTTGGCTGGACACAAAAAGAACTTGCGATAAAAATGGGAGTAAGTCCTCAGCAAGTAGCCAAAATTGTGAAAGGTACTGAGAACTTAACGTTAGAAAGTATATTGAAAATAGAGGGAGCCTTGGGGCTAGAAATTCTTTCTCAACATTTCACAACTCCTTCACCCAAATGATATTGACTGGGCAGTTTTTGGCCGCGAGTTCGTTGGCTTCTTTTTCGAAGTCGGGGAGGTTGATGGTGTAAAAGCCGCGTTTTTCTTTAGCGCCAACCAAGGTGCAGCGGCCGTCTTTTTTACTCACGCGCCAGCGGTCAGGGGCGGCTTCGACGCAAGCATTACAGCCAATACAACGCTCACGTTGCTGACTGACTTGTATCATGCCGGAACAATTTTATAAAGCTTATCCGAAGGTCTTATTTTTTCGGAAAGCGGAATGGTGAAAGTTTGTCCTTTTTGAATTTCATCAACAGCACCACTTTCAATATGAATGCTTTGCACTTCTGTTTCGATGTAGCCGGTAGTAGGACCTGTAACAATAACTTTATCACCAACCTTCAGGCCGTAGGCCTCACAATCGAATTCAGCAACACCTATTTTGTCGTAGTAGTGTAAGCCTTTTGCGATGTACATTTTCTTTTGGCTTGCCACAGAACCCGGAACGTTTGACCATTCGCCCATTTGCCGCCCAAGATAATAGCCATCCCAAAACCCACGATTGAAGACTGTTGAAAGTCGTTCTTTCCAGTTTATTATTGCGTTTTCATTGAAGGCTTCAGTACCTAAAGCATCGATGGCCTCACGGTAGCATTGCGTAGTGGTGAATACGTAATCTGAGGCACGGCCGCGTCCTTCAATTTTTAGTACAGAAACCTGTATCGTGACTGGGAAAC
>OGWO01000039.1_pt1 | contig 11827 bp, 43 predicted proteins | sample 1576001 | NCBI WGS metagenome assembly OGWO01 (sample SAMN07581522, study PRJEB24739) | freshwater metagenome | place: Singapore | collected 2015-01
ATGTATACGTAAAAGAAAAGACCGAAAACAAAGAGATTGAAAATGTCTGAGTGGTCACATCTGCTAAATGCGAAACATATTGATTGGATTATCCAATCATTGAAATATAATCCCAAGGTACGGTCCGCGGCAGGAGAGGCAACATGGGACACGGAATGGGATTCGGCAAAAGACGCAGCAATGAATGACGCATTTGACATAGAACGTGATTCAATGGTTGACCCGATCATGGAGATAACAACTGACATAGTGAATGAGTCACAAAAATTAGGGGAATTGGATGAGGACTCATGTGACCGGGCATGGGACGCGGCATGGAATGCGATTCTAGCTTTGGTCGCATACGACGATTGCGAAAAGTACCTTGATGTGTCATATGAAGAACTACTGTCACAGACTAACCTAGACCCACATCCTGCTTGTGTTCTTCTTTTACCCTACGCATACGTAAAAGAATGTATAATGGGAATCAAAGAACATTTCGGAGTTGAAGAATGAAAACACTGTATGAAGTCAACATGATCGATGGTCATTGTCCGAGTGAGACATGTTCTATTGGATTATACGAAACCGAAGAACTTGCCAAGGTTGCTATTGAGAAAGAAAAACTGAATTACAGTGACCATATGATTTTTGAGATTGATACTAAGTATATTCGGAGTTGAAGAATGAGTAAAATTACCACAGCAGATTGTAAAAAGTTTTTGGTAGAACAAGTCAAAGCGAATCCTAATATTATTCACGATATTTTTAGGGACTCTACTACTGCCATTACAGAAGCACTAGACGTAAAGAAATGGAAACGTGAATCTAAATTTAATCCAGACCCCGACAAGGGTTCTGATTATGCAGATGACAATTATGAATTGTGGTATCCTAGAATGGGTCCGAAGCGTGGAAGTAAACGTTACACCGAGTTGGTTTCTGTGCGTCGATTCTGGCTTGATCCTGACCAATTTGAAAATGCTGTAATGTTCAACGTGCTAGAAGATACCAATGGTCAATTGTGGCTTGGCGAATATGTTGGTGACTAAAATGAACGAACGAATTAAAGACACTGAGAGTACCATTGAGTTTGTCAATGGTACTTATTGCTGGCCTCCTGATTATATCGAAAAACTTATCGAGATAGTTATTAAAGAGTGTGCTTACCACGCTGATGTATTTTCTGCATTAGGATGTCCAACTGATATGGATCCATCTGAAACAAAACCAAGCGATTATATCAAACGCCAATTCGGAATTGAAAATGAAGAAATTTAAAATATCTGTGCAAATTGGTTTTTATTCGGATCCATATGAGTATTACACTGTTCTGGCATACGATAAGAAGGATGCTCTTGCTCGGGTGTATTCGATGTTGCCCAAATATTGTGGACACCGATTTTTGAATGTGGTTGAAAAATGAACGAACGAATTGAGTTTTTAGCAAAACAATCATCAGAATATGCTATTGAGTTTGCGGTAAAGGATCAAGAATTATACTTACCAAAATTCGTTGAGAAATTTGCTGAGTTGATGGTTCAGGAATGCGTTAATACCCTTGAATTTCATGGTTTTGAAGAAGCTATTCCTTATATCAAGTGGATGAGTACAAATAAACTAGGAGTAGAATAATGTCTCGTGAATACACTAATAAACTGTATAATATGATGGACGAAGGTCTTGTTGATGCTGAGTTTATCGTTGAAATGTGCCTGTCATATATGTCGGAATATGATGTTCGTGATATGATGGCGAAGAACGATTTAATTTCTGAGGACGAAGATGATGAAGATTCGTAAACTTAGCATTATCAATTTTTTATTGTATCTTATTTTAGCACCCGTGATGCTTATGTCGGGAATGAGTCTAGGATACTACATTGCCATTCTGACAATTTTTGTTGTCATGGATGTAACATCTTATCAAAACGGATTGAACAAAGGGGTTGACATTTCCGGGAACCTATGATACCATGTAGTTATGGTGATTGATAAGGAGAACATTGTGGATATAGAGTTTGTGAATGACATTCTCAAAGATATATCGGAAGAATATCTTCAGGACTACATTGACATTTTGTACAATGATTTCCTGGAAGAAATGTATGGTACTGATCCTCGCTGGGTTGGTTTTGACTGGGATGAACTGGCATGATGCGTAAAAAACGTTCGGATCGAAACTACATTCTGTATTCGCTGAATGTGAATGGTGAGTCCTATATCGGTCTTACTGTTGCGAATGGTCGAGCGTACTGGAATGCTCTGAAACTTCGGGTACAAAAGCACATTTCCCGCTCGATACGGGAAGACAAGGACTGGTCGTTATGTAAAGCGATTCGAAATGCTGATGTTATTGAATATGAAGTTTTGGAAGTAATCCGAGGGCGGGCTGATGCTTATCAACGAGAGCGAGAACTAATCAAACAATATCAACCTTCTTTGAACGACTTTTAGACCTCTTTGCTATTTGCTCTGGGGTCATTTTGTATTTCTTGCGTTCAATCAAACCAAGTCTAACTTTTTCCCAATAATTTTTTGATTTTTGGGATATCAATTGTTTTCTTTCTTCGGAATGTTTATGACCAGTAAAATCTTTCAATCCAGTTCTACATTCAAGATATTGTTGTTTTCCCAATTCACTCAGTTTCTTTTTTGTTTCTTCTGTATGTGTTTTTCCTGTATTGAGTTTTCTTAGATTTTCTGCGAATCCCTCAGGCTTTACTTTACCTTTATGACTTTCACTAATTTTTTTTCTTGTTTCTTCAGAAACAATTTGAACACCTTTTTTACCTTTATTCCAAGGAACACATTGTTTCTTTAGAGATTCGTATAGTTTAGAATTTACTTTATAAAACCTATTTTCATTTTGCCATTCAACCATACATTTATATGCCCTGAGCATTTTATGTTTTTGATGACCATCAATCATTTTAGTAAGTAATAGATGGCAAATAAAATGTTCTCTCGCAGTCAGTTTTATAAGATTATCTGGATCATTAGAACCACCTAAAGATTTCGGTATTACATGATGATTTTCGGTATAACCTTCAACAAGTCTATTTTTAGCATTGTTGATGATTTGATAATACCACTTGGTATATTTGTTTTCTGTGAACATAACGATATTTATTTCAAAAATAGCAAAAAACTCGGCAAAAATTTCAAAAAAACGCTTGACATTTCGCCGCTTGTTTGCTATAATGTATATGTTGAGTTGATGAGGAGCAGAAAATGAAAACGCAATGGGAAGTTAAGTTTAAAGGCAAATTTCTTCCGTCAATTATTAGTGCAGGTTCTTTTCTCGAAGCAGTAGAAGAAGCAAAGAAAATTTCAGAAGAAATTATTTTTATCAAGTATCTTTGCGGCTGATAGGAAAACAAATGACTCCGATTGTTTCTGCGATTGTTGGTGGTGTAATCTTTACGATTATCGCTATTATCATTGAACTGAACATTTTTTCTGTGATTGTTGGTGGACTGGTCTTTACGATTATCGCTATTATCATTGAACTGAACATTGAATACTGATATGCAATATCTTGTGATCTACGCTAACGGTAAGTCCCAATCATTCTATAATGAATCTGTTGCAAAAATGTATTGCACCATTAATGGCGGATTTATCGTCAATCTGTTAGATACTGAATCCGAAAATGAGACCGAAATTGAAAATGAGTTATCGTGAACGAGTGTCCGATAATCTTCTGAAGAATTTACCCAAATCGAAACTCATGGGTAAGTTTCTGAATGGTAAATTTTATTCTGGCACGACAAGTCTACACAAAACAAAAGCAGCACGAAAGTATAATACCCTTTGGCGTTTGGTTTATTCGAGGAATGTAAAATGAAACGTGAAAAAATTATTGATTTAGCAGAAGACTTTCATCGATATACAGATTATGAAACCGAAACTACCAAAATGTATGGTGGCGAAACCATTGTTACCCAGCATAAAATCTGGGCATTTACCGAAGAACAATTGATTGAATTTGCGGAAGCACTACTGAAAACTAAAAAATGACTCTCTGGATTGAAAATGTTGCTTGGGATGATGTTGTAAATGGTTGGCATTCTGACCTTGGTCCAAACTGTATTCTAATTCGAATTGGTGATCCTGATATTCGTTCGTTCCCTTTACCGAAACATAATTTTGTCGCACAATTTCCTTTTCTTTTTCTTGATGCTGAAGATAAAGATGGTGTGCCTGAAAAACATAAAATCAGCGATGAGCAGGCAAAGGAACTTGTTGACATTTTGCAGGTTGCCCTAGATACAGAAAATAATGTAATTGTGCATTGTCATGCTGGTATTTGTCGGTCGGGTGCTGTTGTTGAAGTTGGTACTATGATGGGTTTCACTGCAACGGAACGATTCCGACAACCAAATCTGCGAGTGAAACATAAAATGATGAAGGCACTGGGATGGTCCTATGATTCGGATGAGAAAGAATATTCGGTCGGTGGAACTACCTCTGCTGGTGGTATTTTGATTCCCTTTTCTGGAGTGAATGATGACTAAACTATATTCTGTAAAAGTATCTTTTGATTATGTGGTTGCTGTTGAAGATGGTGATGATCCTGCGTTTGTTGCAGTAGATAATGCAAACGATGCATTTCATGATATTACTCGGGATATCTTTGACATTGAAGTAAAACCATATGAACCTGGTGATGTATATGGATGGGATAATTATTGTGTTCCCTATGGTGATGCCGACAATAAAACAACTGGTGAAATTTTGAATGCAATCGCAAATGATTAAACTATTTCAGTTTTTACTACATGGTTGTTGGCACAAATGGGAAATGATCGAAGTGGTGCGACTCGTATCAAAGAAAGATGATATTCCATATGGTCAGCGAATTTATTACCAATGCATGAAATGTCAAAAAGTTAAAAAGGAAGAAATCAAATGATCGATAAAGAACCAACTATTCAAGATTTGATGCAAGTATATAATCTTGTTGTCGAATTTATTGAAAAACATAGACTCACTGGTCCTGATAGCATTTACCAATCGGATCGTGTATATGAATATGCACCTGAACTGGTTGAAGATTTGGCGAATGTTGTCGGATACTACGATGATGGTGATGAAGATGAGGAATCGAAGAATGAAATTCATACTGAAAATACTCCATATTATACCATTTGTCCATTTCTATCCAAAATGGTCTGATACAAGTGAATGTTCTACCTATGCGGGCGATGAACGCCAACAACGATTCTGTACTGTCTGTAATAGAAAACAATATCGGTCTGTACAAAACTATACATTTATAAAATGAACGAACGAATTAAAGAAATTATTAAAGATGCTGGGATCGACGGCGATTCAATTCATATCTATTCTAGAGGTTTTCCCGAAAGATTGATAAAATTGGTTGTGAATGAATGTGCAGGTATCTATTCTAGAATAGACAATGGTAATGAACATTTGGGTACGACTGATTATCTAGAAGCACTACAAAAACATTTTAGACTATGAATCCACCAGAAGATTTTGATAAATCCGTTCAGGAGTTTTATGAAAAACTTCTGAATAACCAAGAGTCTTTAGGTCCTGATGCGACTAAAGTATTATATGATAACCTATGGGAATTATATGCAAGAGATGAACGAACGAATTAAACGAATTGCAGAAGAATCTGGTGCTGGTTGGGATGATAAGTACCATTGGTATGTTGGGAATGAACAAATGAAAAAGATTGCCGAACTAATCATCCAAGAATGTGCAGACTTCATTGAAAAAACTGAAAAATATACTTCAAGTCCAAAACATATTCATTTAGTGAGTATTGAAACAAGAAAAGAACAAGCAAAGGCAATTAGACAACATTTCGGAATTGAAGAATGAACGAACGAATTTAAACCATTTTGGAATAGAATAAATGGATAATCCAATTTTAAAAAAACGTATTGAGATTAATCTAGCAAGAGTGAATATGCAAAAAGAACTTATGCGTGATTATGATGATAATGTTTATCAACCAGCATTAGCAGAATTAATGTCAGAATGTAGAAAAACCAAACACTCAAATGGTTTTCTTATTCCCCATTATGATGGTTCTAAATCTATCGGAATTTGTAGTGCATGTGGCGGAATTATGTTTGAAAATGAATGAAGATTTTGATAAATCCGTTCAGGAGTTTTATGAAAAACTTCTGAATAACCAAGAGTCTTTAGGTCCTGATGAGACTAAAGTATTATATGATAACCTATGGGAATTATATGCAAGAGATGAACAATCGAATAAATGAACTGATTGAACAGGCAAATGAATATCAATATACAATTTGGGATCAATATAACCAAAAAGAAGTCGAATACTACAAGTTCAATAAAGAAAAATTCGCCGAGTTGATTGTCCAAGAATGTCTAAAATGTGGTGATCGATTGGTTACTCATTACATTAATACACACACAGAACAGGAACAAGCACTATTACTTGCTGCTATTGCCGACTATACGAGTGAGATTAAACAACATTATGGGCTATAATAATATGGGAAACACCTATACCGTATCGATTTGGATAAAAAACGAATATTCTGGTACCTATAATCATAAACATATCTATGGTGGTGAATGGGCAATCGTCGCATTATATGCTCTATGGAAATGCAGAAAACTATCGAAATGTATTAAACTTGAGTGGAGACCATAATACATGAGCCCCGAAACAGAAGATATTATTATCAAGAATCTGATTAATATAGAAACGCAATTACTCGCACTAGGCAACGTCATTGAAGAACAGAAGAAAATCAAACAAGAAACGATTGATTATCTATCCGACCTGGGTGAGATAATATTCTTTCATCGTGGGTTCAATGGTGTGCAAGAACTGAATAACATTATACAAAGACTAAAATGAAAATCATTCTATATTTCCTGTATACACTTATTGTATTAAATGTCGCAGTATGGATTCTTTCACCATGGTTCTTTTTTCTCATGATGTGGAAACTGGATATCTTCATTCTTTTAATATTTGCACCTCTTCTAGCAAGAGAATGGTTATATGAAAAACAAAGACCTCGTCGATAAGATATATCAACTATCCGAAGAATTAAAAGACTATTTTCCGAAAGAATATATTACAGATACAGATCGCCTAAACTGGTTAGAAAAAGAAATAATCAATAACGGTACAATAACATTTAATCGCCATGGTCAATCGTATATCAAATCATTTTCTGCTTCATCCCAACATATAAAACAAATGCCTAATATACGAGAAGCAATTGATAAAATGATGGAAGAAGATAATGCCAACCAAAAACACACCCAATCCAATACCCGATAAAAATTATCTTAGGTCTATATTTGATTATGATCCCGATGGTTATCTCATTTGGAAAAAGAATGGTAAAATCGCAGGGTCAATCATCTGGTCCAGGTCAAAACAATACTATCGATTAAAATTAGACCAGTATACGTATGCAGTATCAAGGTTGATCTATTGCTGGCATTTTGATAATATACCAGATGGATATGAAGTCGATCATATCGATGGCGATGGATTGAATAATAAAATCAATAACCTAAGAATTTTAACAGTAAAGCAGAATAGACAAAGAAGAAGTGGTTGACAATTCATTCCATTTGTAGTATAATGGTTTTATTGATTCATGAAAGATAAGAAAACACCATGTATGAACGAATGAATATTAGTGCAAAAAACGATACAACAATTATTCAGTATGGTCCATCAACATACAGAATCAAAAAAAATTATTATTATTATTCCAATTCTTATAAGATCATGAATAAAAAAGGTAAAATTATCATTCATGATTTCTGTGGTACAATAGATAATATCAAAGAATGGATTATTAAAGAAAACATTGTTCCACAAATATATAATAAAATCTGTAGAAACTGATTTCACAAAAAAATGTGATTTTCCGTGTATAATGGAGGATCACCATAAAAACCACAAAATACGATAGGTATAAAGCAAAGGAATGTGAATACCATGGGTGTACCAATATACACCGGAAACGTGGTCCATATTGTTCCCAGGCATGTTCAAATAAAGCACGAGATGTTACGGACCGTCAACGAGAGAATATGCGGAAAGTATCCGAAGAATGGCGTCAAACACCAGAAGGTATTGCCAATTCATTAATGGTCCAGAATCCGGTAAAAGCAGAGGAATTCCAAATTGATATTCCGAATATATCCGATTATGACTTGCCCCCAGGATATGATGCTGCGGAAGACTGGTGACCGCAGTAGGATATACAGAGATTATGCAAGTTATCGGCAATTGGTAACTTCAGTAAACACTATATGTTGTAAAAAAACAACGGAATTCCTGCTTGACAATTGCCGCATCCTGCTCTATAATGGACCTATGATGAACGAAGGAGATACTATGTTTCAAGTCACTAAACTTCATACCGCTGGCATCCTTACTGGTATGACAACTACTGAAACCACTTCGGTAAAGTTTCCCGTCGGTTTTGTTTGTCAAAATGCTATCGGTGGCGGTTCATATATCGTCACGAAAGTGATGGCAATTGCTTGACAATTGCCGCATCATGGGATATAATGATTCCATAGTGAGAAAGGATGAGCAAATGAAAACCTACAAAATTTCCGGTACTCTTTGGTATTGCGAACTTGTCAACGGGAAGTGGATTCCGTTGTTCAAATTGGTACCTTGAGCTTGACAATTCGGTAGGTATCGCATATAATGTATACATGATGAACGAAACGACCAACACCATGAAAACCTTCGAATTCTATACCTATGATGCCTACGGGAAAGACGTTATCATTCCGATCGATGCGCCGGATGAGGACGAGGCATATGAAATCTTTATCGATTTGTATGGTTCTGCTAATATCATCGATCAGATTATTGAAAAATGAATAAGGGTTTTATCTTGAATATTCAATGCAAAAGTGTTCCTGGTGGTTGGGTAACTTGTGTCGTTGAAACCGGTTATCAATTCGGTCCGATCTTTAATAGTATTACCGACCTCTGGGCATGGCAACGTGCTAACCTTTATCCACCGAATGATTGATGATGAAGAAATGGAGTAAATGTGATGAACATTCAAACCGTAGTACAAAACCTGAAGGACACAATCGCCGGTAAGGAAAAGTATCTGTCGAAGGTTTACGAAGCCCGTGAACTGAACAAAGGTGCCGACATAGCATCTTATGCGGTTGCTAAATTTTTGGAAATCAACATTGACGAACTGAAGAAAATTCTCGCCGATGTGGAGCAGTGCGTCAGGTTGCAGGTTGAAGCAAGTTGGGTGTCAAGTCCAGACCGTTCAGGCGGACAGTTTACGCGGGATGAAATTGACAACAGCGAAAGGTGGATATAATGAACGAGCGAATTAAAGAATTGATGGAACAAGCAAAACGTCCTCTGGGCGAACTGCATCCCAAAATGGCAAACACTGGTGCTAAATGGGATATGGTTCTTGATCCGGAAAAATTCGCTGAATTGATTGTTCGGGAATGTGCCGAAATTGCCCGTACCGCTGATTTGGAAGATGTTGACGGTGGTGATAGTGCTGTATTACGTGCGGCTGGTGATCAGATTAAAAAAACATTTTGGACTATAATATGGAATAGCGGAAGGCGGATATAATGAACGAGCGAATTCAAACTATTGCAGAAATGGCATCCGAAGGTCTAGATCCCGAAGAGTTTATGGGTGCATCTGAAGAATTTCTTAATCGATTTGCTGAATTGATTGTGTGTGAATGCTCCGAAATTGCATTTAATAATGTAGGGAACATTTCCAGTATTGCTGATGCTGAATGGGTTGAAGCAAAAATCAAAGATCATTTTGGAGTATAATATGGAATATAAATGGTTTTATATTAGTGGCGCATTAATTGCTATTGCTGCATTCACTGGTATTACAGCAGAAAAATATACTATCAACCAATGCAAGGTATCTTACATTTCCAGCAACAAAACGGCAGATGAAATTCTGAAAATTTGTGGCAAATAGTGCTTGACAATTCGGTACACATGGGGTATAATGATTCCATGATGAAAAAGAACCTCTACTCCCTGTATGAATACAAAGATGGTGACCTCCTGTATGTTACCATTCACGATGGGTATGATGATGCAGTGAAATACGCAACCGATGCATTTCTTGGTGGTCTAGACAAGGTATGTGTTGTGGATGAAGAAACCGGCATTATCGAATATACGATTGGAAAATAACCATGTGGAACTATGAAGGAATGACTGTTACTGGTAAATACATGGGTGAATTCCCTGTGACTGGTAAAGTAGAATTGTCTCGTGTCACCTATGGCGGTGGTGTGCAGCACCATGTCTTCCTGGAGACTCCTATTGTAGTATATGGTGCTACCCGTGAGCGAGTGGTTCTGTATCATAAGGAAATCGAATCTGTAAAGGACTAATATGAAACGTTTTATTGCTTCTATTCTTATTGCTGCTACTATTATTCCAGCAGCACCCGCATCCGCTAATGATGGCACTGCTGCTATTATTGGTGGTATTATTGGTTATACTATGGGTCGTAACTCAGTACCCTATGGTGGTTATCCTCCGCCAGTATACTATCCACCTCCTGTTCCTCAAGCACCTCCTTATGCGGGTAATCTTCCTCCTGCACCGTATGGTTTTGCCTATACGCCACAATACTTGCCTCACTGTAACTGCTATCAGTGGATCCTAATTCCAGTGCGTTAATATTGCATTTAGCTATGTTACCCTACATACCCATGTAGAAACACTCAAAAAAACCACTTTTCCGGGAACCATGCGCCGAAAACACTGGCTCCTACTACGTTTTCGGACTGCTTGGATAAGAACGATTCTCACCAGTAAAAAGGACCTTTTCGGGTCCTTTTTTATTGGCAATTCTGGTACTATCCTATTGACAGTATAATGGAATCCTCATATAATGCTTCTGTGGTTCCTTCAGATAGATTTGTTCTATGAATCTTTCCTGATTGATAGAAACTCTTTAATAGACAATTCGGTAGGTATGGTATACAATGGTACCATAATGTGAAAGGAATGTAATGGAAAATCGTGATAAGTTGGAATCGATTCTGAATGCAATGATTAATAAACATGGATACGTATTCATGGCTGGATATGAGCAATCATTGATCCTTAGTATGTTTGCTAAGTTATCAGAAGAAGAACAAAAAGAAATGATTGCCAATCAGCAGGATTTTCTTGACAAATTTTAGGATTTGTGAGATACTAGAACCATAGAGAAAACGATAGGAGAAACGAGATGAAAACCGCAATCACCTTCGAAACCAAATTGCTTGCCTATGGTGCTGCTCTGCGTGAGTTGGATGCTGCTGATGCTGCGGTTCGTAAGAATCCCGGTTCGGTTGCTGCTCGGCGCCGTGTCAATCTTGCGATTACAAAGGTCGATAAACTGCGTGGTCCTATGATGGATGCAATGAATCGCCTGGCACGTGCTGCTGCTTAAAGAATGCTTGACAATTCGGTAGGATTGTGAGATACTACAATCATTGAGAAACGAATTAGGAGATACCGAGATGACCGTTCTGACTGTTGGTACCCTGCGTGATCTGTTAGCGAATCTGGATGCGGATACTCCAGTACGCTTGTCTATGGATATGGATCTGTATGATTATGCCAATGCCGTATATGTGCTGGATGATGTTCTGGTACTAGACAATGTGACCTCTGGACTGAATGGTGTGGGTGGCTCTGCAGGTGGTTCGGTTTTGTTCAATGCATTTGCGTAAAGGATAACTCATGTATAAGATTGGTGATCGTTTTAGATATATCCATGCGGATCGTCCTGAGTGGACCACTGTATACATGATTTATCGTGACTGGGAAAC
>OGWO01000041.1_pt1 | contig 11565 bp, 22 predicted proteins | sample 1576001 | NCBI WGS metagenome assembly OGWO01 (sample SAMN07581522, study PRJEB24739) | freshwater metagenome | place: Singapore | collected 2015-01
ACTCAATACGCTGACAAATTAAGCATTGATGAAGCAACTGACGACTATTATGGATTTAAATTCTTGGAGTTATATGATCCAGGTACAACTAAAGTTGGTGATACTGTAGAATATACAATGTCTAATACGTGGACAAAGATCGATGACGCTTTACTGAAAGTTGAAGACGACACATATCTATTTATTACTGTTCACTATGTTGGGGGTGGAGAAGGTGAAGGAGAACATGTTGAACGGGTCGTTGCCGTAATTAAAAGCACAAGTGGTGGTAAAGGTATCCTTATGGGATACGTAAAACTGGGTGGGTACTACAGCTCATACAATGGTATTGAGTGGGACAGTGAAACTGAATGGGAAGTAGTTACTCCCAAGCCATATACTGCATACAATTGGACTGCTGCATAATGATCTACGCAGGTATTGGATCAAGACAAACGCCTGCTCCCATCTTAGAAAGGATGGAAGAAATTTCCAAATCCTTTAACGAGAAGGGGTACATGTTGCGCTCAGGTGGAGCAGTGGGAGCAGACACCGCTTTTTCAAAACACTCTACAAATAAAGAGATCTTTATTCCATGGAACGGATTCAATGGACTGTGGGAAGATGCTCAACATTTTGTAGTACATGATACTGATGTTCTCCAAGAAGCTGAGAGTATTATGAAAACTCTCCACCCAAACTATCATGCGCTTGGGGTTGCTGCTAGGAAACTGCATACAAGGAATGTTTTTCAAATTCTTGGAGTAGATTTGAAAACTCCTGTTGATCTTGTAGTATACTGGGCTCCTAAGGGAGCAGGTAACACTGTACGAGGTGGGACTGCTACGGCAGTAAAACTTGCTCGTAAACTGAAGATTCGCGAATACTACGTGGAAATTTAAATCATGCAATATATTTTGTCTGAAGAAGAATATAAAGATTTGCAACGACGGGCTACACTAATTAACATTAGTCCTGCTCAGCTGCAAAATCTCTGTACTAAGATTGCCAATGAGATGCCGATTATCCACAATCGGAGTAAAATTCATTCGCCCGAACCATGGCGATGTATGCTCACTGAGCCAGACGGATGGTGTTGTAATCAATGCCCAGTCAAGACTATCTGTCCACATGATGATAAATCTTGGTCGAAATAATCATGCAACGAACCACAGAAGAAATTAAATACCAAATGCAACAATTCTCGGAGCGATTGGAACGAGAAACTCGTTTCAGGACCATCGAAGAATTTAAAGCATTTGCAGCAAACAACTATTGCTATTACCCAGTTGGGTTTGGTGCAACGATTCGTCAACTAGTGACTACACCTGAGCAGTTCATCGAATTCTGCCTAAAGTGTGGAGTACATGAGCATGGCGATGAATCATTCCCGTGGGTCGTTAACTCATATCGACACAATGATCCAGATCAACCTCTGTACTTCATTAATACTAATGAGAATGATGACCGGTTTACATGGTATAGTGATGGAGAGTTCTCAGGTTACATGCCAACTGAGGAAATTCCCAATGCATACTGTATAGACTATAATCCGTACTATGATGAACCATTTTGCATACATCGTGTGGATAACTTTCCAGTCTATGCACCGAATACATTTAGAGTCAATGAAAAGATTCTAAAACAGTTGCCAGCAATCGTTGAATATGTCTCTGTAGATGACTTCGACCGTTGTGGTAAAGTACAGGGAGAGAATCTAACGATTATCTCTCTCAAAGATCTAGAAGATCAAGTGATGATGTTTGTTTGAACCCGTAATAGAAGGAAATTTAAAATGAGTAACGATACAACCAATGAAGTAAACTTTGACACTGAACCAACTGCTGCAGGCTTTGTAATGCCTAGCAGTCCAGCAGATCGCAAACACATTATGGATGTTATGTTTGAGATTAGTGGTTCCAAGACTCGTGCTGAAGCAGAACGTGACTTTCAAAAGGACGCTATTGATGATCTGAGTAAAAAATTCAACATTCCAAAACGACTGTTGAATCGCTTTGCTAAAGCATACCACAAGTCAGCGTTCCAAGAGGAACTATCTGTCGATTCCGACTTTGAACTTCTCGTTGATAGTTTACACAAATTCATAAAAATCTGTTAAACGCTTCAACGAAGTTGCTACCGATGGATGCAAATCCATCTTAAGTCTTACATCTTCTCCACGTTCGGATTCGTTAGAATTTCTTCTAACAACTTCGGTTAACTCAGCCGAAGTAAAATCATAGAGGTCTTCTAGACCTCTCTTCAAAATATTTATTGCTGCATTTAAGTCTCTATCATGTTCTGTTCCACATGTATCACACGTCCAAGTTCTTACATCAAGTCCAAATGAACTCTTAACACCACAACAAGAACAAGTCTTACTAGAAGCAAAGAAACGATCAACTTTATGAAAAGTTCTACCATAGAACTTTGATTTGTAAGCTATTTGGTTTACAAGAGTTGATAAACCAGCATCAGATGCAGACTTACCAAACAGTTTCTTCATACCAGCTATGTTTAAGTTCTCCATGCAAATAGTATCAAAATTGTTTACGAGATATGATGAAATCTGATGATGATACCATGTTCTCTGCCTAGAAACTTTTTGATGCAACCTAGCAACTTTTAATCGTTGTTTGTTATACCTATTACTACCTTTAACTTTACGACTTAAATGCTTTTGATTCCTAGCTAGTTTAAATTGGTTGTCTCTAAACCATCTAGGATTACTAATCACCAATCCATTACTAAGAGTTAACAGATCAATGAATCCTAAATCTATACCTACACTTCTCCCGGTCGTTGGCTTTGTTTGAATAACTTCATCCACTAAAATTGAAACATAGAATTCGTTAGTTCTAGTTTTAGAAACTGTTACATTTAGATATTTTGCTCCCAATGGAATAGTTCTATCTAAAACTACTTTAACTCTACCAATCTTTTCTAAACGAATTCTGGACCCAGATTGATCTAATACAAATTTTTGATTTGGTAGTCTATAACTATCATTCTGACCGCGTTTCTTATAACTTGGCCTTCCAAGAGCTTTCTTTCGTTTCTTATCAAAATACTGCTTCTTAAACTCAATAAAGTCCATGTCTTTCTGTTGCAGCGCAGCTGCTGAAACATCATTTAGAAAACTAAAAGAATCGGTATCTTTAAGACGTTTAGAAGTTACTTGTTGAACTGGACCTTCAATGCCAAAACTATTAAATGAATTTACATGCTTATTCCATACAAAACGCACGCATCCAAAAGTCTTGTTCAAGAGTTCTTCCTGAGACTTTGTTGGATAGATGCGAAACTTGTATGCTTTGTGCATGTTAAATTTTTACAGAATTTTGATTAGAGTTTATTGAAATGTAAACTTATTTAATATACTAACAGTTAATCAGCAATTCGTTTAATCTCATTACTAACTTTGGCATGGTACCGATCGGCAGCATCAGCTTGTTTGCCTTTGTTAAAGTTGGTAATGCCGATATTATAGGCCATAATTGCTTTATCCGGATCGCCTAAGGTCTTGTGATATTTAGCTAAAATCGTAGCACCATGTTTGATCTGACCGTCAATGGTGCTAAATTCTTTTTTGTCAATTCCCCACACCTTAGGGCGTACCTGCATTAATCCTGTCGCTGGATCATTCTTAAGGTTAGATGACACCGTAGGTCGCATTCCAGATTCTACTCCAGCAATTGCAACTAGATGATGTGCTTGTGGAAAATCTGGCTTACCATGTTTAATTGCTGCTTGTACAATTTGGTGAGCAGTATCATCATCGACTTTTGTAAACTTAGATTTAATCGAATTAAACAAATTGTCGGGGTGATTTGGACTAATCTTTTCAATCTTACCAGAAACTTCTCGATTAACAGGTTCATCGTGGTTTTGCCCAATATGAGATGCTCCAGTTGCAATAGCACCAGCAATAGTTGCGGCAATTGCAGCATGTTTTAGAATATTCTCATTGACTTCTTCCTGCTGTTCCTGTAAAATACGGGTATAGGCTTTCTTAACTTCATCCATTTTATTATGTCCCAAAATATTGTAGTGTTTCTTGATTTAGACGGTGTCCTAGTTGATCTCAACAAAGGACTAAAAGATCAGTTTGGATTTGAGTTCCCTAAAGAACGAACGGAAGAAAATCGGAAAATCATCCACGATATGTGGTTTGATATTGCCAAAAATCATCCTAGGTTCTGGAGCAACTTACCTCCCACTGATGACTGTTATAGTATTTATAACACGGCAAAAGGTATTGATCCAAATTTACATATTCTATCCGCAACACCTGAGCCATTTACTGGAATATATGATATTGCATGTAGGAATGAGAAAGTATCCTGGGTATGGAACAAACTTGGGTATTTACAAGCAACTCGTGCTATAATTACAAAATCTAAACTAAAACAAAATCATATGGTACCTGACAAGATTAACATCTTAGTAGATGATCATCCAGGCAATATCGAACGATGGATCGCTGCTGGTGGTGTGGGTATTCACCACACAAACTTGGAAACTACGTTGAAGGAACTTTCAAAATGGAAATAAGCGAAGGCCGACTAATGGAGCTAGCACGAGTTGCTGGATTGCCAGTCTCATGGTGGGACAAGGCAAAGAGTGAGGGCAAAGATCCTCCCTGTTGGAGAGAATTACAATTGTTTGCTGATATGATTCTCCGAGAACATTCCGCATCAGGAAACAATCAATGTTGTAATTGTTCTAAATCGATGTTATAATCACATCACACTAAATTTTAAAGGAGTTTTGAAATGATTTACGGTGAACAACATTCTTGGCAAAATTCTAACGCTGTTCAACAAGTGTTAGTGTTCGAAACAGAACAAGATAAAGCAAAATTTGACTCGGAGTTTGCAAACGTAGTTGCTCGAGATGGCATCTACAACGCATCGGAGAATAAACTGGGCGCAGCATATAAACTTCGTGCAGTTCTGGAATCAAATGATGAATGGCGACCACTGATTCGTGATCCGTTCACTGGCGGACTGTTAGTCGAACATTGCAATACATTTGCTACTGCCGAAGAAGCACTGGAGCAGTGTAAATTGTTTGCTAGTGATCTTAAATTGTGTCAGTTGCAGAAGAAGATTAAGAATATGGATCGTAAAAACAATCCCTGGATACCCACATTTTCTTTTAATAAAGGTTATTAATTAATGACTTTCTATAATGTACCGCCATTTAAACATTTTCTAAATCAAACTACATTCGATTGGACACAAAATCGTCCAATAATGGACTGTAAATGGTACGCTTACAACAAGGGCACTGTAACAGTATGGGATACTGAAGAAGAGGCAAGGGCGAGATCTACTTTAGTTGAAAAGATGGTGACAACCGAGTCATTAGATGCTCGTGCAGCATATGACAAAGCACACATGAGTGCTCGTTATGAAGCGATTAGTAACTGGAAGAAATGTGTTATTGAAAACATTGAGGCTGAGTTTAAATTTAAACTGTCCGAACACCAGTTTGAGAAAATGCTCGACTATGTTAGTGAATACACGGTAGATATTGATGGAACTTATGATGAATATGGCTATCAGATTAAGATTTTGTGCGAAATGCTAACTAACATTGGGGATATCTGGAATGCTTAATTACGCAACAGTTAGAATTGGAGTAATCGTAACACGATATGATTCTGATTATTCCCCATTCGAACATGAAATGTTTTACATTCGTCAAAATGACGAGATGATTGTTGAATGGGCGAGGGAAGAAGTTGGATTGTTTTGTGTACGAAATATTCTAAGACCATATTCTATGAAAGTAGGTGAACAACGACGTTATTGGGTTCACATGTCAATGTCTTCCTACTGTGATTACTATGGGGATTGGGATACTGATGTCGAATTCCATTCATGTAGGAGAGCATGATGTTTGATGCATTTACAGCAACAATTGTGTTGTTTATTTTAATAGTTGGGACAGCATTCAACTTAGGAGAGGCGTTGGGATCTAAATCTGGAGAGAAGCGTGGGCAGATCCAAGTCTTTACAGGCGAAGTAGTTTGTAGTAAACTACAGGATAATTCCATCGTGTGTGTAAAACCTATGAAAGAACTTACCGATAAATGATTATAATTGACTACTCAGCAACTGCAATTGCAACATTAACGGGTGGCTTCATGGAGGAGCTAAACACCAACTCGTATGAAAAAATTGAAGATATACTACGCCATGCGTTACTTTCTACAATTAAATCATACAAGAAACAATTTTCCGCCAAATTTGGATCAACAATCGTAATCGCTGTTGATAACAAAACGTATTGGCGACGAGAGGTATTTCCTGCATATAAAGCTGGAAGAAAGAAGTCTAGAGAAGATTCTGGTATCAACTGGACACTCATCCATCAGGCAATGGATGCGACTAAACATGATCTAGCTAAGCACTTTCCATACAAGGTAATTGATGTGGAGGGGGCAGAAGCAGATGATGTTATGGCAGTCATTTCCAAATATACAACAGAGACGTTAGTAACAAAAAATGTTCTTTTCGGGGATGATGATCCGGAACAGGTCCTAGTCATTACTACAGATAAGGACATGTCTCAGTTGACCAAATACAAGAATGTTAAAGTATGGAATCCTCGTGATAAGAAACAAGTTAAGTTGGAAGTTTCCCCTTCTATGTTTCTGAAACGATTGATCTTAAAAGGTGACCCTGGAGATGGTATACCTGGAGTGTTCTCTCACGAGAATAGCTTTATTGACGGTATTAGGCAAAAACCATGTACAGAAGCTAAGATGAAACCGTTGCTAGATGCAAAGACCTTAGTAGATGGAACAACTGATCCAGAACTCATTCGCCGTATTAAACTGAATAGTCAACTGATTGACTTTTCTTATATTCCGGAAGAAGTTAGTACACGGATCATTAATGCGTTTAATACCCCCAACACCAACACGTTGATGACTGTCATGAACTACTTGATCTCAAAGAACATGAAGTTGATGTTGAAAGACGTTGAACAGTTCTAAATTAGTTGACAATGTGTATGTTCTCCTGTTATAATTCACTTCAGCAACAGGAGAACTTAAAAATGTGTAAATGGCCTCAACTTTTAATCGCAGGTGACCGTGTTACAGTAGAGCAAGCAAAGGATATCATTCTTCGTACTGATCAATTCTTTGCAGGCGATGCTATTGGTAACAACCGAGATTGGATCTGCAAGACACTGGAAAAACTTGGAATCAAAGAGCTCGATTGGGGATATTACAACTATCATGATCGTGTTGGAGATCGCATTAAAAACATGTACGAACTGAGCGACATGTATAAAGCAAACCTTGGGCATGTTGAGACAGAATATGTGAATAATTGTTGGGCAAGTTCCTCATATATCTTTGGCCCATTTGGATGGTGCCATCCTGACGGAACACTTCATCACACAAAGAATATTGGTAAATGGCCTGAGACAGATTCCGTCCTTGAGGATTTTCACCAAATTGCAACAGCGTTTCCGTATGTGAACATGCAAGCGGTGCTTATGGATGGTGGAGAGTTTTCTGATGAGGTTTCTGATGAGGAATCTAAACCAGATGTTGCATTCAACATCTCACATGGTGTTGTTACAATGGCATCTTGTCAAGATGATGTTGAACAAGTGTACCAATCCATCAAACGTAAGCATGAAGATGTGGAAGTGTCTCGTAGTTTCTCATATTTTAAGGAACAAGGTTTGCCAGAAGCGTGGTTCGATGAATTCGCGGTAAAAACAAACGCAGCTATTAAGAAAGCAAAAGATGAATACTGTAGTTGAGATCTTCCTATACGTTTGTGTAACCGGATCTGCAGCAGGTTCTCCTAACTATCTATGTCAACAACATAAGATGGAAAGTTTAAAATTTTGTGAGAGTGCTGCACAAACTCTTAGGATCCCATCATCAACTGATCCGAAGACGAATACTGTATTTGCATATTGTGCTACTCAAGGAAAGTGGAAATGAAACAAAAAGTAATTAATATATACGGTGGGCCGGGTACTGGTAAATCAACAACAGCAGCTATGTTGTTTGCTAAAATGAAACTTGCTGGGATTAATTGTGAATATGTCTCAGAGTTTGCTAAAGACTTAGCATGGGAGTTCTCTTCAAATAGTGGTGACCTTAAGGCTCTTCTAGCACAAGAATATGTGTTTGCACAGCAACATTTTAGAATGCGTAGGTGCTCGGGAGAAGTTGAGTATATCATTACGGATAGCCCATTGCTGTTGAGTAAAGTTTATATTCGAGATGATTTCGAGTTGCCATCATTGTACAATGTTATCGATGAAGCATATGCAATGTATGACAATATAGATATTTTACTGAATAGAGTTAAGCCTTATAACCCAAAGGGGAGATTTCAAACCAGTACTGAAGCGGAGAGTATTGATAGAAAGATTAAAGATCTTCTGCCTAAACCTAAGCAACATTACGTGTATGACGCCGATGAATATGCTGCTGATATAATTTTTGATCTTATTCAAATGAAGAAAGAATTTAATGAATACTTCAAAAACGAGTGATATATTTAAACTAACTGCTCCTTATACGAATCCGTATCAAGGGGAACAACCTAGGTTACTGTTTGTATGCTCTGTTGGAATGTTGCGCAGCCCTACATGTGCAGACGTAGCCACAGCAGCTGGATTTAATGCTAGGTCATGTGGTAGCGATGTTACGTATGCACTTATCCCAGCATCATATAATTTAATCCACTGGGCAGATAAGATCATTTGTATGCAACAAGAGAACTTGAATCAGTTGTTAAAAACATTTCCCGATCTTGATCAACTTATCCTATCAGTAACTGACGTGTGGGACATTCGTGATTCTTACGATCGCAATGAACGGCGATTGATTGACATTGCTAGTACCAAAGTCACAGAACTTCGGTACAGTGAAGAATTTGTCGACGTGTTTTAAACATTACCAAGACGATGAATAAAGGCACTTTAAAAGTGCCTTTTCTTTTGACTAAAACGCTCTACAACACGTTTTCAGTGCTTATACTAGCCTATGTATTACTTTCAAATTTAAACATGTTGTAGCACTGTTTAAACGTGTTTTAGAGCTATTGTCGTATTCGATACCCAAATACATAGTCAAAATAATAGGCACTCTAGAGTGCCTATGTGTATATGTAGCCAGAAAGAACTTAGATCTTCTTAAAATTCTTAGCTGCCCACCAGCCACACAATAGTCCTTTATGATTACGCAGTCGAATCATTCCAACTGTTGATTCGTCTGTTCCTATTGCATCAACCATAAAGGTATCATTGGGAGAATATCCAGTATCATCCCATGCAGCCCACCCATTACATCGAATAACGGTGTCCCCACATTCGATTCTGAGTTGAGTGGAAGGTGGGATATCAGACATAAATGTAAGCTGCCCATCAATCTTCAACTGGCACAAAGCAACACGGATGATGTCTGAGTAAGCACGATTATCATCAGTCACCTTATCAGGAAAACAGAATAGATCGACTGCGGCCATCTTAGCAAGAGTAATTCGATCAACCTTCCAGGTATCACTACCTGGCATAAACAACTGAATAGCAGCATCAAGATTTTTACGAGTAAAGTCCATATTTCACACATCCTTTGTAAGTGTGAGTGTATTGTAGCACGGTCATAAGAAAAGGTCAACTACTAAAAATAGTTGACCTTTTCTTATTTTAGATACTCAAATCGTTACCACTTAGCTTCGTTATCAAATAGCTGGCGATACTGAATCCATCCTTGCAACTTACCTGACCACATTGACTTGTTACGCCGAACATGAGTAACTCCGCGCTCCCATGTATCAAAGATATGTGGAATGTTTACATAGTTCTCATAAGAGAGCTGTTGCATTGGAGTTGCTTGGTGAGTAATAGGCGAAGCATGGGCAGGTTGTGTACTAGACCCTAGGTTTAACATACCAAACACCTTCTCTGCCTGTTCAACGGAATCATTCAGCTTGCGGTAAGAAACTTGAGCACAGCAACTGGCAGAAATCTTCTTAGCCGTTTCCAGATCAACTTCATTGTCACCAGTGTAATACGTATCACCTGCACGAGTGATATATGGTAGATGCCATTGTCCTGGTGTTAACACATCAGGAACGCTATCCCGTAGTGCTGCATGCATAGTGCGTGCAAGTTCCTGAAACTCAGGTTGTGCATCTGGATGATCTCGTAGCCAGAAAAAGTTTGCCCACTCAGTTCCAGTGATTACTGTTTTGCTCAGCTGCCAAGTCTCAGTTACCCTATTAGCAAGTTGCTTATGAGCATTAATCCCCTCTTTATCTGCTAAAATACGGGCATGAGCAACAGCTTGTTTCATAGCAGATAGCCATGTCATGATAGCAGCATCCCTACGTTCGTCATCTAATAGGGATTTAGATGACATACCAGGATTATTTGACCCCCACTCAACTGGCATAGCAGGAGCAGATTCAATCAGTGCTAACATCGATTCTACTGGAATTGCTCGGCTAGATGCAGAGTTCTTCTCAAGCATGCAATGAGTAAGCAACTCAGAATGAAAAAAACGAGGATACTCAATCTCGAATGTTACTAGCTCTACGCCTGTGGTAGATGCTTTGCTATGTGCAATTACAGTTGCTTTAATGCCACTACGGCCATGAAATGTTTTACGTTGGGTCATGTCTATTTTTCTGTTCACGTTTCTTATCACGATGCTTTCCAGCACCACTCTTTGTTACTACCAAAGCAACCAAATAATTTCGCCTTGGTAGTTTAACTCTTTGTTGCTTCTTCTTGCGTTGGCTTGTCATTGTTAAGCTCCTCTAACCGTTTCTTAGCAAGCGGCCCAGATTGTTTAAAGATCCTATCATAGTTATCTGAGAACTTTTGATAATCTTGCATCTTTCTTGGGGAATCCCCTTTACCCGCTTCAGCTTGTTTTGACATTTTCAATATCCTTTACTAGATCAGTTAGTCTCTTAATTATACGTTCCTTGAAGGTATCAACTCCAGTGTCACCTGAGATTAGATAATCAAGTTCATGAGCAAAAATGAATGCTAGTCTACAATGTTCATATGCATCGTATATTGCTTGTTTTACGTTGTCATCCTGTAGCACCCCTCGCTCATACTCAGAAGGAGACTCGATAATTGCCTGTAGATGATCTGCTAATTCAGACACTCTATATTGAAGATAGTCGAAGTGGCCGCCACTCATGATTCATTCCTTGTAAGTTTAGCCAATTTTGCTTCTAAAATTTTGATACACAAATCTCGTTGATAAATTTCTGCAGCAGCCTCTTCGAGTAGGTCAGCAATTCTATCAGGTTTACCCTGTTGTACGGATTTTCTATCCGAGATGGATCTACGAATTTCTGCTCGCTTCATTAGCCTATAGATTATAGACCATTCTGCATATGTTGCCCAGATATGTTTGAGTTGTTGATGTATCATAACTAAGATTGTAACAGTTACTAAAACTTTAATGTTTTAATTTTCTTATTGAGGAACTGTAATTTCCTCACCATGAAGATCGTACAACCCAGATTCTAACCAGTAGAACCCTATCATATTCAACTTCATGGACATAAGAGCATATGG
>OGWO01000042.1_pt1 | contig 11550 bp, 8 predicted proteins | sample 1576001 | NCBI WGS metagenome assembly OGWO01 (sample SAMN07581522, study PRJEB24739) | freshwater metagenome | place: Singapore | collected 2015-01
AGTTCAGACGTGTGCTCTTCCGATCTGTTTCCCAGTCACGATATATGTCACAATTCATGGTGTATTTGAGCAAACTCCTGCTAGCCACGTAAATGGTAAGGCGGGTTGCCCTGCTTGTGCCTTATCAGAAAAAGGGTGGTCACGTACTAAATTTAAAGATAAATGTATCAAAAATAATAATGGACTAGGTATTCTTTATGTATTAGGTTGTTGGGATGACAACAAATCAGAAATATTCATTAAAATCGGAATCACATCTAGGTCAGTACAGAAACGCTATGATTCTAAAACTTTAATGCCCTACAACTACAAAATCATACATGAGGTAGTTGGATCTCCAGAGTACATATATGATCTAGAAACTAAGCTACATAATAAAAGCAATAAATATAGTTATTGGCCTAACATACAGTTTTCTGGTGCATCTGAATGCTTCAAAGCAGACACAACATATCTATCAAAACTCAACAACTATATATCAGAATTGATTCCGTTCTGATACTCCTAATAAAGCACAAGATGATAAAGGATAACACTCATATTTACCTCCAAAACTCTTATTTGGTATGTACCTTGAATCCTTTAACATCTTATGCACCTGTTGTTCTCGAATATAAATACTAGTAGCTGATCCACGTATGATCTTTAATACTGTACATGAATAAGGTATTGATTTGAATCTATTCTCAATATTAGAACTAATCCCAACTTTAATGAAGCTCTCACCATCACCATCAAGTCTAATAATATACATATAACCAATACCATTATTCTTAAGGCAATGTCTCTTGAATTGATCAAGAGAACATCCTTTAAATTTAGGTTTCTGCAGCTTCTTAAACTTAATTGTTTTAGGCTTTCTCATCACACTAACTCAAAATGTACAAGATCAAGAAATACTGATTTACCTTGTTGTTTCCTTACCTTCTTATATGTATCTATAGCTACTTGAGAACTACTATACGAGTTAATATCCCCTAACCAACAACCACCCCAACGTACAGATATATTTAGCTCAATAGCTGCTAATCTCACAGCTTCAGCTATTTGTATATAGTAACTAGCATCCCAATTAACTTTATTATCAACTAAAGCAACTAGATCGACAGCTTTACCCTCTATATGTTTACTCTTGAGAGTTTGAGTCTTCCCTTCCTTTAATAATTGTTTTTGTCTTGCTATTGTCCTCACACCCTCATTAACTCGAAAATCAACCTGAGTTAACTGTATCGCTCGATTAACAACTAATAATAGTTTAGGATCAACTCCCACTAAAGTATCTAAACTTTTCTTACCTAAAACAAACATATCCTTTCCTCCTCTTATAATTAATATCTAACACCATAATCCATACACCCAAGAATATGATAATAAGCGATGAGTACATCTAAATCAAACAATATAAATTCTAATATATGTATCTTCCTTGTATATGTATATTCAGACCCATCTCTATAAAGAACTCTATAACATATAAATCTATTACCTATATATTCTGTATCAAAACATAATACATTATCTTGACTAGACATACTCACCTCCTTATCTTCTTATTTGTCTCCTGTTAATCCTAATTTGTCTTTTAAGATTTTAATAGTGGCTTCAGTTCCGAGTGAACCTAAGAACGCACCAAAACCTAAGATAACTAAAGGACTAGCACTCGTAAAAGTTAATAGGATGAGGCCAGCCATTAAACTGCTCATCCCGGTCAATATTGCTTTACCAATAATTGCTTTGTAACTGTATGTGTTTTCTGATACTAAAACCTTCCCAATCGCGATTAAAACCCCGATAATGAATAATAGTATGGCTAAGAAATATTCACCACCTGTCATATCTATTCCTCCTTTCTTATTGTTATGTTAATGTGAGAACTACAGATCTAACAACACCGTCTGTACCTCTCAATTTTAATCTTATTTGTGTGTCGGATACATATTCAAAAGCCAATTCACCGTTACCAGTTAAAGTAACAGAACTAGGAGGTAACATTCTCAAATCATTAATCCAACCTCTACCAAATCTAGAACCACTAGTACCAATAGTAGCAACAGTGCTATTACTAGTATCAGGTCTTATTGGTTGATTGATTCTAAAATATGTAGCTTGTGTCTCAGTAATAGTAGCAACTCCAATCTTTTGCTTAACACTTGTATCAGATACCAGATTAGTTTCCGTAACAGAATCTATAGTCGTACTACCAACAGAACTCTCAATCTTAAGATTATAAGGTGTATCCCATAAAGATTGATTAAAAGCTGTTTGATATTCAAGTCTCATTGTGTTATATGCATTAACACCAGTACTACCACCAGTTCTGAATCCCATAACAGCACCACTGTAGTTAATACGTCCTTTCTTAGCTTGAGAGCTATCACCAAAATAGATATCTTGATATTGTCCACCATTAAGCTTCAATGTAGCAGGATCTTCATATATTGAACCATTACCAGTCGTGATCGCACCCTTAACACGCAATTCACCACCTAATCTATTAATACCAGATAAAGGTCTGAACACATTAGAACCTCGACCATAAATATTAAAGTACGCACCAGATGGTGATGCATTCGCTCCTTCAATATTAATACCTAATGACTCTTTAGTACTTGTATATGAACCATATCTATCTGTAGTTGTAGTACCATCTAATTTCTTAATAACTCGTTCTGCTGGTTCTGTATGACAATCAAGAAACGTAATCCTAGCGCACTTACCTAAACGTACGATAAAAGGATCGTAAGAAGCAAATCGACAACTAATATAACGTTGCCCCCATACTCTCTTATAACTATTAGCTGCTGGTGAATCAATCCACACAGCCCCTGCACTAATACCCTCTAATGTGTGATTCTTATCAGCTCTAATATCTTCCCAAATACGTCTACCAGTTAAATACTCAGATTCAGTTGTGAACATACGATAACCAGTTATATCACTAGCACCATAACCACCTCTATTATCAGTAACCAATCCATACACATCATCATAATAACGAGCTGGATCAACAGTTGTAGTTGTTACTGTATTACCACTAAGAGTAATAACACTAGATACCTTATTAGCAGTAAATAAACTAAAGTTAGATGTACTCTCAGTATTATCAACACAAGTAATCACATTACCATCAAGTATGAATGTCGCACTATTAAACAATGGTTTTGATGTATCTTGTACTTCAGAAGCAGCTAATACAACAGTTAATAAGTTAGTTAACGTATCCTCTAATGTTAACCCTAAAGCTACAGTATATTCACCAAAATCAGCAGTACTACCAAATATAAAAGTCTGTTCACCTAGAGTTAATGTATCTCCTTGAGTTGGATTACCACTAAAGCTAATAGTCAGATATCTCATATAGTCAGTACCATAAGAACTATAACCAGTCTTAAACTTAGCTCCTAATAATACATATCTCCATCTACCGCCACTTAATGATGTGTAGTCTAAACATAAACCATCACATCCCGATTGAGGTGATACTGGATGTCTGACACCATCCCAACCAGCTAGCTCACTTAACAATAAAGAACGAGTCACATCAGCATATACATTAGCCATACGGTAATGTCCTAATACAACCAAATCCTTAAGATCAACTTCAGCGCGGCAACCAACAAATACGCCAATATCCCATACAGGGTCCGCACCAATAAGGTCATTAGGATGAGTACTAGCCCAATCAGTATCATGATCAATAATAATAGGTATCATAAACTTAATACCAGCATTCTCAATTTGAACACAAGCTACTAATGGATTATCACTAGGATCACTAGCAGAACCTCTATAATTACGTCTTGTTAGTACAGTACGAAACACACCACCATCACCAATAAAGTTAAATTGAGTATTAAGGTGATGTACTTTAAATACTTGTCTTGCCTCACCATCGCTTACCCAACGTTGACTTTCTTTCCTTAATATTAGAGGTGCATTGAACACATACTTACCTTGAGGAATATATACAGTTGTAGCATCAGATATTGAAGCCATCCAAGCAGCACACCAAGCTACAGATATATTCTGCCATCCACCTAATTTTAATGCACACTCATCAATGGGGACACCAACGTAATAAGCTTTAGCCTCAGAAGCACTAGAGTACTTTTCCCCAAGAGTATGAAGCGTACCATCATTAATAGGTACGCCATTTGAGAAATCTAGAATTGTTGTATTAATGTTGCCTTTAATACCTTTAATATTGCTCCCAATACTAGCAATAGTTGCAGGTAAATTATTATTTGTTACCATATATCCTCCTATTAAATAAGTGACTGATTAAATATATTTAAATAATCAATTATGTTACCTGAGTCATCAACACCAGTATTTGTATTAGTTAACACACTATTACCCACACCACCACCAGATTGACTAATAAATACGTTTACTCGTGTATTAGCGGCTGGACTCATGTCAGTTGTTTTGTATTTGTACGCGAACACAAGATCTGTTTCCGTAATATCATTTAAGTATAGATATTCTAATTCAGCAGTGGTCGGTGTTGCTCTATCCTCTAAAGAGAAAATAACTTGTCTTGAGTTTGGCTCATATAAGTAACCATGTGGTATCGTGACAGTTTGAGCAATCGTGGTATTAGGTACAAGATTAAACGTAAATGATTTTTGAGTAGATAAAGTAGCCAACCCATCATCACTAATAGCTGCATTAATTCTCCACAAACTGTCACGAGTAAAGGATGGCGGATCCCCTACAAATACTACCTCATCTTCACCAGTTTGAATCATGCTTAAGTTAATTTGTTCAATTGCTGGAGTACCAACACTCTCAAATCCCAACTTACAACGATGAATAGTACCAGTAATAATATTCCCAAATCTTGAATTACCTAAAGAGTTACGGTATAAAGCAGCACCACCACTCTTATTAGCAGTTACAGAAAAATTGATATTAGCAGTTGCCCCTTGAATGTTAAGTGCATGTCCGTTGCATTCAGTAATATCAGCATCAATCGTACCAGCATCACCAGTATACAAAATCGCATCCCCACTTAAGAATTCTTGGTACTCTGGATCACCACTCCAGTTAGCAACAGTACTAGAACAAGTAACTTTAATAGATGCAGAATTATTCAATACCACAGCAGTAACACCATGAACACGAGGACTTGGTTGCTGAATACGACGAACTGTGATATCACACTGAAATCTCTTACTAGCATTAATTGTCACGCCATCAAACTCTGGCATCGGTTGAACATATGTTGGTAATACACCAGTCCAATTTGGATGTACTGTACCCAAATACCTAATATCAAAGCGTGCACTACCATAAGCACCCTCAGCAATTTGTACTTGAGAACGGTTAGATTCACTGATAACAACACCACCTTTAGTTAAGCGACAAATATCCCTAGTTCTGAAACCACAACCACTCCAATGCGCATATGTGTGGATCAACCCAATCTCAACATTAGTACGATGAAGCACAACACCATCACATGGATCTCCAGGATAGTACTCACTCATGGCAATCTGAGTTGAAGCTTGATCTTTAGGTAACAACCCACACAAACCAACAAACAATTGTTCAATCAACCAATCACCATTCCCAGCCCCATATCCACCGCGAATGATCACACCTTCTTTCCCACAAATACCAACAATACCTTTAATACTAGTAACCTGTAGTGTATTTTGAGTTTGAGGAATTGATCTAGGTCGAGACAATAAACCAATACCTGCCACATTCACAATCGTAACATCATCAAGAATCCAAGCATTAGCTGACCAATTGATACCACCACCAGTTGAGTTTAGAATCGTTGTATTCCCGTCACGCCAATCACCAGATAAATAGTTACCATCTAATCTTAAGGTTTTGAGAGTTACCGATTCAATATCTTCACCGACAACAAAATCTTTATTAGAACCGATAATCTGTTTTAGGATGGTGTTATCTGATCCCTCACCAATCAAACATACATAACTCTTCATCTCAATCTGCTCCAACAAATATGTACCTGCTGGTATAAAGATAGACCCACCACCAACATTATGAACAGTATCAATAGCATCTCTAAATGCCTCAGTCCATGTATTTGTATCGTATTTAAATTGTCTAATATGATATCTAGCATACGCATCTACAGGATTCAAATCTAAAGTTGATTTTTTAATAGCTAAATCTTGTTCCTGCATAATACGATATATACGATCAAAATCATAATTTAAATTACTTGGATTGATGTTGTTAAGAGCATTACTATAACCTAATGTACGCGCCCTTGGAGTCACTCGAGTAATAACCACAGTACCAGTTATGCTTGAATAAAAAATAACCTTACCACCATTATTACTTTCTAGAGTATTAACCTGTACATAATAAAGTGATTTAGGTACCTCATTACCATTCAAAGTAACCTTAATGTTTTCCTTATCATAAATAAAGAAATCCAACTGAAACTCTTTATCATTAAAAGCACTGAATTCATTCTGAGGTATCTCTACTTCAATTGTCATATTTATTCTCCTTAAACTTTTTGTTATATTCAAATTCATTATTGATGTATGCTACAGAAGCCGAAACAACTCCTCCATCCACATACACAATATCTGTTATTAATTTATCAATCATCCAAATACCACTATTACTAATAGCTTTAGATTTGATAATATTTGAGGTAATAAGTACATCTGATATATTAGTGATTGACTCACATTCAAGTATATTAATAGTACTAAAAACATTAACATTAATAACACATTGATCACAATACGGTATATCAATCATACAAGAATTACTCTCAATACTGACAACCCCATTAACTCTAATGCCACTCAATATACATGAATCACCTATTAACTTAATATCCCCGTTAATAATACCCTCACCATATAAACTTGTATTCTCTAATGTTAACAAGCCTTCAATATCATATACACCTCTTTTAAGATATACCTTCTTATTATTAAGATTATCTAAATGTTTCAGTGAAGAAACAAAGACATCATATTCAGAACGTCTCTTTATCTCTTCACCTATAAATCCAAAAGAAGCTTTTATTGAATCCAATAAATTAACTTCAGTCATCTAGTGCATCCCAAAAATCACCTAATAATCCCTCACCAACAGAAACAATAAACTCTTTAGCATATACTTTATTAAAAGGTTTGAGATTAGTACCAAGATCATAAAAATACTGAGGTTCAGCATAATCAGGGTGATAAACAATCGTATTTAAAGTATTAAACTTATGTGTGATAGTATTGTCAGCTTTAGCATTAATTGTCACACCACCATTAGCATTATTCACTAATAAACTATCATTCTCAGTATAATAACCTAATGTAGCTCCAGTACGATCTGGTCTTAATAAAGATATTGTTGAGCTACCTTGATCGCCACTAGTTAATCTTAAATATGGATTAGAACCAAATCTATCACTTAGATCAGCAATAAAACCCCTCGCATCCACACGTCCATCTAGATACATAATACGTCCAATACCACGACCACTACCTAACGCAACAACTCGTCCTTTAAAACTAAATGTATCTAAAGGTGTACGATATAACCCTTGTACATAAATCGAACCGTTATTACTGTTACGAGAAATCCAACCATAATAGTTAATGCTAAGTGGTCTATATATCAAATTACCAGTACCATAACCATCAGGAATACAGTTAATAATAGATACAAGATTACTGTATCCTAATCTAATACCAACAGAACACCCTTTAGTATCAATACGACAATTACTAATACTCATCTTTTGAATCTTACGAGCACCATTACCAGCAATACCATCAATATGTATACAAGCTCCAGCAATATCTTGATGTACTCGTCTTTGTGTATCAATTTGCTTAACATCAAAAGATCTGTGCTTTAAAGAATATAAGAATGAGTTGCTTATATATTGATCACTCATACCAACCAAACCTCGATTATCCTCAACATAACCAATAGGTAATCCATTATCACTACCATATAAAGATAATTCATCAACAGTCTCATCACCAGTCAGCCAACAATACGGTGCTGGATCAACAGTTGTAGTTGGTCTATATTCACCAGAAATCAATACACCATCCAACAAACTAATAAAAGCATTAGGTTTAATAGTAGTACCAGTGAGGAATCTAATCGTTGGTGATGTGGTATAGTATCTCGCACTTAAATATAAACTATTAACATCTAATCCGAAACCCTCACCTTTAAAGAACAATGTTGCATCAAACTGACCAGCACTCTCAATATCAGTTTCCTCATCAGTTGTGTCAGCAGCTAAATCATTTAACTGATCAATCAATTCAGAAACAGTTTCCTCAATCGTACCTCTAATCAATACTTCAATAAAACCAGTGACAGGACTAACAGATAGCTCATTAACAAACTTAAGAATAACAGGTCTATATTCCCCTCTCGTACCAACCCCATCCAAAATAGTCACATCATAAAAACCTAACTCTAATTCTTCTCCTTCAATTGGTAAACGATTAAAAGTAACAGACAAACGTCTCTTAAGATCACGTCCATATGTACTTAAACCAGGTTTCGGTAACGGCCCATATAACGCAACACCAACAGGATTACCAAGAAAATGACAGTTATTAATATTTAAACCATCAGCACCAATCGTACTAATATTACTATCAGGTTTAAAAGGATTCAAGAGATGTATTAACGGATTCCCACGCCAATCTTTTAAAGGAGCACAACCAATACGACCAGTCACACCTACAATAAAACCTTGATCAGCACTAGATTGATATAGACCATACTTACGAAAACAATATATACCAACATTCTCTAGATTCTTTTGATATCTCGCACCAATAAAGACACCAACATCCCAATCAGCCCCCCAATAAGAACGTCTTATTGTTCTAGGTGCTCCATAATAATTAGGAGCTACATACTCACCTTCAACTATAGTAGGTTCAATCTTATCATCAATAAAACCTGTATCCCCTCGTAATAGTACTGGATCATAATCATTTTGAATCGTAAAGTTCTTAAGACTAACACTATGAGCTTGTATATTAATCCCAGCGTTAATAGGATCATCTTGAGGGTCACTTGGACTACCACGATATTTACGACGAGTCTTAACTGTACGACACATACTAGCATCATCACCAGTCATAACAATTGATGTACCTAAAGGTCGATTTGAGTTCCAGCCACAAGCATGAGGTGAACAACGATTATGTCCATCTATCGTTAGTGGATGTCTGATAATGATCTCACGGTTTACTAATGAACACCCATCCAGATGTACAGTACCAGAAACAATACGATTATCATATAGATAGTTAATAGCTGCTTGTATACCAACATAATCAACTGATTCATCTAAACTATCAACAAAAGGATAATCCATTTGAATATCACTTAAATTAGCATAACGGCCTATATCTATCCAGTGTTGCAGTGTTCTAAATTCTCCATCACTAATAGCACCAAAATCTCTAATATGTACATTCTCAATATTCTTATCTTTTTGTGTACGATCATTCCCACGACTTAAATCAACACTGGTATCTAGTATTTGAGTCCCATTGTTATTCAGTACAGAATCAATATAAGCTCGTAACTCTAGATCTCCTTGAATACGACTAAGAATCTCTTGATCTAACTTATTAAGAATCTCAGTATCAGAATAACCTAATTCTTGGATAACTCGCCAAACTCGATCAAAATCATTATTAAGTGTACTTGGGATAATGTTGTTTAATACGTTTGAATAAGATGTTGTTCTCTCTTTTGTTGTGTTTCGTTTAATAACTAATACACCACTAATAGGTTCATCAAAAACAATACGACTCCCATTTGAATTAGCTTCAGTGTTTTCGAGAACAGTATATCTCGTACTAGAAATCAATACACCATCCAATATAACTTGTATATTATTTTTATCATAAATATAAAAATCAATAAGAAACTCATCATCCTCACTAGCAATGAATGTATTTGCTGGGATCTCATTTTCTACCATATTCGTCTCCTTTTAAATTGTTGTTTATACATATCACCATCCAGCCGCAACGACAGGCTTTTGATACATATTATAACTGTTGTTAAATTGTGTTGTCTTGTGTATATCAATAAACCCTAACGTACTAGGAGTATTAATTATACAAGATGCTAAAGAATCTAGATAATCATCTTTATTCTTAGTTGTATTCGGGTTGAAGTTATTGATTTGTTTAATAACATTAGGATTATTAAGTATCTTTGTGTGTATATATAAACTATTACTTAATAGATAGGATTGTATATTCATTATCCTATCACTCTTTTTACCTGTATTATGAATCTCTAGTACAGAACAAGATAATCCTCTAGTCTTTAAAGCAGCTCGTAATATAGCAGGTACGTGACCACCAATACCATTAACTTCAATATATATAGCAGGTAAGTTATATTGTTCAATAACGTCAATCACATCCCATACTTGTCCACCGATAATCCTACCTGTCTTATCATCTGATAACGCTATATCACCCGTAATCGCAATACATTCATGCCAATACAAACGTCCTTGTACATCTTTAAATACAACAGATAAAGCACTAATATCACGACCTTGCTTACCAGATGATGGATCCCAACAAGCTATCACACTACTAATAAGATTATTACCAATACGACATTCAGTACTAAAGTTTGCTTTATGTGTTTTAATATTATCACTGTATGGTATAAATTTATCTATATCTAGTGCATTACCATCAATAGGTTTAGATGCTAACATATATTGAGAATCCCATTCATTAATATTTGAACACTCTATACGTCTCTGTAACATTATCTCATTCGTGAATCTCTCAGGCCATAAAGCTTCTGAATAAATATCAACTAGATTATAGTCACCCTTAAACACAATATGATTATTAATAATAACATACTTAGGTATACAAGCTTGACTACCAATACCACTAAATACATAATAGTTGTCATAATTATCTAGTTTGTATACCTTACCTTTCTTAACATCTGTCATTCTCTTACTATATGAATACATCGGTTTAATAAAACAGTTAGCACCAGAATCTCTTAATTTATCGTAAACTGAATCGTGTGAATGAGGCGTTCCTACAAACAATCTAGTACCACCAGGAATTAATATGTGTATTTGCTCACTTAAACGATAAGCTAGTTTATCTCTTAAATCTTGAGAACCTGTTGTATTGGGAGTCTCAACATCATCATTTTGTATCTCATTAGCACGAGAACCAGTAACGTTAGATAAGATACCTCTAGCATGTAGATTACCATGCTTAACATCCTCGCAAGCACCAACCCACCATTTCTGTACTTCCCCTCTTTCTCTTATACAAAAGTCTTTAGTTAAAGGATGTTTCTCTAGTACTGCTGCTGTACCCCTAGATATCTTATATGCATCAGAATCAGTAGCTCCTTGATGTAGCATTAGGTGATTAGGATTCTTATATATTTTGTATGCATTATAGATCTCTAGTATTGTACTTTTCCCATGACCTCTTGGCAACTCAAGTACACCTAGATTACCATAATCCTCTAACCACTCACAAACCTCTATCGTGACTGGGAAAC
>OGWO01000045.1_pt1 | contig 11405 bp, 10 predicted proteins | sample 1576001 | NCBI WGS metagenome assembly OGWO01 (sample SAMN07581522, study PRJEB24739) | freshwater metagenome | place: Singapore | collected 2015-01
AACATCTGGACACGAAAGCCAAGTGTCCGGAAAGTAGTAAAAAGAACCGCTGGGCAGGCGGGGATAGTCTGCGGAGCTAATATAAGACGAGACGTAACAATTTCGCATTCGGCTGTGAAACAGAAAGACCGGGATGTGAGTTCCGGAATCACCGCCCTTCAGGGCGGTGAGGATGTCAAATTCTATGCTGACTTTACATTTCATCCCAACTTCACTTTCGTTTGACGCGACTACATCACCAACAAAGATGTTAAGTGTATCGGCATCATACAATCCACCAAATTTATCAAAGTTCATGCCACCAACACGGGCACCGGACCCGGGCACTCTTATAAATTTTAGTGGTGATAATTGCTCGGATAAAATTTTACTAACTTTCAGCTCAAAACTATTACCCTTGACCTTTGAATTCTTCCCTGCCATTTGACAATCCTTAAAATGGTATTTAGCACACCTAAATCAAACACTTCACCTTTTAATGGTCCGGGGTTAAACTGATGCTATGGTCGCAACGGCCATAAAAAATCCCGGCGTGGGGCCGGGCTTGTATCACTCATTGAAAGGATAAAGTATGAACGATTTAAGTATTGTATTCGAAAATAACCCTGTGCGCAATGTTTTTCAAGATGGCGAATGGTGGTTCTGCGCGAAGGATGTCGGCGAGATTTTGGGTCTAACCAATGTTAGACAGGAAGTTGCTAAATTGAGTGAAGAAAACCGGGGTGTATTTATGGCATACACCCCCTCATCAGAACAGAGAATGATTTTCGTGAATGAAATTGGCCTATACGAACTGATTTTTAAGTCAACCAAGCCGGCCGCCAAAGAGTTCAAAACCTATGTTTTCAATTTAGTTAAATCGCATCGCAAAGGCGAAATTCTAACCCTTGAACAAGTGAACGCAGCACTTGAACAGCAGAAGGCAGAATTGAACGCAGAGAACTTGAAGTTGATTGAGGCAGTAAAAAAACAGCATGAAACCCTTCAAGTCGTTGAAAGCATGTTCGACACTGATGGTTGTATGGAAATGAAAGACGCTGTAAAAGTGTTGAAGGAATACTTCTGCGACGAAGGCTCATCATTGGTTGGAAGAAATAAGCTTTTCGCATTCCTACGGGATACGAAAGTTTTGATGGAAAATAACCTTCCCTATCAAGACTATTCAAAGCACTTCGTTGTGAACGTATCTACCGGAACGATTCACCTTAAAAATAAATCTCTGGTTTGGCTGAAAAGGTTCGTGAGCAAGCGTGTTCCGAAGAAGGCGAGTGTTCTTCAAATCGCACATACTCGAAAGATGTTCGACTTGAACATCCAAGAATAAAAAATCCCCTGAACCTTGCGGAACAGGGGATACTTGCTTTTTTCAACACATTTTTTGAAAGGAGAAGATTGGAAAACTCACAAACCCAATCACTTCTATTTAGGCGTTAGAAAGATAATCTTGCGAAATCACCTCTTATAGTTTGCGCCACCAGGACGATTTGCCGCCAAGATAGCATTATTAGCTTGCTGACGACTTATTTCTGTCATCTGCTTGGCTAACCTCATTTCCATTTCGGCAATCGTGTCCTCATCCGCATTACCGTTGACTGTAATGGACAGTTGGTTAGTGATGCTGGTTGATGACCCACCAGCAACACCCAGACGGCCCTTTGCGTCCCGTTTGAGTGGCATAACTGCTTCCGGTCCGGCCTCCCCCATCACACCCAGACCATTACCACCAAATAGGGTCGGTCTGTCAAACACTCCACCATTGGCGTAATAATTCAGCTTCTGACCACCCGCAAACACTCCACCATTGGCATTATATCCAAGCTTGACACCACCAGAGGATAGCGAATACTGCGATGATGTGCCGGCAGGCACGGAAGACGAAAAATTACCCCCAACCGCACCACCGACTACCGCTTGTAGCAGCCCAGAGAAGAAATCATTACCACCAGAACGGAAATTGTTATTGGCGAAGTTAGCGATTTGCTCCATCAGTGGTTTGACAATCAGCAGTTGGACAATGGTTTGCTGGATTTGTATCAGCAGCGACCCGAAGAACGTTTTAACCACATTTTTAGCTTCGCCCCAGGAACCAGCCATTAATGCCTGTTCGGTAGCTTGCCCAAAACTGACCATGACATCTTTCGCTCGTTCAGCCTTATTTTTAATGCTATCAAGATAAGACGTAGCCCCAGCATCAACCCCCACATCCAAACGTCTTGAGTCTTGGTATTGTAGTAAGTAAGTTTTTCTTGCCGCCCCGGCTTCTTCGGTCCCTCGTTGCTTGATGTCAGCAATCAATTTATCATTTTCGGCTTGACCATCTCTAACGGCTTTGAGGTTATCGGTTAATTGTTTAACCTTTTCTTCCAGGCTCGCAATCAATCCTCTATTGGCATCTGTCCGTTCGGTGCCTGATAAATCGTTTTGGGCAGATGACAAATCACGACTAATTTCCGCTGCGACCTTTTCCAAAGCGAGCCCATTTTTAGTTGCCTCATTGGCTTCCTTTTCGTATTTTTCGACAACTTTATCAACAGCTTCTTTTAGCCCCTTGGCATACGCACTGCGAGTATCAAGGATGTCAAAGTATGGCTTCTGTTCTTCTTTTTTCCCAACAGCATCTAATTCAGCTCGCATGTTAGCGATACGGTCAGTATTCCGCACTGTGAAATCCCCACGTCTACGGACAATTTCACTTATTTCCTGTTCAATGCGCTTTTGGACCTTTTTAGCGTCATTAACAGCATCAATCTTTTTGATTTCAGCAATAGTTGCTTCTTCGTCGGCCTGTAGTTTTGCTAATGTCTTTTGACGTTCTTTCGCGGTTAGCTTGGTTAAATCTTCGACACCTTGACGACGTTCGGCGAACAGACGTTTGACACGTGCAATTTCTCCTTCAATCCCTTCGGGGTCCATCAAATTTTGATACCTCTCGCGCAGTCTTGATAACTCGTTGCCTCCGGTTGACAATAGACTATCAGCCCGATTAAGTTGCCTATCTCGCTCATTTTGGGCTTGTGATGCCGCCCTCGCCCCTGCTTTCGCGCCCTTGTTATCTAGCTTGGCAATTTCGGCTTCACGGGATGCGATGTATTCGAGTTTTTGGTTTCTGAACTCGCCCAGGGCCATCCCTGACATTGTTTTAGCCGCATCCTCAATTTCTTTACGGGCCTTGGCAATGTCCAGGGCAAGCAGACCCCTACGGTCCCCACTGCGGATAGCATCCTGACGTGCTTGTGAGGCTCTGGAGTCATCCGCAAAGTCTGCCGCCTCCTTACGCTGGCGAGCCTCTGCGGTGCCCCTGTCGGCCGCCTGTTGCTTGATGTCCTTATTGTTGTTGATGGATTCCTTTATGATTTTGATGCGGGTTTCAAGGTCTTTGTATTCCTTTGACCGTGTATCACCAACAGCAGTAAGTCTAGACTGTTTCGAGATTGCTTCGGCGAGTTCCCGCCCCAAAACAGTTGCCGCATCTTCATACTTAATCCTACGCTGACCGCCCTCCCGACCATCAATCACCCGGGCCTTTAAAGGTGCCTGCCCCTTCGCCACCAGCAGCGTATTAGCATCGGCGACCATACGGTTAGCTTTCGCGCCTCCCGTCCCGTCCCTCACCCCGGCCTCTCTGATGCCATCCGCAGTTGCGCCAGCTTCAAAATTGGCCGCAATACCTCTCAACACGCCCCATTGATTTATCCAGGTGGCAACCTTACCAATAACCGCATCAACTGCTTTACCGATGCCGGCCATGATAGTTTGCCAATCATTTTTCATTCGGTTTAGCTGCGCCTGCGTAGTATTCGCAGCATTAACAATACCTTCGCCATAGCGTTTTTCAATCAACTCGGCCAGTTTCTCAATCGCAAAACCACTCTCAACCATCCCATTTTTAAGGGCATCGGTTAATTCTCGGGTCGAAATACCCAAAGCGTCAGCCATTAGCTTAAATGCGCCCGGCAGACGTTCGCCCAACTGACCCTTTAATTCTTCACTTTGAACCGTGCCCTTGCTCATCATCTGGGTGAGTGCTTTTAGGGCTCCGTTAACCTCTTCGGTGCCTCCACCAAACAGACGGATTGCGCCCGAAATCGAATTAAAAACCTTGGCGCTCTTATCACCTTCCAGGCTGGTTTGCTGGGTCGCAGCAGCCCACGCGAGTTGACTCCTTGCGGTATCGGCAAAGACTACGCCAAGGGATGACGCCTGCGCCCGCATGGCCGATAGTTCGGCCGCCCCGGCTTTACCCAGAGCATTAAGACCCATAGTGAGTGCTTGGACGGGTTGATAAGCATCGTATAGGTATTTGCCGACATCGATTAATACACCGGATAATTCGCCAATTGCTTTTAACCCGATGGCAACCAGACCTAATTTACCAGCAAGGCCCAGAGCACCACCACCAGCAGCAGCCGAAATAGAAGTGAAATTATTGAATTGCTGATTTAAATTATTGATTGTGGTTTGTGTTTGCGAAAAATTATTGTTGATGATGGTTATCTGTTTAGACAATCCACCCAAAGATTTACCAGCAATACCATCAATTGACTTGGCGGCACCGGCAGCGGTCTTATCCACTCCTGATAGCTCACGATTGAGAGCGGAAACCTGACCAGTTAAACCAGATAGATTGATGCGCGACATACCATCAAGGCGGGATTGAGCATTACTCGCAGCCTTGCCAAGATTATTAAGTTCGGTTATCGCCTTACCAATGTCAGATGTATTGATTTTTACATCAATTTGACCAATGTTTGTAATCATAAATACCTTTTCAGGTATTTAAATGCGCAGCCCCCTAAATACTCTTGAAGAAATTGTTTAATTATTGGAGGAACTTAAAAAATGAAAATTACTGACCTACTGTCAAAACCTGCTGTTGTCCAACTTAAGGATGTTGTATCTGGTGAAGCACTACCAGTCCATGTCAAGATTAAGCCGGCCGAAGACAAGATTGTTAAAGAGGCAATCAGAAACGCATTAATTGATGCGCCAAAAATGCCGGACGATAATTCGACCGATGCTGAAAAGCTGGCTTACATTGATGTCATGGACAAGACCGAACGTGTCATTTTGGCCGCGCGAGTTATTGCCGTTGATGGGCTGGAAGACCTTGCACAGAGTCCCGAAGCCATCGAAGCATTTATCCTTTCTCTACCAGCCGAATACATCGCACAAATCCAAGAGGCTATTGCGGACCGTAAAGCGTTTTTTCGCTAATCTTGGTGAAGAATTAAAAAAACACATCAATGATAGATTGACATCTGAAAGTGTCGTCAATGGTGCGTCAGTTGGAGCACACCAGCAAATCGCAATCAATACATTAATTAATAATGGGGTAAATCCCGATGAAGCCCAATACCGCATTACCGGGAAACGAAAGCAGAAGATAAATGATGTCCCGGGATGGATAATAGCGATGGAAAACCTCTATCAACTATCCTACCGATACAAGACCAACGGATTTAATGGACCAAACCCATTGACAATGATGGACATCAGTTTAATGATTGATGATGTAGGAAGATTAGACTGGTGGCAAATAGAGTTTTTATTCTTGATAGATAACCTTGTGATAAATCATAATTCAGATGTAGCAGAAAAATAAAAGGCCCCGTCAGGGGCCTTTATTATGTGCGGTTTTAATGTGTTTCTTTAAAAACTGTAAATAGTATTGTAAGAGATAGTTCTTACAGCACATTTAAAATTTTAAGGAAACCTTATGAATAACACTAAAAAATCACAACCATGCGTTTATTTCCACTTCAACAATAACAATGAATGTTTTTACATCGGATTTAGTCGCTCAACTCGCAGACCCAACGATTTACAAAACAGGTCGAAAGTTTGGAAAAAACACTATAACGCGCATGGACTATCCCGAATAGAAGTCCAACAGATGCCATCTATTGAGTTGGCAAAAAAAGCAGAAATGGAATTCATTGAATTACACAAAAAGAACGGGAGCCCATTGACCAACAAACAGTTATCATACAGTGGCAAGCACAATAATAGATACAAAGGCTTGACAATCGGTTATTCGGCAGCAAAAAATGAATACGTTATCTGTGATGGTAAAGCCGACATTATTGCGAAAGGATTTAACCCGGGGCACGTTAGCCGTGCTATTTCCGGCAAACTAAAAACTCATGCTGGATACACTTGGATGAGGACAAAAGACAAACGCAAGATTAATCCACTGCGGAATAAACGGATGGACCCACAATCAATGATTACTTTTGTTAAGTGGTTAGAATAAAAAAGGAGCCCTTGGGCTCCTTTTTTGTTAGATTACCAGCATTCTTTGGATAATGTTAATTGAGTGCCCAAGAGTATATAACCAAGTTAACGTGTCGTTGCCTGATTTGTATTTGACGATTAATAGTTTATCCCCGTTAGCTGCGGTTGATTGAGGATAGATATTGTATGACCAAGGCTCTAAACTATGGGTGGTTGTATTTAGCCTGAAATAGCGACCCGATGAGCCGTTAGCAATGTAGACGTATCGACCATCCGCAATAGAGCAGGAGGCACCCGCAAAACCCTCACCGTTGGAATTACCATAACCGACCGCTTGCCAAGTATTAAGGGCGATGTCATAGATGTCTAATGATGATGCTCCATTACCGCGAAACGAATAAATGTATCTACCATTCTGACCCCCTATTTTGCCGGCAGCTACAAGAGGCGTAATCCAATCTGGGTTATCATTAACAACATCCGCAGTCCCGCCAGATGCCATTGCTCCACCTCGCGCAGTTGTCGGGGTGATGGTTGTCCAAGTATTAAGAGCAATGTCAAATTCGTAAATGGTGATTGCGCCATTACCCAGCAGATACAGCACATTACGGTCGCCCTTGATGATGTAGGTTGATGTGCTGTCGGGAATGGTTGTCCAGGCTGTCGCAACTGTTAGGGTGCTGGTAGTGCCGGCGCTGATGACGCGGACTTGTCCAACGCCAGTCCCAGAGACAATCTCAACCTCGTAATTTGTCCAGTTGTAGCCGGTGCCGGTCAGACCGTTGACAACCAGAGTTGTTGATGTGGCAGACGCAACCGTCCCGGATGCGTAGTTATCTGTAATGCTATGCTGTCGGACTAATTGACCTTCGGTGCCCCAAGTTGTTGGGAGGTTAGTAATACTGCGTGAGGTCCAAGCATTAGTTGCGTAATCGTAAACCCGGAAAGATGATGATGACAGAGTGCCAGCGTTAAAAACCCACAAACTACCAGTACAAAGATAATACTTGGTGGCAGCAGTAAATGCCAATGGTGCGGTTGTGGTTAGAGTAATAACCGCATTTGCGCCGATGGTGTTATGGGCAATAGTGTATTGCGCCCCAGCATTCGGACCTTCGGCGATTTTGATTTTTTTACCCGCCAGATTGGCAACAATGTTAAGGTTGGTGGTTATAGTGCTTGTTGTGCCTGCGGTCGCGGATTGGAGTAATACTCCATTAGGAGCACCATAAACCATAGTCTCGCCGCATGTGCCGGCCCCAAAGGTGCCACCTAATCCCGGACTTGTAATTGCGACGAAAGCATTTTCCGCAGCCGAATACCGTTGCGCTGATGTTGAGGATAAAACCACAAAAATGTTATATTCTTCGGGCATGTATTCGTTGACGGTATCACCCGTGATAAAAGCACCAGCACCCATGTTGCCATAAGGATTAATGCCGATAGTCTCCCAGATTTTGAGATTTACGATTTTGTTTAATTTATTTGTGATAGCCATAAAAACCCTTTAACTAATTGTTATTTGCGAATACAAACCGGCAGCCGCCATGCTGGAATAATAAAATGGTGTTATGATGGTATCAACCGCAAAAACCCCATTATGCCATTGGCGATTTGATGTAAAAATAGGTCTATCTACACGGTTAGATGTAGTTGCCGCGAAATCAATCATTACCCCGCCAGTAGAACCCTTGATAGGCATACTTGATGATTGTATTGCCATTAATTGATTAAGGGTGTCAGTAAGTTGATTTAAATCTGATAGTAAGCTATTCTGCCCAACCAGTAATGTATTAGTTTGTTGGGCAGTGGCATCCAATACCAGATTACCCATTAGATTTTGTAATGCCATAATTAAATCCCATCATTAAACCATAAACGATAATTGCCACCACCCAAAGTTTCGACCCAGAAAAAAGGAGTTGATGAAACCTCTGGTGGCACTGAGCCGACATAGACCCCACTTGGAGCATCTGACCCGGCTGGTCCCGTTGCGCCGACCTGTCCAGGCTCACCAGCAGGACCAGTGAGAGAGGCAAGCCATTGAGCTTCAGTGCCGGAAAATCCATTAGCGACTGCGACCTGATAAGCAGATGCCCCATTTACCCCGGCTGGACCTGTTGCGCCTACTTGTCCAGGGATGCCGGCGACAACCTCCACGGTTGCCACTTGACCAGGAACAGAAACAGCAACCGTGGAAATTGAAGGACTTACAACAACATCAATATATACATCACTCATACTAAATCCTTCAATACCGTGAATGTCCCATCAAGCAGGACTTGTTTTTTACCTGTGCTGTCAGTCGCTTCGACTTGATAAACCCCAACCAAAGATTGTTCTTTGATAAATGCTTTTACGCAGTCTTGGGCAAAATTGATTGTGATTGCTGAACCGGAAATAGTGATGGCACCATTTACAGTTGATAAATCAACAATAGCAGTTGGGGCGGAATAATTTGGTCTTGCCACCATACGGACCGTCCAACCAACCGCAGAAACCGGCGCATTAGTCCCATCTTTAAGAGTTAAAGAAATAGCCGCATCCGTCCCTTGACGATAGGTGATTGCGTTTGTCCCAGCAGTAAATTTAATGTTAGGCACCATTATTCACCCCTCCATTTAATTCAATTATTTTTTTATCCGCTTCGTCCGAAGTCATCCCTTTAACTTCCATCAAGTAATCTTTTACCGTGGCACGCTTGTTGTCGATACGGATTGACCAGATTTCTTCAACTTCTTTTTCGTTGATTGGAAGGCTTGGCGTAGGGAAATTGACCAAGAATTCGTATTGCGATAAATCAATGTTATGGACAATTTTAATAATCCTCGACATAACATCCCACATCTTACTAAATCCAGCTTCAAAGGGACGTTGACGCTCTTTTCTTAATTCTAAATTGGAATTCTCTTTGACGACTAACTGAAACCCACTGGTAATGTTTGATGTATCAGCTTCCAACCGGACTGAATAAGCACCGGCCACCATGTTAGCCCAATTGGTCAGGATGTCATTGATAGTATTAACATCAATGTCAGGGGTGCGATACTCAATAAACACATTCATCGAAGCATCCGCCTGTTCAACTTCGACCACAGAACCGGGACCAAGGGTTAATTGCTCTGGTAGCCTGACATTGCTAAACAGGGTTGATTGCTGCTTCCAAGCAAGCGAGTAATCAAGCAATGACAACTGTTTATTCAGTGCGAAATTAAAATCAGATAACATGGTATCGACGTTATGGGTAAACCCATAAATCGGCGCATTCTTGTCATGAAATAAAGAAATAGGAATAAAACCGAATGTATTATCTTGCTCACTCACCAATTTAACATTGCCAACTTCGTCTTCGCGTAAATCATAAAAGAATTCTTTCGTGATAACTTGGAATGACTTATTGCCAGTGCGATGAATTAAAGTTTGCGGGCGAAGTTTACCATCATGGATAATAAAACTATTGCCATGATGGAGAATGTCGAATGTAAATCTACCCTCTTCGGTGTCCCAACCAATTAATAGTATTGCCGACTTTAACAACCGGACAGTAGTATCAAGAGCTTGGATTTTAGACTGGAAATCATAATAATCGACATACTCCGTGATGTATTTTGATGCTTCGTGAACTTTATTTTTCTTGGTCAGTGCGAAAGCTGGAAGCCCATCCTTAAACAGCAAACCTGATTTATCAATAATCTGTTCGGTGATGTTTCGGCAAATCGGGACAATCTTTTTCTTTCGCCAATCCTTGATACCCTTGTATGGGTCATCAAGGTATTTTGTCGTTAGATCTTGCTGCTCACCCGTATAAAGACCTCTTGCCACTTGCGCGGCAACAGCATTCTTGTTTTTCAGTAAATCAACAAGTTCTTTTAAATCATAACCTGAAATAATCATAATTAAATTAACCTTTACAGGTATTTAGCCCTGATACCTGTAATCAGGAGTTGGCGCATTGTTGATTACAGCAGTTGATTGACTGGTATAAGTGCCGGAACTTGTATTGCCAGAGCAGTAATAAGTGATGTAGAGAGCACTATCATCAGCAGCAACAGTGCGAGTTAATGACCAAGAACCATCAGCAGCAACAGACAATATGCGATTACTGGTAAGCGCAAGATTTGTGAACGGGACAGCATGTGTAGTTTTTGGACCATTAAAATGTTGTTGTAAGTCTATTGACGTGATAGTCAATGACACATTATTGGCATCGTTGGTTAGGAAATTACCAGTGAATGTCCCGGTGCCAGTGAAAGACCACTCATCGCGCAGACTGGTCCCCATACGCTCGGACGTTAACGCCTGACTAATGACGACAGACCCGCACCTAAACCGGCCGAACACCAGGGGGACCGCCTCCCCTGCCCGTGTTGAATTATTTGGCCCATTAAGCAAATAACTATCTTTGTCTTGTTGTTCTTCTTTGGTCCCGGGCTTATCGGTAAAAAACAGCGTGACGATGCGCCCAATCGTCCATTGGATGACGTAGGTAATAACAATTGCCATTAAATCGACACCGGCAGAACCATCATAATCAACACCAACAATTAAGTAATCACAATCTGGGATTTGTAATAGTGCCTCATCACGGGTCAACCATTTGACATCATCCCCATTGACAACACCAATACACATTTGACGATGTGGCAGGAAATACTTTGCCGATGCGGGGAACAAAACCTTAACCCCGGAAATCAAGTCTCTTAAATCACCCGCATTGATTGGGACAAGTTCGTCCGACAATTCCCGCATTACGCCAATAAACTTTACTTTAATTATTTTTCGCATACCTTACCACTTTCACAATAAATCTTTCCCATTTATCCAATCTGTCGGAACAACTAAATCTATTAATCTGATGATGGATAATTTCATTCCCTCCTAGATACAGGGCAGCATGATTTATTTTGTTTGACATGATTGACATCATCAGCACATCACCAACTTGTAAATCATTTAATCCGACTTCAACAAAACCCGCATCGGCGAAGTTTTCCCCGTATAAATCCTTCCCCGACTGGAATTCCTGTAAATCTCTTGGAAAGTTCTTTAAAATTATCCCTTGTGATTTATACCAATCACGAATTAAAGAATAGCAGTCATAAACACCCCAGATGTATTCCCGTCCCAGCAGTCCAGGCGGGTTGATGTCATCGAAAATCAACATGGGTCCG
>OGWO01000046.1_pt1 | contig 11349 bp, 20 predicted proteins | sample 1576001 | NCBI WGS metagenome assembly OGWO01 (sample SAMN07581522, study PRJEB24739) | freshwater metagenome | place: Singapore | collected 2015-01
GTTTCCCAGTCACGATAGCCTTTTCCATCGGTGTTCCTCCGCATATCAGGGTCTCACGACACTTCTTCTTCATGACAGAAGTATCATACAAAGGTTTCTCGGTGATGCGGTAGTTCTCATCCACGATCATGTCGATCATGATACCTTCTGCGTCGATCTTGGACAGGTGTCCTACCATGCGCTGGCTTTTCCAGTAGCAGGTGGTAACGCGAAGCAGGTTCATGTTGGACAGGTCAGACAAGTCTTCAGACTCGTTCAGGATGCGGAACAGGATATCGTCCCCGGTAGACACAAATGTGTCGCGGGCACTGAGGAACTGGCGCATGCCCAGGGAAGGACCTTGCGTGTTCCATTCATAAGAACGGGTAGCGTCATAGAAACTACCGTCGTTCTGTACACCAGGCAACAGGTAACCCGCTGCTTTGGTGGGATAGATGGCTTCCAGGGTGGCCAGTTGCTCACCGGTCATCATCCAGCCATATTTGTCTACAATATCAGACAGTGTCATCAGGTCCAGGCGACCTACCCAGTTGGACTGGGAAATGTAACGCGCTTCAGGACTCTTGTGGTAGAATGTCAATACAGGATTCCAAAGCTCAATGTCAAAGTCATCCTCATTCATCTTGAAATGCCAGAACTCACGGTCGGTGATCAGCATATCTCTGAAGGCCATGTTCTCTAGCTCCTTCATGTAGAAACGCTCGGTGTCTACGTTGTGCTGGTGGGTGGCCCACTCTTCTACCAGGGAACGGTAGTCTTTCTTAAAGAACGCCTCGATCTCTGGTAACGTCTTTAGGTTATCCTTGCTCATCATTTGCTGAGCCTGCTGAGCCTGTTCTTGGTTATTCATATCCAGTCCCATGGACTGAATGGTTTCCTGCATTTTCTTTTCTGCATCAGCCAAGAGCGTTTGCTCCAGCATCAGGCGCTTAGCCTCCAGCATCTCGTTGAAACTGGTGTCATCTACTGCACGATAAGTGATGCGGTCATTGCGCTTGGCAAACTCGCCCACCATCACATTGATGACATTGGGTATAATGGGGAAGAACTTTAGTTCAAAAGCAGACGCGTCCTCTTTGGTGAGCACGTCAATCAAATCTGCCACCTCGTTATCTTCCTCTACGATATAGTCGGTCTTGTCTATGATACCGTTTGCAAGCTTGTAGTTCTTCATCAAACGACGCGCGTTGCGACGGATCTGCTTGAGCCCTTGCATTTCCAACCAGTCCATGTTCCATGCACCCCAGGATTCGTCTTTCTCCTCGCGCAGCAAAAACTGCACAGGCTGGGTGATGGTCCCCATGCGGTGATAATCCGCTCTGGCTCCGTTCTTAAGTTGTAAGGCGTTATAAATTTTCATTGTTGTAAAAATCTTAGTGTTGATTTGTTAGGCAGATCACCCTTGAGCCACGCATTCAAAGTGCGTCTTTTATAGTTTAAGGCCTTTGCAGCAACTGTTACACTTTCATAAACCATATTTGATGATGTGTCAATTACAGGCTTGCTTTTAAGTTTTGATATAACTTTTCTAAATTCTAAAGAGCGTTTCTGACCTTTAGTTTTGTTAGTAATTTTTTCAATCTCCTCCTGAGACTTTTTTCTACCAGTTTGAGCTTTTTTTAAAATTTCTTTATGCCAGTCAGGAATCTTTTTGCCGTAATTAGGGTTTCCTGCTCCTGATAATTTTTGCATAGCATCCCGCCAAACCTGACCCTTGGGTTTTTTATACTGATTGTTAGAACTACCTAATTGACTCTTAGAAATTTTTTGTCTAACATCTTTAGTAGGATTGTATAATCCTTCACCACCTGCTGTAATATTGACTAAGGTTCCCCCTTCTGCAACTCTTTTGTAGAGGTTGATAAATTCTTTTTCTTTTTCACAAGCTTCCTCCCATGAAATATCATTTAGCAGAACGTGTACAGAATACTCAGTTTTTTTTACAACATTCTTCCAGTGGTTGTTGCGGCTGAAATGTGAATGTGCTCGTTTGTAAAAAGCATCAGAGCCAATTCCTACATAAAATGGTTGGTTGGTATCTAAACGTATATGACGATAGAGGTAAGGCATGGTGTTTTCTATAGGTCAGGATCATCGTAGATTCCTGAAGGGATTTCTAGGTTTTCTCATGGTTGAAGAACCGCCACTGGCATTACCCATGTGACGGAAGGGGCTCTTATATAATGTACTGAATTTGGTGGAGTTCTCCAAATTACCCTCCTCACGTTCAATACGTTTACTATAGCCCCTGTTTGACTCTTGAACTTTGGCAAATGCAACAAGTGCACAGAATGCCACAAGCCTATCGACGTTGAGTCCTTTGCGATAAGCCTGCATCTCTTTTAACAACATGGGATCCGGGATGCGCTCTACCCCATGGGTGCGTTTGACAATGGTACCGTGCTCATCACTTTCATGGTCAAGCTCCTCTTCCATGAACTGCACGGCATAACTCAGCAAGTTTCCACGGAATATGTTACCTACGTTACGCCATCCATACTCTTGATACACGTTGGTGTTACTCATCAGTTCTTTGAGAAACATGATCTGGTTCTTAGGCACCAGGTATTTCTGCTTCCTGCGTGAGATCATGTACTGGATGAACAGCGAGATGTTGTTCTCCACGATCGTCCACGCGTTGTACCACTCAATGATCAGCTCCAGGCGTTCGTGGGTTTTGTTGAGGTCGTCAAAACGACCGCACCAGCTGGCCACGATCTTGTCGCGTTCAATCACCTGCTCAATGGTTCCGTCTTTTTTATGCCGGGTGACTTCCTGGGAAGTTTTGTATACGTAAATGGAGCAGAGTGATTCAGACGTAGTGGTCTTACCTTCTGCTACGGGGTCAATGCTGGCGTAGTACGTACCAAAGGCAGCGTCTTTCTGTGGGCGTTCGTACACGCAGATCACCCCTTCCTTGTTCTGTGTCTTGGGTGTGATGGGAAACTCCAGGATGGGGAGCTTCTTACTTTCCTGGGCCTGGATCTTTCCGTGTTCATCACGGTACAGCTCCACAAACTCAGTGAAGTAGGTTTTGTCTTCAATGCGTCTCAGCTGCTGGGTCACCAGGTGAAGCGGGAATACAGAGTCTTCACGAGAAGCAAATGCCTCTGAGATGTACATCGGCTTCTGAGAAACCCTCAGCTGGTACTCATCCGGGCGTAGTTTCTTTTTCCAGTCCTCGCGTTCTGCCAGGATCATGGCCATGGATTCTTCCACCTTGGAATTTCCCCACTGGTCAATGCAGGGGATCATACTCCACTGCTCTGGGATAAAGAGGCCACACTCTCCGATCTGACCGTCTTCATCCATGAGGTTGGTCTCTATGGCCAGCACGTCTTTGGAGTCCGGGTTCATGATCAGATCCTTTAACGGTTCACATTGTTCCAGGTCACCGACAGATCCTGCCACCACAAACTGACCGGTGTAGACCATACCCGATTTCATGGCAGGAAGCAGGTACTCCAGGGTCTTACCCATGTGGGGAGCAATACCCGCCTCCTCATGGAAGAATAGCGTACAGGGACCACCGACTCCGTTGGTTGGATCTTTCTCCAGCACCAATCCTATGAGAACACTTTTCAGACCTACGTCACGCTTACGTCCGCCCTGGTTGATCTCAATCTTCTGTTCCCAGTTCAACACCTTGTCAGGATTGCTGGGACGGTACCATGCGGTGTGCGTGTTCAGGAAGTTTCGGTATTCCTCCAGGAAACGCCAGGTACCTTTCTCTGCAATATAGTCTTTCAGTGAGCCTGCCATCTTGTTGATCGCACCCTCTTCAAACCAGTAAAGGTTGATCATCTTGGCAGCATGGAAGTATGACGATGCGATCTGACGCTTCTTCAGGATCGCGGCATGTTTGTAGTGTTGTTTGGCCAGCTCTTCATAGAGTGCCATATGGTACTGCGCGTCACGCACGTCGGGGAACGTGAACTTACCCACCTCTTTGTTGTAGATGGGCAGGAAGTTAAGCCACATGTAGTAGTCACGGGTGAGGTACCAGGTTTTGGTACCATTCTTAAAGATCACTCCGTTGCGGCACTTGTCTTTCTCGGTATCCCAGTAGGTCACAAAATCTTTACTCTTGGGTGGTGCGGGACAGTAGAACTTATCCAGGTTAAATCGTCGTGCCTGTTTATTGAACAGCAACGAACATTCATCAAACCCGTACTGGCCGGGTTCTTTGAACACACTCCATAGGAACTCGCGAAAGGTTTCACGTGTCACAAATTCCGTGTGGCTCCACTCACCGGTGGCGTAATCATAGGTTGGTATCTTAATGTACATCAGTATTTCAAATCGTCTACCACTAGGCGCACGCGCTCTGTATCTGGAGACCATACCACTTTTTTAATCACATAGGTGACGCGGTTAATGGTAATGAACTCCCCAGTGCGTGGCACATGATGGTTGTTGTAGCGTTTCAGTAAGCCATCACAGGTATGCAGGATGGTAATTTTGATTTCAGCACTCATGGTTTTTTAGTTTTTGTAACAATGAGGTAAAACAACCTGCTTCGTACACAGGCTGACTTGTTTTTGTACCGTTCCAAAAAGCAGCATGGTCCTCGCGGTGAAACGCTTTCCAGGTATCGGTGTATGTGTTGTAGTGAAACAGCCAGTCGTACAGACCGCTGTCACTTGATGTGTTGGTTTTTGAACTCATACGGGTATAGTTTTGTATGTAAGAAATACAAGCCAAAGAACAAAGCCGACACTCCATAGAAGACGACATCCGTCATCCAGTAAGAACCTGTCCACTCCATGACCAGGGCGAAAAGTGCATCGAAACCAAAAGGGTTGAAGAACATGGCCAGCATCAGCAGGATGTTCCTTGTGTGGGTATGTCTGAGTACTCGTATCATCAGGGTCCATAGGGTCAGTATTCGTTCAACTTACATCTGGTCGTAGCCCAGCTGCTGGCCTCCGCGCACCATACTTTTCTGCTCTTCCATCAAATCTTTGTAGGCGCCTTTGAAACTCATGCGAATAGCTTCAAATTTGGCCGCTGCATTGACCAGGGAGTTGATGTTTCCATCGCGTCCGTGTTCAATGGGTGTGGTCTCCATGTACTTGGCCAGGCGGTCCAGCATGTGTTTCATTCCAATGTATGCGCGGTAGGTCGGGGTCTCATACAGCTTCTTGCACATCTCCAGGGCATACAAGATGGTCTCATCTTCCGTAGAAAAGTCAGGCTGGATCTGTGACAGGATCAGGTCCTCCTTCTCATTTTCAGGCGTGTCAAAGAATGGGTTCATATCCGGGTTGGGACAGCTCATGTAGAACAGGTACAGGTACACTTTCATATAGCTGTCTGGATATTCATCCATGATGTCTTTTAAGAACTTCAGCGCGTAGCAGTGTTCTGATGGGATAATCACTCCCTCTTGTATGTCAAATAGCTTTACCATTACTTTTTCTTCTTCTTTTGCAGGAGTGCTGCGTTATCCTTGTACCAGCTCATGATGGACAGGACCTCATCTTTAAGATAAGGCAACTCGTACGGGATTACTTCTTTTACAATCGGTTCTCCTTGTACATCCAGCTTACTAATGGGGTAACCAAACTCATCTTTTTCTTCTTCCTCTTCAAATACAATGTGGTGGATCGTAAGCTTCCCTGGTTTGAGGTTAGGGTTATGCTTCAGGATCATGTACAGGTAAATGCTCAGCTGGAGGTTGTAATGGTTCAGGTTGCAATCGTCTAAATGTGACACCGGGAAACTCATCTTCTGCGAGATTCCTTCCCAGTTCTTGAACGACTCTGTTTTGATCTCCTTGTTGGTTTTGTAGTCAGTGATGTGCACATGCCCATCGGCAACCTCCACCAGGTCTGACTGTCCGCAGATCCCTGCTGAGCGTAGATACACCATGTGTTCTGGGTAGATGCCTTCAATCAGTTTCTGAGAAGGAGCCATCTTCTTCCCGTTTTCATCAAACATGGGGCGGATCACCGGCAGCTCCCTGTCATGGCGTGTCAGGGTGGTGCAGCCGGTAATGTCCTGCTCCCGCTGATCATGGTACCAGTTTCCCAGATTACAAGCTCTGTCAGATTCTTTCTTCCAGGCAGCCTGTATCTGTTCGACGGTCATACCATACCATTTACCCTTTTTGTTGGCCGCGCTTTTCTTCGCTACTGCGTTGCTGTCAAAGGGCTGTTTCAAGTGTCCGATCAGTGTGGTGACACTGGTCCAGATGGTCATATCAGAAGCGTCAATGCTTTTGTACGAGTGGGTTGAGGGTTCAAATACTAAGGACATTACGATTCAATTTGAGATTTGATCATGTCCTCCTCTTCCTGTGTTAGCACAGCTTCCCACTTCTGTTTGTCACATGCGCTCGACAATGAGCGCAACTTCAAGGCAAGAGAGCATCCGCAGGCTCCGCAACAGGGTTGGGTGCCGGGAACAACACAGCTCTTACCGGTTTTGTCAATGAACTCGCAGCTGTCGCAGATAGCCTGGCGTTGTGCGGCTACCTCCTCTACGTGTTCTTTTTTGAAGACGTTGTTGGTGATTCCCTCAAGAATCTTCCCCTTGTTCTTCCAGATCTGAATCAGGGTATTTTTCATAGGTGTTAGATTTTCGTAGTGCAACAATGCTTTCCTTGCGATCACGTTCCGCTTGCATCGCTTCCTGCAGTTTTTGAAACTTCTTCAGGTCTTCAATGTGTGTCAGGCGTACTTCGTAGGCACGCATGGTATCAATCTTCTCCAGGAACGGGATCTTCTTTTCGGTGTGCTCAATCTTTTTCTGCAGGCTCTTGGGTTTGATAACAAATCTGCCCAGGTTAGGTACCTGTAAGGAGTGGTAGTCCCCGCTGCTCAAGCGTTTGTGGAGCGTAGAGTAAAAGAAACTCACAATATCCTCCACCAGCTCTGCCGGTAACTCCATCTGCTGCGCTGTTTTAGCGATCAGCTCTTTACGCTTTACTGGCCTCAACTGCTAAAAAGTTATAGTCCAACAACACGTTACCTTTGGCAGCCACGGGAATGCGCCTGGTAATCTCGATCATCTTCTTGCCGCCCTTACTTTTCTCGACCAGCGCCCGCTTTTCCAGCTTCACAATGCGGTTGCGCACATTTTGTGCACGTACTGCAATCTCCTCTGGTTTCATTTCAGGGTTGAGTTTTTTGGCAGCCTGGGTACAAAATGTACCCAACTCCATGGGACCCCATAGGGCCAGGAGTGTAAGCAGCTCCATGTCAGAGGGGATCAGGTGCTCTTTGGAAAAGAACATCACCTCGGTCATGATCTGGTATTTGACCAGGTCGTGTGAGGTTACCCGGATCTTCTTTTGTATTCTGTTGACTTCCATAGGACGTTAATGTTGTACCGCTACACCCAGGACTTGCACCTGGATAACACCCGTTGTCACAAATGTTGCCAGTATTTGTGACGAGCTGCCCCACCCGACAGCAGATGTGGTTAACTTAAAGCTTCGCCCAGTGCGCGATACTGAGGTTTTTCATATTTGTTGTGCAGGAGGGACTCGAACCCCCACGCCTCACGGACCAGATTTACAGTCTGGCGAGCCAACCAGTTGCTCAACTGCACAATGGATTCTTAATCTAACAGCACCCAGTCTTCAGCCAGGATATCTGTTTGAGATGCTAACCAAGGCACGTAGTCTGAATATCCAGCACCCCAATAATGAGAATCACCAGCAGTTTTCATTACAATATGAGGAAGCATTTGTCCTGCCTTACCTTGTGTTTGTCCTTCTACTTCTGAATCAACAGCAGCCGAGTTTAAATGTCCGTTAACTGGGTATCCTTGAACTAAAGTCAAATACATTCCTTTACCATTCCATCCTTGACGGCATACTTTTTTACCATCTTTCATAGCTTCAATAGCCTGGCCAAACGTCAACCCCGCGTTGATCTTTGTTACACTGTATTTCTGACTTAGCGTTTGCATAAATTGTTCAACGTCTGACGGAAACGTTACAACCGCATTGTCCCACTGCTTTTGCCAGTCTCTGAATTCAGCAATAAGCTCTAGTAAATTTTTCATTTCTTCAACCCCTTGGCAATGCCCTTTACCGCATACATCTGCGCTGTTTCTAAATGATCCATAGCAATGTCAAAGCATCTTTTCTGTTCAAGATGTGCTTCGATATCAACAATTTTAGAATTGATTTTCTCATTGTTGCAGTAGTCAATGGCATCTGCCATCATACGCTTGAATGTTCCAATCTTATCGTCTGACGAAGGATTGAAATTGATATGACATCTTGACTCCCCAAGTGTCAATGCTCTTGTGTCTGTGTTTTCCATAGTTGGTTTTAGTTAATTGGCACTTCAAATACTTCCACACCGCAATGGTCCGCGTTGTCCCATAGGGTTGAATCATCACAGTTAAGAATCTCTAAGAGATGCTTTGCTTCTTTCTGTGTGGTCTCTCCAGTATTGTAGATCAAGAGAGTTCTTTTGGTTTGCTTTTTAGGCATGTTGTTTTGGTTTTTATTGGTTAGTCTTTCTCATAGATGCGCTCCATTAACAGCTGTACAAGCAGTCCTACCATTTCTTCTGACTCCACCTCACGTTGTCGCAGGATGTCAAATGCGGCAAGAACAACTACTCTGGAAATCATGGCCAGCTCTCGCTTACCGTTGATCACCAGCAAATTCTTCACGCCATGTTTTGTGTTCCACTGTCTGAAGGCTACAGGTAATCCTGTTAACTCTTTAGCAGCGCTTTCAGCTTCTTCCTTGCTCAGGAAGAAATCGATTTCTGAAGCAATGTTTACTTCATTCTCCAACAGCAACACGTCCTGCTGCAGAAGGTCTAGGGTGATTATTTTTTTCATAGATTGGTTTTAAAATTTGTAGCGGGGAGTGGATTCGAACCACTGACCTCCAGGTTATGAGCCTAGCGAGCTGACCATCTGCTCTACCCCGCCTTCCGTTTAGGCTTCTACAAAGTCCTTCAGCTTTGCCAGGAATTTGTTGTTAGCCTTTATGCTGTCTTCCACCGCTGTCTGCTCAACTTTGAGCGCGGTGATTTTGTCGTCCAACTCACTGCTCAACTTCTCTTGTTCGGCAATCACCAGGTGCATATCCTGATAGGCGCTGGTGAAAATGCTCATGACTTTGTCAGACTTCTCCTTGAGAAGCTGACTCTTGGTTTTTTGTGGTGCAAACATTGGATATTGGATTATTAGGGATTACCACACGATTGCTACCTCGTACTCATTCAGCATCAGGTAATGCTTGTCTTCCAAAGGCACGACTTCACAGCTTTGCAATGCACTGCCGGAGATATATACTTCATCCCCTGCTTTTACACCTTCCACTTCTTCACCAACCGCAGACACTTTGAGACGTGTCCACTTGCTGATGAATTCACGGTCCAGTGACGCTTGCTGTTCTGGGGTCAACTCAATAGCTGACTTTGGACGCTCTGGTTTCTCAATGAGAATACGACGTCCCTTGAGGGCTTTAAACTCTAACATTATTTCTCGGTCTTTAAGGGTCTTACTTTGGGTGACTCTTTCTCCTGGTCAGCAGGAGCTTCGCTTTGCTTTTGTTGTACCTGGGCCAGGAACATCGTGGCCTGCAGGCGTTCAGCGTCAGATTTGGCAGCACGGGCTTGCTGTTCAGCAAGGTCTGCACGTAGGGTAGCCAGTTCGATCTGGTCTTTATACCACGCTACTACTTCTTCGCGTGATACTTCCTTTTCAGGAGTTTCAGTGTTTGACATAGGGTTAGTTGGTTTTTCAGCAAACTGCTGAGATTTACAGTACAAATATACTCCAAAAGTTTAACCTCTACAAATTTATGATTATTTTTGTACCTCTACAATATCACTATGAAAAAATACCAACTCAAACGTGAGCGCGATGGCCTCACCAAACAAGCCGACCAGATCGGCTGGGTAGAATGGAACAAGAAAGGCTGGGCAACAAAGATCCACGATGAACCTGCACCAGGGCGCTCACTGATCCTGGACCCGCAACACATGTACGCTTACACCTGGCTAACAACAGAAGTGGCCGAAATCAAAGAACAGACCTCAGCCACCGTACTATTCAGAACCAAAAATTCTACCTATACGTTAACCAATATAGAAGAAGCTAACGCACCCTCCATATCCGCGCAAACTTATTCTCCGGTTGAATCACCTGACCCTTTATCACCAGGTGATCAAACTCAGCTTTCACTAGACGCTTAACGGAGTGAAGCTTGTTCTTAGGAACCACAAACGATTGCTTAGGTTTGATTTTCTTTAGGATATTTCCCGCTTCCAGTAAAAATGCAGGATCCCTCACACCGCGTTCCGGTAAGGGTACATTGTCTTCAATGGTAAGTACAGACATCTCAGATTTGAGTGGACGTAACTTGCCAGCAGATTTCACTGGCTTTTTTGTTGTTGCCATGATTGAAAAGGGTTTTGATTTTAGAGAGGTAAACGTAAGTTAAAACGACCAAGCAGCAAAATTTTTCTGTAGAGCTAACAAACTATGACACAACAAACTAACATCAAGTCGAAACTCAGTCTCTTCGCCACAGGAGCTGTGCAAGTTTATTTTGTGGCAATTAATACGTATTTTCTTAGTAGAGAGTTTTACCTGGGCGTCACCTTTGCCGCCTTTATGATCTCCATGATATGGTCTCACAACATCAAGAAGATAGCCTTCGGCACCTGGACGGACAGGGTGCTGTACTCCCTGGGGGCGACCGTAGGCTCTCTGGCCGGTCTGGCCACGTCCAAAGCACTAACCCAACTAATCACTCAGATGCTATGACCATCAACAACAAATTCAAGCTGGGCGAGATGGTGTACCTCCGTACCGATCCCGACCAGTTCGCCCGCATCATCGTGGCCATCCAGATCACAGTAGATGGCGGGATGCTCTACAAGCTTGCCATTGGCATGAATGAACAGTGGCACTACGAAGTTGAACTCACCAGAGAGAAGACACCCGACTTCTTGCAGAATTAAAAAACCCCTCGACCGCTACCTTGGGACCTGTTACGTGACAAGCAGGACAAAGCCCCGGCCTCATCGCTGGGGTTTTTTGTTGTGACATTTTTACCTAAGGATTTGTTACAAGACTGCATGCAAAATTTGGAAAAATTCATGCAGTTTTTGCGGAATCAATGTCAAGTTTTTTACACTAAAAACTGGACATAGGTAGCGCTACTTAGATGATCCCCCTAGGGTACGCTGGTTTTCACCTACCCCCGGTCAAGTGTAGGGGTGAACATACCCCCCCCATGTTCCCACCAAGTTACCCACCAAGCTCAGGGACACAGAAACATGTGAGGGGGAGAGAGAGGGGAATCCCCACCAACACCACCCCCACCAATCCACGCAACACCGCCCACTATCGTGACTGGGAAAC
>OGWO01000047.1_pt1 | contig 11081 bp, 17 predicted proteins | sample 1576001 | NCBI WGS metagenome assembly OGWO01 (sample SAMN07581522, study PRJEB24739) | freshwater metagenome | place: Singapore | collected 2015-01
AATAAGGGGCATAGTCCCCTTATTTTTAATAATAAGGATTAAATTATGAGAGATTTACCAGTAAGAGGTTCTAGAACAGAGAAGAACCGTGGCAAACGTCCGCCAAAAAAGTAACTTATAGGATCAATAAATATTATGCCAGTAAGACAAGTAATACAGAACGGTAAGAAAGGTTACCAGTTCGGCCATTCCGGTAAAGTTTATACAGGCCCTGGTGCAGAAGCCAAGGCAAGAGCACAAGAACGTGCAGCCTATGCCGCAGGATGGCAGGGTGATAAGAAGAGTAAGAAAAAATGAGTGACGAAAGCCGCCTAGATCGTATTGAAGAGAAGTTGGACAAGTTAACCGATGCTATTGTGGCGATTGCCCGTGCCGAGGAAAAACTAGTTACATTAGAAAAAGACCGTAACCTAATATTAGAGCGTATGGAAAAGATGGATGCTAGATTAGCAGTGTTAGAAGCAGACAGTAACCAAGGTAAAGGGTTTGGTCGCTTAACAGTTCCTTTCTTTACTGCACTAATAGGCGGTGCTGTTGCGTTTTTCTTTGGGAAATACAGGTAAAATTGTATAATGAGTTAATAGTTAAGTAATTAACACACACATTAATACAATGAGCAACAAAGAAAACATAGACACTTACAAGGTATGGCTTGGTGATGTTACTAACATCGAAAACCCAGACGACAAACTATGTGCACACATACGCTGGGTTCCAGACTACAAGAAAAAATACGCAACTTGCAGCTATCCTGAGCCTAGAAACATTATAGCTGCGCTTGCATTTGATTATTATCCACGTGAAATGATCAAAGCAGAAGAAGAGTGTATTTGCTATAAGGATGAAAACACCGGACTTTGGGTTGTTGCAGTCGATACACGCCACTACAAGACTAATATCAAGTATTGGATCAACAACAAAGCAGAACAATACCGAGCAGTTAGTGTTTGGAAAAACCCAAGTGCAGGAAAATTAAAACCACAAAGGCCAGATCAATGAAGAAAACAATAGAATTAAAAACATTCGATCATTGGAGATTGCTAATTGCAAAGTATCCTGATTTTGACAAAATTATAGACCGTGAGTTCGTCGATGATGTTCATTATCTAGAAATTAAAGTCAAATATCGCCAACCTGTAATAGTATGCAAACTACAAATTGAAGGTGTAAATTGCACTCGTTGGGAGCGTAAAGGTCAACTTTACTACATCTACGGTGTAGCGCAGGAAGAGCTGGTAAAAAAGATGGCATCTCAGGAGGCAAAACCAGCAAAAACAGACACAAAACCAGTCGTAATTGTTAAGAAAACACGCTGCAAGACGCCTAAAATTTCCGAGGGTATAGCTGAGCCTACCCTAGACGATAAAACAGACAAATAAACGCCATTTATGACATATTTGAGGGAAAACTGGAGACCTTTATTAGCTATGACGTATAGCCTAATATGTCTTGCCGATTTCTTAGTATTTCCACTGATATGGCAGATATTCTTTAAAACACCTTGGATTGCACAATCAATTAAAGACGGCGGAATGCTGCATATATCTTTTGGTGCAATCCTAGGCGCGGCAGCATATACTAGAGGTGCCGAAAAAATACAGGCACTGAAAGCACAATTAAATACTAGTAACGAACAACCGGGATCACCTACCTAGGACCGTTAGGCAGGCGTCGGCGGGAACTGCCAGTGAAATGCTTTCGCTACCTTTAAGCAAATCCAGAGTGCCACATAAATATTTTTGCGAATTATCGCATTTTTAGATTGTGCTTCTTCTGACTTAATGCCCGGGCCAAACACTCGGGCATTTTTTATATGCGACTAACAACTAACTTTACACTAGAAGAAATGATCTTCAGTCAAACTGCTAGCCGATACGGTCTTAGCAACAGCCCTAGCCAACAAGTTATCGGTAACTTACAGCGACTATGCGAAAATGTCTTGCAACCACTACGCAACGCATTTGGTCCTGTTGTAGTATCAAGTGGATATCGTAGCAGTTTAGTTAACAGCAGAGTAGGCGGTGCTGCAAACAGCGATCACTTGTATGGATGCGCCGCTGATATTACTATTCCTGGTATTGCCAATATTAACATTGCCGAATACATTAAAAACAAAATGGACTTTAAGCAAGTTATCCTAGAGTTTCCAGTTCGTGGCTTACCTTACGCTGGTTGGGTGCACGTAAGCTATGAAGCAGGTAAGAATACCAAAGAATGTTTGACTGCGGTTAAGAGTGATGGGAAAACAGTCTATTTGAAGGGTTTGATACAGCCCTGAGATAAATATGTGTGTTAGACGATGAATTTCGTTTGGCATATGTTAATCTTCCTTAATTAAACTTTCTTCCCCCGTTAGGCAACTTTCGGGGGATTTTTTTTGTCCAAAATTCCAAAAATGCAGATTTGACAGCATTACATCACTTTTGTATAATACAAGTATAAATAAGAGTGTAAAGTAGGAGCAAGCCTACACTTAAGGAACAATATGCAATGATAATCTCAACTTTTGCAAGTGTGCAACGTGCATACGTAGAACATCAAATAGATTTACCGTGGGAAGATATGGCACAGCTATTGAGTGCACATTTTCCTGCCGAATCTAAGGAAGATGTCCCACTATACAATTTAATACGATTCAAAGACTTATCCGATCCTACTGTTGAGTATGGTCGCAAATACAAGTATGTTAACGGAGAAAAGACGGAAGAATACACAATTCTTCCTAATTTTGTTAGAAGATGTAAAGAAAATGTCTTAGAATTGCACGGAATTGTGCTAGATGTAGACGATTCAATGAATATTGCTGATATTCAATCAAAACTAGATGGTCTAGAATACTTGTTATACACTACATTCAGACACACTGCGGAACATAATAAATTTAGAGTCATTATTCCATTTAGCAAGCCATTACTCGCACAAGATATTGCCGGTCGACAAGATAGCATTATGGAAACGTTTCCGGGCGTGGATCGTGCAAGTTTTAGTGTCAGTCAAAGTTTTTACTTTCACAGCGGAAATGATAGTGCAAAGACTGTTATTTGGAATCGTGGTGTTATGATCGATCCATATGCTTTTGAATACAGAGAGCAAACTGCACATACACTAGATTTGAGTCCGGAGACAAGTCTAGACGATTTAACCGAAAACGATGTTCAAGAAGTAGAACGCATACTAACTAAACTTAAAGAGAAGATGCCTGTATTAGGCTACAATGAGTGGATGCGGGTTACTTGGGCCGTTGCACACAAACTAGGCAGAGAAGCAGGTAGGTTTGTAATGGCACAATTTTACCCAGAACAGCATCGCGGAGAATATAATAATATTTTTAGTGGGTGGGACAAGTCAAAGAGTCCTAAACTAGGAACTATTATTAAAATGGCAGGTTTAACCAAAGACGAACTTAGTGGTCCTGTCACAGGCAATGTTGCTGCCGCAAAATTTAAAAAGCAACAAAATAGATTTAAAATGTTTTTATAAGGAAAAGAGCAATGGACAAGCGATTTAATTTATTACCTAAAGAAATGAAGGATGCAATATCCGGATTAAAAGAACTACACAACACACCAGATAGTATGGCTATTGTATGTGTGCTTAGTGTAGCTAATATGGCTGCGGCTAGATTGTATAACGTAGAGAGTTACAAATATGGTCCTAGGCCCATCAATGAATTCTTTGTTAATCTAGCAGGAACTGGTGCACGTAAGAGCACTAACTTTCGTGAGTTAACTTTTGGCATTAGTCAATATGAAGAATTGCGTCAAGACGAATTAAAGAACGAAAGCGTTCGTTATGCACTTGACGAAAAGCGTTACAAGAAAAAGTTAAAAGAATACGAAGCAAGTTTAGATGACGAGAATGGTGTTCCTTTACCTATCCCAAATCCACCTAAGGCTATCGAAACTGCCGAATATCAAGTTCAAACTGGCACACGCAACGGTATTATGAACATCTTAAAAAGCCAAAGTTTTGCAGGCTTATTAAGTTCTGAAGCAGGTGAATTCTTTAGCAGCCATAGTTTTAAAGATAAGAACTCAGCAGTAGAACTAGCAGCATTCTTAACACTACTATGGGACGGAAGTCCTGTTAAGAAACAAACAGGTATGGAAAGTATGGTGCTTAAAAATCGTCGTATGACAATGAGTTTCTTACTACAAAGTGAAGTGTTCCAAGATGTAATGAATAATAGTGTATTCAGTGAGCAAGGCTTTATGCACCGAATTCTAATTACACAAAGCGGCGCATACAAAAAAGTAGAATGGGTAGACACACCAGAAGCACGCGAGCGTGAGCAACAAGCAAAAGAATTAATCGGTGACTTTAACGTTAGGATTTTTAACATACTTAACAGACCGCACAGAACACTACCCGGCCGATATGATCTAGACCCTATTGTTATGGAAAGTAGCGAAGATGCAAAAGCACTGTTAATTAAGTTTTATAACGATACACTAAACTTTGACGAAAACGAGTTGCGTAACTATGCAGGTTTTGCACAACGCTTGCACGAACACGCAATTCGTTTAGCAGCTACACTAGCAGCATTTGAACTATCCGATGTTATAGAAAAACATCACGCAGAATGTGCTATCCAATTAATGGACTACTTTGTTGAGCAACGTCGCAACTTAGAAATCGGTGTTACTAACTGGAATCAAACTAGATCCGATGGTGCCAACAAACTGTTAAATTGGATTATAGAAAAGCAATGGACAGGCACTAAGCGTGAACTAAATCAATACGGACCGAGTTGGTATAATAAACTAAACGTAGAGCAAAAGGATCAAATACTAGAAGACTTACTACGAGAAGAAGCGATTATGCTAGAAGAAGGACTTGCTAAAAACGGTAGAAAAGTTACAATGTTCAAGTTAGCAGAACATTAAAAAGCCCCGAAAGGGGCTTTTTTTGCGACTAGTAGTGTAGAAAAGCGTGGTAGTGTAGAAGGTAGTGTAGAACTTCGTTCTACGCTGTAAGTCATTGATCTGCTTAGTTTTTATGCAAAAAACAGTAATAGCGTAGAACGTAGAAGGGGTATACATTAAAACGAGATTTTAATTATTCTTTCTTATATATGTAAGCGTTTTCGTGTGTTTTCGTGCACCCCCTTCTACACTACGCTATTTTTCTACGCTATTTTGAAATTTGCGTCTATACGCTTAAAAATACAAAAATAGCAAAAGAGTGTATAATTAAATACATATACAAAGGAGACCTAACTATGAAAGAAACTAAAAAATGAAAAACACTCTAGAAAACCTTGGCAATGCAGATATGGTAACAGTTAGTTACTATCATATCATCCCTAAAATTGATTTTATCAAGTTGGCCTTATCGTCCGATGATATCATCATAGACCTATCATATGATCTAGATTCAAACAAATATTTCTATGCTGAAGAAATTTGCCGTTTGGACTTTGATGAATTATATTTTGAAGGTTACCCTGTTATCCGTAAGTATGGTAATGAACCTTTAACTCCACGTGAGATTACAGTTGAATTCTGCAGATGGTTACACGCATCATTACCTGAAATATATGAACTAATCAGTGAGTGACAATGATCAGAGAGATTAGTATAATAAATACAGTTGTAGCGACGCTTCTCCTTGCATTGTCCTTAAGTCTCTTTTCATTATGAGTCGCTACAACGTTAGTGCAATGCTAACACTAAGCCCGGCGTAAAAAACCGGGCTTTTTTATTGATTACAGCCACTTTTTAGTTTACAATTATAAATAAGTATGTGCAAGGTGCACACCTAATGAAAGACTAAGACAATGACAGCAAAAATATTACCTACAAAACATTCTAAGTGGATGGTGGCTAAAATGGTATTAAAATCAAGTTCCCGCACAGCAGGTGACTACTATGAAGTTACTTTGATTAATGGCGAGTATGATATTATTCACACATATGTAGATGACTCCAACCGTAATCGTAACTATTGGAAAGATGTAGTAGACCTTTATAAAAATGGTATATCCGCAGTAGTTAGCGGCCTTACTGTTATGAAAGATAAAGTGCACTATAAAACTAAAGAACCTTTAGTTAATGCAGACTCTAGACCTGTTATTCACCGCGGCATTGATCTAGATGAAGCTATAGAAGAAATGTATGATCATTATCTAAGTATGGAACCCATTAATGAGCGACCATTAGACAGCGAACTCTTCTCCTTTCGTTAAGACATAAATAACTGTGAACAAAAGGTATTAGATATGTATAATCACAGCGACGAGAGAGTAAGATGTGGAATATGGAGTTGGAATCAAGAGTTATTTGATGCCAAGGTCCAGAAAGGTGAAGAGAATGATTGTTGGGCCTGGCTAGGTGCAACCGGACCATTCGGTGGATTGTTCGGTGCATTTAAGAACGACAAGAATCAAATGACACAGGCGCGCCGCATCGCGTATATGATAGAGACAGGTCGAGAGATAGAGACTAAGAGCGTTCGTAACACTTGCGGAAACAAGTTTTGTATGAATCCTGCTCATATGGTAGAAGGGACAGGTCGTGGAGAGAAACAACGTAGAATGGATGACGTCGGGCAAGTATTACAAACACATAGGAAAAGTCGTAAAAAGCCCGTGTGATATTGTCTATACAACAAGCATCACAGCATTACGAAGTGAAGTAGTAGAAGAGAATAGTCTAACGTTAATTTGTAAAGAAGATTTGCTAGACTATTTTGCAAAGACACAGCGAGGTGACCTATTAATAGAACATCAAGACGATGGGAATGTAAGGATCATAGGCATTAACGCATCATATGCAGGTGCAATAGTCACAATCAGTGTTTATTACAATGTAATCAATCCTGAACTGCATATGATGATTGCCCTAGGGCAAGACACTGATACGGTATTAGGAATTTAACAATGGCAAGAACGGCACCCGAGATTATTTTTGAATATCAAAAAGGTGAAGTGGTAGTAGAAGTTCTAGAAAAGCCTAACGTTTACTTTGTTACATATAAAGGTAAACCTATAGGGCTAAGGCATACTTACTATAAAACAGAGGGAATTGTTTTAAAGTATCCTAAAACTGCTTTTAATGAACTAGCACATTGCCAACGTTTAGCAGATAAGCTAAACACGCAGTTTAATTGCGCCGATTTTGGCGTAGGACAAGGGTAAATATATGATAGAGATATTAGATGAATATGGTGTTGCAACACCTAAAACGTTTGCTACTGTAACAGATAATTCAGGTTACAGCCTAAAAATAGCAATACACAAAGTTGCAGGACAGAATCAATTAACTATTGAAAAGCACATTAAAGGATTAATGGAGCCGCAGACTAGTGAATTCTACCTAACGGATGAAGAACTAGCAGCATTTAAGGCAGCATTAAATGTCGGAACAGAATAAACCTAAAGCAAAACCGGGTCCCAAACCTATTCGCTCTAAGGGCAAAGTAAAAGCAGAGTTCGAAGGATATCCAGTAGGCCGTAATGGCGTAGTAGTAGATCCTGAACAAGTTCGCAAACTTGCAGCCCTAGGTTGCAAGAATATAGAGATAGCAAACTTCTTCGGTGTGCACGATGAAGCAATCACTAGGATATTCGAGCCTGAATTAACACTAGGCCGCGAAGAGTTAAAGATTACATTGCGTAGGGCAATGTTAGAAAATGCAGTTACTAAGATGAATCCTGCTCTGCAGATCTTCTTAGCTAAAAACATTCTAGGTATGAGTGACAGCCCAGTCACAACAGTAGAAAAACTTCCACTACCTTGGAATGATGATATTGACAAGCCTATTAAAGGACACGAGTTCAGTGGCGACGATGATTTAGATGCCACTGAGTAAACCACAACAAACAATAACCACAGATGATACCCGCTTTCGTGTAGTCGTAGCGGGTCGTCGCTTTGGTAAGACATTCTTAAGTCTACGCGAAATCGCACGTGCCGCTAGATGGCCGGATCAAACTGTTTGGTATATTGCTCCTACACGTCAACAGGCTAAAGGTATTGCGTGGGAACCATTAAAGCAGAAACTAACTGCACTTAATTGGGTATCTAAGATTAACGAAAGCGAACTTACTATTCGTTTAATCAACGGCAGCGAAATCTCTATTAAGTCCAGTGAACAGTTAGATAGTTTGCGTGGTCGCAGTCTAAGTTTCTGCGTAGTAGATGAATTTTGCGATTGCCATCCTAGCTTATGGAGTGAAATCCTACGCCCTAGTTTAAGTGATCAACAAGGCGGTGCACTATTCATCGGAACACCTAAGGCAGGTGCAGAATGGGCCAAGGAGTTATATGATAGGGGCAGCGTAAGCAAGAATTGGCGCAGCTTCAGTTATACTACAATCGAGGGTGGCAACGTTAGTGCAGATGAAATAGAACAAGCACGCCTAGATCTAGCACCTAAAGTATTCCGCCAAGAATACGAAGCAAGTTGGGAAAATTTTGCCGGAGCAATCTTTACAGAGTTCGGCGATCATAACATACGAGAGGTTAAAAAACCCGGAGCAAATGAGCCTATTCATATAGGACAAGACTTTAACGTGACGCCAGGCAGTTGCGTTATCGGTAGGTTAGTTAAGGATTCTATAGAAATATTCGATGAAATATACATTGAAAACAGCAATACAAGTGAGATGATAGATGAGATTAGACGTCGTTATCCTACTAATCCTATTACTGTATATCCAGATCCTGCAGGGCAACAGCGTAAAACTAGTGCAAACGGCAATACGGATATCAAATTACTAGAGATGGCGGGGTTTACTGTTAAATATCGTAGAAGTCATCCGCTAGTAAGAGATAGAATTAACGCCGGGAATAGTTTGTTCTTTAAAAGGGCAGATGGCACAACACGTTTCACTATAGATCCTAGTTGCAAAACTACTATTAGATGCTTGAAGAATTGGGCATATAAGGAAGGAACTATGGTGCCAGACAAGGATTCCGGATTTGACCACGGCTGCGATGCGCTAACATACTGGATAGAATATGTATTTCCTATCAAAAAAGTAGTAGAAAGCACAGGTCCGCAGCGTTTTACACATCGATGATGCTAAAGATAGCTAAATATCGGATATATTGGGATTAAAATATGGCAGATTTATTATTACAACAGGCATATAACAGTGCGATGAGCTCTAACAGCCTGTATGCCCGCAAGCGTGACCGTTGGAAATTCTTACTAGATGCTTATCTAGGCGGAGAAGACTACAGACAAGGTGCATATCTAACACGCTACCAGCTAGAATCAGATGCAGAATATGCACAGCGTCTACGCAACACACCTTATGACAACCAGCCACGAAGCCTAGTTAGTCTTTACATAAGTTTCTTATTCCGCGAAGAGCCAGACCGTGAGTTTATGGCTATGGAAGGAGATCCTACAATAGAAGCAATCCTAGAAGATGCTGACTTAGAAGGTCGCAGTATGAATGCTTTTATGAAAGAAGCAAGTATCTGGGCTAGCGTATTTGGACACGCCTGGATCTGCGTAAGCAAACCTAATGTAGGTGCACAAACACGTGCAGAAGAAATTGCACTAGGTGTTAGACCATATCTAAGTCTATTAACTCCTTTAGTAGTTACAGACTGGAGATGGGAACGTCAACCTAATGGCAGCTTCGAACTAAGTTATATCAAGTATATCGAAGAAGTTAATGATTCTGTAAACGTAATTAAAGAATGGACCAAGACTGAAATTACAACAACTGAAGTTAACTTACGTGATCGTATTGCAACAGATGTCTACGTAGAACCTAATGAACTAGGTCGTTTACCATTCGTTTGCTTGTATGCAGAGCGTGGCCCTGTTCGCGGTTTAGGTATGAGCTTAATTGAAGATACTGCTGACCAAGCACGTGCAATTTACAATGAGTTATCCGAAGTAGAATCAAGCATTCGTTTAGACAGTCACCCAAGTTTAGTTTGCACAGCAGACACTAACGTAGGAACAGGTGCCGGTGCATTAATCCACTTGCCAGAGAACCTAGATCCTGCCCTAAAGCCTTACGTGCTAGAATTCAGTGGTGCAACAGTAGACAGCATTTACAAGAGTATCGAAGAACGTAAGAAGATGATCGACACTATGGCTAGCGTTGGCTCTATCCGTGTTGCAGAAACTCGCGAAATGTCCGGCATTGCAATGGAAACCGAAATGACCTTGCTAAATGCACGTCTATGCAGTATTGCAGACAACATTGAACTAGCAGAAGAACAAATTTGGCAAGAAGTTTACAAGTATCTAGGCGTTGCTTGGGACGGTGAAATATGCTATCCTGATAACTTTACTATGCACAATACTAGCAACGAGCTAGATGAATTAACTAAACTAAAAGCCTTGAGCACTAATCCTCTAATCCAGGATGCTATCGATAAACGTATTGCAGAAATGCTAGACATCGAACAGATCGAAATGGAACTAGAAGATGTTGCAAAAGGTGAGACTATCATTACTCCTACTGGCCAAGTGCTTCCGGGCGCTAACCCAGATGTTGAAGAATGATAAATAAAATTTATAAAGGACTTGCATTAGCGAGTCCACTTTTTACTCTTAAGTGAGGCTAGGATATACGATGGATCCAGAACTAACATCGGCAAATGAAGATACTGAGACTTCAACATCAACTCAGGGAAAAACCTTTACGCAAGACGAAGTCAATGCACTATTAGCAAAAACTAAAACGCAACTAGCGAACAAGTTTGCTAAGAAGTATGAAGACTTAGGTGATCCAGAAGAACTACGTGGTATCGTTGATTCATACCGCAAAGGACAACAGGAACAACAACTCAAGCGTGGAGAGTTTGATAAAGTGCTCCAGGATTTAGCAGCCAAGAAGGATGCAGAAATCCAGAAAAGGGATGCAATTATCCAAGAATTTAAGCTAAACACACCTATTGTAGAAGCAGCCGCAAAACTACGCAGTGTTAATCCAGAACAAGTTAAAAGTCTTGTTCGTAGCAATGTGCGTTTAAATGCAGAAGGCGAAGTGGAAGTAATAGATACTAAAGGCCAAGTCCGTTATGACGACAGCGGCAAAGCATTAACAGTAGAAACATATGTTCAAGAGTTTCTACAACAAAATCCACACTTTGTTCAGCCTACTCCTT
>OGWO01000048.1_pt1 | contig 11002 bp, 14 predicted proteins | sample 1576001 | NCBI WGS metagenome assembly OGWO01 (sample SAMN07581522, study PRJEB24739) | freshwater metagenome | place: Singapore | collected 2015-01
ACGCCTCCAACATGTATCGGGTATAGCGGATAGCTTGCTGCTTATCCACTGCGCCAACACAGATGATATCTTGCGTGTTGTATCCAAGATTGGTGATGTAGCTTGCTCCACCATCCGCAGTTGCCCCAAAATACTCATCAGCAGTCAGGGTAAAAACCTCTGCTCGATAGTGATTAAATCGGTTGTAGAACGTGGCATTGACTGCGGTTGTCCGGTTAGAGCGTGGGATTGAAAACCAATCAAACTTGCCATCAACCACAGATGAAGGATTAATAATCCTTGTCGCTTGGGATGGACGGTCTACAACAAGACCCACCTTACCATCACCATAAGTAATTCTTGCGTTAAATGTGCTGGCAACAGCATTGATTACATCAATAGCGGATTCTTGTGTCGTGAACTGCCAATTAAAAGTAAACCTTGGGACTTGCTTTGATACGCCATCAATTGTGATAGTAATTAATTCATCGCAGTATTGGGCCGCAGAGTAAAAAGAATAAATGTCTACATCATCAGGCAAAACAGTATCACCAAGACCATTGACCGTATCAGTTAGCAGATAGTAAATCACCCATACCGGGTTTGATGTAATAGCATTCTTGAAAGTCGCACCATCCCATGTCCCAGAATACACAGGGTTTATGTAGTTATCATCTCCATCATAATACCCCGGGGTGTAAACATTCGGGACTTTTACGAATAACCCATCTAACAGGAAAGATTGAGTTGGGACTGAACCCGAGTTGAATGATTTACCGTCAGCAGTAGCACCAACAAGAGCAAAGTTATTGTAAGGGCTATTGTTGATAGTCAGTTCTTCAACGCGAGCATAAGAAATGTTATTTTTAAGTCTTGTTGAAGAGTTATCAGCAGTTAATCTAACTAATCTTGTCTGCCAAGTTGACCCCTTAACAGGATTAGCAACACGATAAGACAATTCCGCGTAAGACGTGGTTTTGTCATTAAGTGTGATGTTATGTATGTCAACCCAAGTCCCCGTTGAACCTGTCCGGGACTGGATTACAAAGTTGACTGACGTGCCCTGAATACCGTTATCCACTTGGTTGTATAGGCCGTCAGGAAGACCCACCGTCAACAGGACAGCATCCGCAAGGGCTCCATGCGAGCGCACGACAGGAACCACCGTGGTGACAGTCTGACCGACGTTGGTGGACACGCCTGTTTCGGCGAACCCCGGGATAACGGACTGTGAAGGCGAACCATCACGCCATTCGATTTTGATGTTCTCACCTGTATTCCAATAGGCTTTACCTGTCGTGTCGTAATACTTGATTGGGACATCATCAACGTATGAAAAAGTTAATGGGTCTTTTTGACCAGTCCATTTATTAATCGGGAAGCCACCTATTTTCCCCGCAGACACAAGATGGAGCACCCGATAAACAGACATTGACCGAAGGGTGTTTTCCGCTTCGTCATAAGTTGCCCCTCTGCCACCTCCACCAGAACCACTATAAAAATCAACCATAAAACCTCTTTACATCTATTTAAGCCGGAAACTTAAATACATAAAAGAGGAAATCCAATGTCTTACTTAACACCAGCAGAGGCGCAATCACTCCTTGACACAATCGGCCAAAATCAGTTTCTGTCTGATGAAGCCGTGCTTGTTCAATGTCTTTTTCGAGCCTCCAAGATAATTGACAATCTTTATGGTCATCTTTATCCAGGAGTTGTTTTAACTTCCGACCAGGAATTGCTATGGCCCCGAACCGTTTGCTATGACATCAATGGTCAAAAAATCGCACAAGGGACAATTCCCAAACAATTAAAATACGCAACAGCTATTCTTGCGCAGGGAGTTTTACATAACAAAGATTTATCAGAAACAAATCAGATTAAATTGGAACGGACGAAGGTTGGACCCATCGAAACAGAAATTGAATACAAATCCACTCTTCAACAAGCCAAATCACAGACTATTGCTGATGTTGAAAGTTGGTTGGCTCCACTCATCGGATTAGTTAATTCATCTGCTCGCGTCATAAAGGTAATCATCTAATGGACTACACATCAATTGCCTTAAAAACAAGTATAAACATCAAGAACTTTGGATTTATTACTGATGTGGTGCGCGATGGCTCATCAATTGGGCAGGTAGGGGCGTTATTCATTTCATCCAAAGAAGAATTACAAGACAATCTAATGGAAATGGATGTTTCTGTTTTAATGGTTGATAATTCCATCCAATTAAAAACAGGGGACATCCTGACATCTATTGGTAGAGTAATCAGGAAGGTTAATACAATCTCACCGAACGGCTCAATAGTCATTTATTACGAAGTAGAAGCCACAAAATGCATTTGAGTGATTTAGCTTTTGACCTTGCAAAAAAGCTTGGTGGACTTGAAAAAGAAATAGCAAGTCAATTTGTTGTTGAACTACAAAAAAATACACCAGTTGATACCGGCCATCTACGTTCATCATGGTTCTTTTTGCCTCCCGTTTCCGGAACTACTACAATAATAAATACCGCGTCATACGGTCTTTTTGTAGAAGCGGGAACCGACAAACAAAGAGCGCAAAGGTTTACCCAATACACTATTAAATACGGAACTGGTATCGTCCTTGAACGAGCCATTAAAAACATACACACCGGGACCAATTCATTACTTGAAAGAATGGTTGGGGGAAGATGAGGTATAAATGAAAGATTATTTTTTAAGAATTTTAATTTCTATCGACCAACTGGCAAATACCATCTTGGGCGGGAATGAAGATGAAACGATTTCATCAAGGGCAGCAAAAGCCAAGCTATCCGGTAAAAAATGGGGATGCGTGCTATGTAAGATGCTGGATAAAATTGATAAAAATCACTGTGATAAATCTATTGAAATGGACGAAAAATGAACTACAAAGAAACAAATGAACAAGGTCAAGTCTGGACACGCTGCTATCGCGTCGAAGTCAGCAATCCTTATAACGGCACTCCATCGGTTAACATGATGGAAGAGACAATAATTTCCATTGCCGGCGAAACCAACACCAAACCCGGACGACTATTGACAAAGACTTTTAATCCATCAGAAACAGTCGAACTTGTAAACCCATTGACGGGTGAACCACTCGGCGCAACCATCACTCATCAAGACCTTTATGTGATGCTGTTTAGTCTGTGGTTGAAGACCGCAAAAGAGCGTGATGAATCCGAAACTAATTTCGTGTTGGCTCCCATCGCACCAGAAGATGTCCAGACCGAACCAACAGTTGAAGAACCAGTTATTCCGCCAGTTGAAGAACCACCAGTTGAAGGAGATTAAAAAAGCCCGCAAATTGCGGGCTTTTGTTTTACTGATTAATCAGGTCACGCAGCGTAGGCAGAAGCAGTAACGCCCTTCCAAACAGCGGTTTGGTCCAGGATGCCATAAGCATGAACGCCATACCAACCGATTGACATGAAACGGCCCAGCATGTCGTTAACTGGCTTGATGATTAAGCTGGCTTCCTTGGAAACAGCCTTACCCAGAGCATTAGCACCGAAAGCAAAGTTGGTATAACCCTTGACAGTAGCAGCAGAAATCGGGCAGTTAGTGTCAGGGATAATCAAGAAACCTTGATACATGCTGATGTTGCCCAACAGCGCCAGTTCTGGAATTGAGCCCTTGGTGATGTCGATAAATGAACCGGCCGAAGCATCTTCACGCAGGTCGGCAACAATGTCCGGATGGCAGACGAAGGCGTAAAGTCCATTGCTGAAAGTAGGAACAAAAGCACGTTCCAGCTTGTTGCGCAGCTTGTTCAGGAAGACGCGGGAAACCTTATCAGCACCAACAGTCAGCGCACCAACAGCAGCACCAGAAGGGGTCATCTGGTTAGTACCAGCAACCAGGGCGGCAATCGCTTGAGCGTCCAGGCTGTTGCCCATTGAAGCGCCAACGATTTGAGCCGCTGCGCGGTCAACCATGCCGCCAGTCTGGAAGTTGGAAAGCGAAGTCGTGACGACTGCTTGACCGTATTCCGCAGGGGTCAGAACAACCTTGGTGTCAGACAGCGCAGTTGCGGTTACATCGTCAGTTTCGGTCAGTGCGGTAGTAGTCGCAGCAAGACGGCCGAAGGTAGGCATCGAAATTGAACGCGCGCCAAGTTCTACACGCTTGTAAATCAGACCATCAAGGACGTTGGATTGACCAGCAGCAATGATTGCTTCGGTCTCGAATGCTTGGATAATAGAGTCATCAACCTGAACGGTAGATGTCATGTTTGAGGTAAAAGGCATTTAAAACTCCTAATAAAAATTTTCCGGAAAACATTTGTAGATACCGGCTCATTTGATTTAATTTGCTGATAGGTTTAAAAAGTCTTGACGCCGTATTTCTTGTTAACTGCGTCGATTTCGCTTCTGTCGCCAGTTTTGAGATACTTATTTCTTGCGGATTGAAGTTCTTCGGCATAACCAGCAGACGTAAAACCTTCTGCGCTTCGTTGCGTTTCTGGGATTTGGACTGACTTGAATAATGAAGGATGCTTTGTCTTTAATTCATTGACAGACTTAACCACATCATCCGTTTCACCAATTAATTTAATGAGTGCCGTGCTATCAACCGCACCAGCCTTTTCAAGCTCACCAACTAATTGACTATTCTTCTTTTCCAACTGGAACGCATTTACTTGTTTTTGTAGTTGTTCAAGTTGCTCTTTATAAGTAGCTTCGATTTCCGCTCTAACCTGTTCAACAGCTTGTTCCTTGGCTTGCTTGTTATGCTTTTCGCCTCGTCTTGCCGCTTCAAGATTTCTTTGCGTCTTTTGTAGCTCTTGCTCTAATGTCTTGACCTTTTCAGCCAGTTCATCAGCACTATCAACCACTTGTTCAACTTGCTCTTCATTCAGAACGGTATCCACCTGTTGTTCTTCTTGAATAATTTGATTGTCATCCGACATAATTTCCTCTTTAATTGCCATCCGGCATTCCTATAAATGTATTTACAGTAAAACCATTAAAATCAGGTGAAGTATTCGTATTCCACAGCCACCGATTTAATGTATTTCTGGCCTGATGTATCCTTCGGTGCCAAGTGAGCAGGCATTTCGTAAGATTTAACAACAATAAAATTAAAACCATTGGTGTCAACATAGTTCCCGAATTGAGTTGAGCTAATAATTAAATCAATCAACTCCTGCCCTACCACCTGCCCTACTGCGATAGCTGTAATTACATCGAACTGAATAATTCCTTGATGCTTCGTCTTGCGGTTCGCCCCGTAAGTTAAAATAATTGGCTCTGCCGGATACTGGCTAACCCTGATGTGAAATGGTGATGAAGACTTTTCATTCTCTAAAACAATTGGGGTAGTTGTATTAATTGCGCTTTTCAGATGACTTGCTACTTTGAAAGAAGACATAAAATCCTTTTTTAGTATTTAAACAGGCATTGACATCCTCACCGCCCTAAAGGACGGTGATTCCCGGAATCACTTCCGAAATTTTCTGCTTCATCGACCAACTGCGAAATTTTTACATCTCGACTTACATGATCTCCACAGACTAGCCCCGCTTGTCCAGCGGTTAAAATGTTTTTAGCAGCATTTAGGTCGCGGTCTTCGACCGCTCCGCAATGCTCACAGACATACAACCGTTCGCTTAGTTTCAGGTCATCTTTGATAGCCCCGCAAGAGTTGCAGGTTTTACTAGATGGAAACCAACGGTCGATACAAAACACCGTTTTACCATACAACAAACCTTTATACTCTAGTTGGCTTCTAAAAAGAGCGAATATGTTGTCTTTAATAATGTGCCCATTGAACTTCTGGATACCGACCACATTCAGGTCTTCGAGAAAGATAGTATCATACTTTCGTATAAGGCTTGTGGTAAGCTTGTGGCAGAAATCCAAACGTTTTTGTTTAACGTTCCAATGATGTCTACTAAGCTTAAACTGAGCCTTTTTACGATTAGATGAACCCTTCTTTTTACGAGAAAGTGATTTTTGAAGAAAACGCAGCTTCGCTTGGCTATCACGAAGATATTTCGGAATCACTATTTCGGTTCCATCAGAAAGGACGTAGGAATGGGAGTTCAGGTCGATACCGACCTGACGACCAGTTTTAAAAATATGTTCAACTTGTTTCTTTACAGTAAGAACAACGAACCACTTACCTGCTTCCTGTTTAATCTGACATGAAGCAAAATCAGAAGGTAGTGCTCGCGTATAAACGCATCGCACATCACCGACCTTTGGAATGTAGAACGTATTATCTTTAACGTTCTTCTGAATAGAAACCATGGTTAGGGTAAAAGACGTTTGGAAGTTCTTTTTAACTTTAAAACGTGGGAACCCTCGTTTGGTTTTATTCTTAAAGAAGGTTTTCATGGACAGGTCAAGATTTTTAAGTGTTTGTTGGAGTGCAACGGCTGGTGCAAGCGACAGCCAGTCTAACTCTTTCTTCAACACTGTTAAATCAGAACTGTTTTTATTGAAGAAGTTGAACTTCTTCGTATCACTGTAGGTTTTGTGTTCACTTGCAAGAAAGTGGTTCCAAATAAAACGGCAGTTCCCAGCAACTTGCGACAACGCCGCAAGTTGCTCCTTATTGGGATATAGCCGAAATTTGTACTTCAAGTTCTGCATGTGGAATTTTTTAGTTTATAGAAGGGCTATTTTATGACATTTTTTCGAATTCGTCAAGCTCGTTTCATCCCCGGCATGAATGCCGGGGTTTTCGCCTCGCAAACAGGATAAAAAAGGCCCCGTTAGGGGCCTTTTACTATTCAATCTTGATTAAACGCCAGTGCGAGTAATTGACATGATTGATGCTAATGTTGCGTCATACAGACCAACGAAATCACAAGTCAGCAGGCGAACACCTTCGTTAGTTGCCGCTGCGACCTTTGACAGCTTGATGTTCGGCAGCATGTAGGTATGTGAGTTAGTGCCGTCCGACAGTTGGAACTGGAGTGAAGCGGAAGTATTGTTGATGAACTTGTTATAGAAAGTATTGTCTTCATAGACCAGGGTTAATGAACCTGATACGGTCTTCATGCCCAGATACGTTCCATAAGCAGCGTTTTGACCCAGAACATTTAGTTGACTGATGTTGTTGTTGACATCTAACTTAACGCCAGTCGTGTAAGCAGTAGCACCATCAATCTTGACAAAACCACCAACGTGGGTCATTGGCGTCTTGCCAGCAACAATAGCGGTTGGGGTGCTATCAAGTTGGACCGTGCCGATAGTCATGTTTCGGCCAAGCAAACCGAAATTAAGCTTAACCACATCATTGGGAACAATTTCAATACCAAAAGTGTTGATTTCAGTTCCAGTAAAAACGCGATTGGTTGTAATAGTTGCGTCCCACTCACCAAAAGTAAAACCAGACTTGGTATTGCCAATCTTGGCAACGTTGGTTGCCCATGTGCCCATCAGACCGGCAGCAATAAATTCGTCAAACTGGCCGGTTGAATAAGCAACAGACATGCTTCCTGACGTGCGATAGGAACCAGGAGACATAAAACGCTGTTGGTTATCACCATTTCTTGATGGGTCAGTAAAAACATCCTTATCCAATTCCATGTCAAATGAAATGTATGGGATAAGGGAAGTCTGGGGCGTAGTTGGGGTTACACCGATAGTAACCTCTTTGATAAATTCCAGTGCGACTGTTGAGCCTTGACTAATCATAAATAAACCTCTTTATTAAAATCATTCTATGTATTTAGGGGGAGGCGTAAAATACTTGACTTAAATACTACCGGGGCGCACAATCGGCGCACTAACACCACTTGGAGCCGGCTTATGAAAAATCACTATCTTTATCAAATTATTTGTCTAATTCCCAATGAAAATGGGGTGCTAAAAATTTATTCTGGCGTTAGGTCTTGTAAAAAATTGCCCCAAGATGATGAATACTTCGGAAGTGGGAACTATCTTAAAAGTGCCATCAAAAAACATGGGAAAGAAAACTTTGTAAAAATGATTATTGCTACATTCCCCACCAGAGAAGAAGCATACGCAGCAGAAACAGCATGGTTAGAAAAGAAGTTAGACTTTGCTGGTAGAGATTGGAAGACTTTTAATTCAATGTTTTATAACTTGCGGATGAATAACGCTTCCCACGACACCGGAAGTATGAGTGAAGATACTATTCTTAAAATGAGTATTCAGCGCAAGGGGCGACACGCTGGGGAGGCAAACCCGTTTTACGGAAAAAAACATTCAGAACTGACTATCAATAAAATTAAAGAAAGTCTTAAAGACAGAAAATGCACAGATAGTCAAAAAGAAACATTGCGAGAAAGAGCATTAAGCGGTCAGTATTCTATTGGTGCCAAAGGTAAAGACAACCCCATGTATGGGAAAAATGGCGAACTAAACCCAACTTTCAAAGGAACCATTTTGGCAACTGAAATTTCGAGCGGAACTACAATTGAACTAAAAGGAACAGGGGAAATTGAAGATGCCGGGTTTTCGCCATCAAAAGTTTATTTGTGCGTCAATGGAAAAAGAAAGTCCCACAAGGGATTTACATTTAGACGAGAACAATAAAAAAGGCCCTCTTGGGGCCTTTTTGTTTTATCCGTATCGGACAATTGCTGTTGGCTTTCTGACCAACGGATACACGTAATAAATGAAATAGCCGAAAGCGTCTAACACGTGGTCAACGCCAGATGATTTATCTGGCAGACCATCAACCCAACCTTGTTGTTCCAACCCTCTAACCAACTGTGGACACTTGTTGGTGTTGATTTTTATCCCAATTTCACCACTTGCCGTCATCAACTTGGTATTTACACTATTAACACGGTCCAAAATGGCCGGGTTTTTAGACTTCGCTTTTACATTAAATCCAGCTTGTTCGAGTAGTGCGATTGACGAAACATTCGCATTAGCTGTGTTATTCCTTCCGGAACTATCAGGATAAATGTTGATAATTCTGTTATCACCATACTTTTTCTTGATGGCAAGTATCATACTTTCAGTATTCTTTTCTCCAACTATTTCATCAACGAAGTTCGGAATACCTTTTTCATCAATGACCGCAACACATGCCGCCATGTTATTGACGTTGAAATCAAGACCAATGTGAAGAGTAATGTTCGGATGGTAATTACTTAAAACCTTATCCGTATGATGCCTTGCCCGGTCGAAAGTGTCATACACAGTCCCAGACGTGAAATTGACGAAATCACCATTAAGATAAGCCCCGGCTTGCTTGGCCGGATACCGTTCTAAAATTGACTTCGCATAGTCATCCGGTAGGAACGGATTATTGAAGGTTGACGCCTTGATTAAACGCCTCTTCTTCGATAATCCTTCATCCTGCTCCAAGTCCCGCACAAAGTGTTCATACAGGAACTTGTATCCTTCCGGGGTAGATACGGAAAAGACTTGATTTACCTTGCCTGTTCTGACCCGTGAAACGGCAGCGTTATAGACCTCCCGTGCCCTCTCTGTGTCCAGGGTGTCTAACTCATCTATACCAGCCCATGCGACGTTGAAACCGATGATGCGCCTTGGGTTGGTCCCTGAACGCAAATAAATGTCTGTTGGAGGCTGTCCAGGTAGAGTGATGGTTAGTTTTCGGTCAGAGGCACTATTGCGGTAGTTGTATTTAATCCCCATGTCCGTAAGAATTTCTTCGAACGTAGGCATTAAAACCGCATTGATAAGTGATTCTGTCGGCTCTATCATCAACCCAGAATAACCAGGGTTTGCGCGAGCCATACAGATAGCTTTTAAAACCAATCCTCTTGTCTTCCCCGCACCAAAACCACCAACTAACGCCAACTCTCTTGTTGTTGTATCAATCAGAAATTCATTTTGATGGGTTAAGACAGTAATAGTCTTTACCCTTTCCGTCATCACTTACCTTTTTCAATGACATGAAGCTGTGTTTGAGTTAAATCAATAAATTGAGTATCTTTTAATTCTTCGATGGCTGGTTTAGGTGGCACCACTTCAAAGACAAATTGAGTAAACCCAAGGGCATCAGCAACTTCCTTATCTGACATCTTTTCGTGATAGTCATACATCAATTTAAGAGCAATGGCCGACCTTGGGTCTTTCTTGTCCAAAGCAATAGTTGACATGACCTGTAATAACTCTTCATGAGTCAGAATAAAATCACCATACTGGTTCATCAACAGTTTTTTATTCGGCTTTACATCAGCATCAAGGATTTCTTGTATTTGTTCTTTCGACATGGTTTTATCCTTATGTTTACAATACCCAAAGTGTTTGAAAATGGTGTTAGTGCTCAATAATCCTTGATGCCCGCAATGAGGACAAATGTATTTTGGGCGCAAATCATACATTTCCAACTCTGTTTTAACCCCTAATCTAACTTGCCAAGGCACACGCATTGCCGGGTCTGGATGGTGTTGCCAAAAAGGACGATTTCCCATAATTTCACCTTTACAATAATGCGATTAAAAAAGGAATAGCTTTTATTGCGAGTGGAATTAGTGAGCCAATCGCAGACCCAATAACACACACTACCCCGATGTAAACATTTAATCTTGTTTTGATTTCAATAACCTCTGAATTGGTTTTGATAAGAGCTTCCCTCATTGCGTCAAGCTGAACCCTGATGTCAGATAGCATTGATAAATTAGTCTCCAACATAACCAATCTTGTTTCTTGTTCGACGTTTGAGTTCTTTATCACCTCAATCGAACGTTCTAAATTTCTTCCAACATCCTCTAACCTGTTAATCCTTTCCAACAGGTATCTTCCTTCATCAGTATTTACCATTTTTAAACTGTTTAAGGTATTTACTGCGATAGAAAAGAAAAAGGCCCCGCCAGGGGCCTTTAAACGCTTTTAAATGGTATTGTTATTCAAAAATCCCTTCATTAATCTCATCCTCTTGACATCCTCACCGCCCTGAAGGACGGTGATTCCTGAACTCACGTTCAGGACTTTCTGTTTCACAGCCGAATGCGAAATTGTTACGTCTCGTCTTATATTAGCTCCGCAGACTATCCCCGCCTGCCCAGCGGTTCTTTTTACTACTTTCCGGACACTTGGCTTTCGTGTCCAGATGTT
>OGWO01000049.1_pt1 | contig 10936 bp, 15 predicted proteins | sample 1576001 | NCBI WGS metagenome assembly OGWO01 (sample SAMN07581522, study PRJEB24739) | freshwater metagenome | place: Singapore | collected 2015-01
CTTTATACTCTGGATATACTTTGTATCTAAAGTTATTGTCACCAGTTAGATAACAAATATAGTCAAAGTCATTACAATCAATGTAGATAAGTATCTTGAAGACTTATTAATTGATTGTAATGACTTTGACTATATTTGTTATCTAACTGGTGACAATAACTTTAGATACAAAGTATATCCAGAGTATAAAGCAAATCGTAAGAATCAGCCTAAGCCAACATATCTGCCAGTAGCTAGGGAACGATTAATCACCAGCTACAATGCGATTGTTAGTGATGGCTGTGAAGCAGACGACTTAGTAGGTATTGAACATTATAAACGTGGTTGTGAATCAACTATTGTTCATATTGACAAAGACCTAGATCAGTTTGTTGGTTGGCACTGGAATCCAAAGAAGAAGATCAGATACCTAGTTAGCCCAAATGATGCTATTAGGTTCTTCTATTATCAGCTTCTTGTTGGTGACACTGCCGATAACGTAAAAGGTGCTAAAGGTATCGGTCCTAAGAAAGCAGAACGTGCCTTAGCTAATTGCGAAACAGAGGAAGAAATGTTTGACACTGTTCGTGATCTATACAACAACGATGAAGAAATGCTAATGAACGGCAAGGTTCTATGGCTATGGCAAAAAGAGAACGATATCTGGACACCTATGAAGGAGCTTAATGGCAATCAAACCGAGTTCGAGTAAAGCAAAAGGTCGGAGGCTACAACAAGCAGTTCGTGATGGAATCCTAGAGGCTTTTCCTGCACTTGAACCTGATGATGTAAAGAGCACTTCTATGGGCGCGGGCGGTGAAGACGTAATGCTGTCCCCTGCCGCACGGAAGCTTTTTCCATATCAGATTGAGTGTAAGTCAAAAGCACAAAGCCAACTTCATACATACTATGAACAAGCTAAGACACACGGAAAGCATCAACCTTTAGTTGTTGTAAAGAAAGACAGAGCAGAGACTCTCGCTGTTGTAGAGTGGAGTCATTTTCTAGAGTTAGTTAAGGATAAGAATAATAATGAAAATTAAAGTAATTGGCAAAGATGAAAATGGCAACGTTAAGATCGAAGGTGAAATCAACAAGCGAGAAGCTACGTTTCTCCTTAATTATGCTGTTAATGATCTGCTATCAGCAGGTGTACAGTTTTATTTGTCAGAACCATATGACCCATCGTTGGACGATGAAGATGCAAACGACCAGCCACTACGAATCAAAACACCAGATTGGGGAAACCTTAATTGACTGATATAACTGATCTTAAATCAAGTGTTGATAAGATTAAAGAGATTGATAAACAAATCTCAAGGTTATCTAAGGAACGTTCAGAATTACACAGCAGGTTAAAAACTAGCTGCACACATCCAACTACTTTTAGAAATAGCCAATATGTTGAGGGCGGATACCTAGATAGAAGCTATACTGAAGTTTGGGATGAATGTACAATCTGTGGATATAAAATGAATAAGAAAACACAGTATGGTGGCTATGCATGAAAATTTGTGTATTACCAGACGTGCAAGCTAAACCAGGAAACGACTTTCAATTTCTAACTGCTGTAGGTAATTACATTGTTGAAAAGAAGCCTGATATCATCGTCAACCTCGGTGATTTTGCGGATATGCCTTCTCTTTCTTCATATGACGTTGGTAAAAAGTCTTTTGAAGGAAGAAGGTATAAAAACGACGTGGAAACAGCGCATGTCGCTATGGAAACATTACTGGCACCAATCAACAATTACAATGACCGTGCTAGAGAAAACCATAAAGCGAGATACACTCCTAGACGCATACTTTGTTTGGGAAACCATGAGCATCGTATTGCCAGAGCCACCGAAAACGATGCAAAGCTCGAAGGTGTTCTCAGCATTGACGACCTTAAGTACAAAGAATACGGATGGGAAGTATACGATTTCTTAGAAGTTATTGTAATTAGTGGCATTGCCTTTAGTCATTACTTTACCACTGGTGTAATGGGACGACCTTGTACTTCAGCACAAATGATGCTGACTAAGAAGCATATGTCCTGTATCGCCGGACACCAACAAGGACTTCAATTTGCAACATCTTATCGTGCTGACGGCCATAGGATTACTTCAATTATCGCTGGTAGTTGCTACGAACACAACGAAGATTACATGGGGCCGCAGGGCAATCATCATTATCGTGGGATCGTTATACTCAATGATGTTACTGAATCTGGAGAGTTCGACCTTATGCCAGTGAGTATTAAATTTTTAAAGGAACGCTACCTATGAGTATTTTAAAAGTGAATGAAACTCTTCGTCGTGTTGTCTCAAAGGATGGACATGAATTACGTCTTACCAATGTCACTGAAGTCAATACTTCTGGTAGTTGGGTAAGAATTAATTGTGATCAAGGATATGTACTTGTAAATCCTGCCAATGTTCTAGCCTTTATTGTTAAAGGTGAAAAAGTTGCATGATTAACGAAGTAGACATTCGAGATTACAAGCAGCTAGATATGTTCCAACCTACAGAAAAAGACCCTTTCGGGCGAAATCCTAATGAGCCCGGTGCCAAACTAGACGCTGGAAAAGCTCCTGTGTTTCGTGGTCTTCTAGACTACTTTCCAAATGCTTGTATGGCTGTGGCAGAAGTATCTGAGGTAGGTGCTAAGAAGTATACTTGGAAAGGTTGGGAGGATGTTCCTGATGGGTACAATAGATACTCAGACGCGCTCGTGCGACATATGCTAAAAGGAACTTATGAACTTCTAGACCAAGATACAAATATGACACATGCAGCCCATGCCGCATGGAACGCTCTCGCAAGACTTGAACTGCTAATGAGGAATAAAAATGACTGAAATCTATATCTTTTGGGCAATCCTAGCATTCTACGCAGTAGGCTCATGGGCTAACTATCTACTGCCTAAGTTTACTAAGCGCACTCTACCTGCTTGGAGTCATCCACTAGGCGTAACTGTGCTAGCTGCGTATGTTGCATACTTCCTGCACTTCTTCCATGAAGCAGTAGGTGATGGCTTTGTACAGATGTATGGTATGCTGATGCAACTAGCGTCAGCAGTTCAACAGATGATGTAATATGCACTACCAGGAACTGTTAGAAAAACTACGACAGCTTCCTGAAGAACTATTAATGGATCTACTAGGTCTGAAATCTGACGATCTAGTAGATGCCTTTATTGATAAGATTCAGGAACAAGAAGACAAGCTACACGAATATTTCGATGAGTAAGACACAGCGTAAACGAGAAGAAGATCCAGCACTGAGCAAGAATCACGGTAACAGTATTAAGTACCGTAAACGCTTAGTAGAGGACATGGAAGCAGAACAAGAACTAAAGAATCAAATTGATGAACACGAAGCTAATCTGGCTGACTCCGAACGCCGCTCAAGTAATTTCTGATTGTGCTAGAGTATCTAATCCTGCTAACCAAGGTAAGGATGGCACTAAACTTCTAACCTATTTACTAGAACACAAGCACTTTAGTCCACTTGAAATGGCTTCAGCTTGTTTTGAAATTGAAACGACACGAGACATTGCACGACAGATTTTACGCCACCGCTCTTTCTCTTTTCAAGAGTTCAGCCAACGATATGCAGAGGCCCCACCAGATATTACGTATCGGGAGGCTCGTTTACAAGATGTTAAGAATCGGCAGAATTCGATTGAGAACACTGACGAAGAACTTCAAAACTGGTTCGATTACCAAGTGTATAGTGTTCAACTTGCTGCTCGACAGGTATACGAAGAAGCACTAAAGCGAGGTATTGCTAAAGAGCAAGCTCGTTGTGTACTACCAGAAGGTCTTACCATTAGTCGTATGTATATGACAGGTACTATTCGTAGCTGGAAGCATTACGTTGATCTTCGTTCTGGTAACGGTACACAGAAAGAGCATCAGCTAATTGCGCAGGCTATTGGTCAACAACTAAAAGAACAACTACCAAATCTATTCTAATATGCATTTAGACGAATATCAAAAGGCTGCGGGCGATTATCAACTAGCGTCTGCACCACCAGAAGAACGAGTGTTCGGATTACTAGAAGAAGCCGGGGAAGTCGCCGGAGTATTTAAACGTATGATGCGTGGAGACTACCCACCAGACGTTGCTGCAACTAAGCTTCACAAAGAGCTAGGCGATATTCTTTGGTATCTATCTCGTATTGCAGCCGACAACGGTTGGGATCTCTCTGACGTAGCTAAAGCTAATCTAGATAAACTTGAATCACGAAAGATTCGTAACGTAATTATGGGAAATGGCAGTGAACGCTAAAAACGAGGTATTGTCTGATATTGACTTTATAGACTACGATCCAGGATACTTCACTGGATTTGGTAGTATTAGTACAATTTCATATGATAAGAATGAAACTGCTAAACCAATTGTAGATGCTGATGGGGAGCCTCTGGAAACTAAACAAGAAAAGAGAATTGGATTTTATTGATGGATAATCTACAAACGTATGTATTTAAGAGCCGGTATGCTAGATGGCTTGAAGCAGAGGGGCGACGAGAAACCTGGGAAGAAACAGTAACACGATACTGTGATTTCTGGAGAGCACGCTATCCTGAACAGTTCCCTTACGATGAAGTATGGAACTCAATTCATAAGATGGAGGTTATGCCATCAATGCGTGCTCTGATGACGGCTGGTCCTGCTCTTGAGCGTGATAATATTGCAGGATTTAACTGTTCTTACATTCCTGTAATTGACCAACGTTGCTTTGATGAGATCATGTATATTCTCATGTGTGGCACAGGCGTTGGTTACTCTGTTGAGCGACAGTACGTTGGTAAGCTTCCTGAAGTTGCAGAAAAGTTTCATGACACCAGTTCAACAGTTGTTGTTGAGGATAGTAAGGCAGGATGGGCTGCTGCATTACGCCAACTTATTTCACTACTCTACTCAGGGCAAGTCCCAACGTGGGATACTTCTGCTGTCCGCCCCGCTGGAGCTAGACTTAAAACGTTTGGTGGGAGAGCGTCTGGTCCAGCTCCTCTCGAAGAACTATTCAGATTCACTGTTGCGCTTTTTAAGCGAGCAGCCGGTCGTAAGCTCACTTCCGTTGAATGTTCAGACCTTGTATGCAAGATCGCTGAAGTGGTCGTTGTCGGCGGAGTCAGACGGTCGGCGCTCATCTGCCTGTCGAATCTTTCTGATGACAGAATGCGAAACTACAAGAATGGACAGTGGTGGGTAGATGAAACCCAACGAGCACTAGCTAACATTAGCGCGGCATATACAGAAACGCCGGACATTAGCACTTTCATGGATGAGTGGAAAGCATTATATGATTCAAAGTCAGGTGAACGTGGGATCTTTAATCGACGTGCTGCAGTCAGAGCAGCAGAGGCTACGGGACGTAGAAAATCTGATTATGAGTTTGGGACAAACCCTTGCGGAGAAATTATCCTTCGACCATTTGGGTTCTGCAATCTTAGCGAGATTGTTGTCCGACATGGAGACACAGAAGAGGATCTACTTAGAAAAGTTAAAGTTGCTTCAATCATTGGAACTTTCCAGTCAACCCTCACAGACTATCGCTACATCAGAAAGCAATGGCAAGTAAATGCTGAAGAAGAGCGCCTGCTAGGTGTATCCATGACAGGTATCATGGATCATGAGCTACTAGCAACTTCTGCACGAGCTACTGAATCGCTATTACAAAGATTAAAACAATATGCTGTCGAAACTAATCAACAATGGGCTGGACTACTTGCTATCAACCCTTCAGTCGCCATCACCACAGTTAAACCTAGTGGTACAGTGTCTCAGTTGGTTGACTCTGCTAGTGGCATCCATCCTCGCTATTCCGCTTATTATATTCGCACTGTCCGTGCAGATAGTAAGGATCCTCTGGCAGTATTCATGCAAGAAGCTGGAATTCCTTATGAAACGGACGTAATGAATAAGAATAATCTGGTGTTTAGCTTTCCTGTAAAAGCACCGGATAATTGTGTAACTAGGAACGACCGTTCTGCACTAGAACAGCTTGAGCACTATTTGGTGTTTAAGAAATATTGGTGTGAGCACAATCCTAGTATCACAGTGTATGTGAGAGAGCACGAATGGCTTGAAGTAGCTGCTTGGGTATACAAAAATATTGATGAGTTAGGAGGTGTAAGCTTCCTTCCGCACAACGATCATGTATATCAACAAGCACCATACCAAGAGATTACAGCAGAGCAATATACTTTAGCTAAGTCAACATTTCCTGAAATCAATTGGGAAGAGTTTGCTAAGTATGAAGTAGATGACGCTACTATTAGTATGAAGGAACTTGCCTGTGTCTCTGGAGTTTGTGAGATTCTATAAACATGTTCCACGGTAAGAAGAATACTTGGCCTTCTGTAGAAGCACAAGGTAACTATGATTGGCGTGCTAGAAACGCTAAATTCACAGGTAAGTGGAAATATTACGAATTTAAAGTAGTGTTGCGCAGTCCTGATGAACTAGCGTTTAGTTCTCACAACATCCTAAAGATGTGTAGACGAGTAGCACATTATATCAATCGCCATATGCGAGAAGGCAGAAATGAGTATGGTGTAACTCCATATGCATTCTCTGTTAAAGAAGTAGAAGAACCGAAGACATAAAAGAAAAGCCCGCCGAAAGGCGGGCTTTATTTATTTGCTTACATCATCTTGATACTCTTGGAATCTGTACAGACTACCCATAGAGCTATTAGGAATACCTTGTAGGCGTTGTTGCTTGTCCATATTTGCTTGTACAGCAAACTGTTCAAGTTCTCTGACAAACCTACTAATATCTCCTTGAGACTTTACATACTTGTCAGCATACTCTTTCAACTTATCAGATGAAAGTGTCCCCTGGACATACTCACGCTTTACTCTTTCCATGACACTCTTTTGAGTATCACGATAAGCTTTTAAGCGTTGACCGCTGTTGTACTGGTTCTCACCAGTAATAGCTTCATCTAGAGAACGACCACCTGTGTAAGTGCGGACATTCTTATCCCACTCAGTTCTCACATTCCCCCTCAAACCTTCTCGATTCAGGACGTAGCCTTCATCATCAGTTAGGAAAGACTTCTCTGCTAAACCCTTAAGTGGGCCTTGCGGAGCGAGTTGAGTTCCAAGGTTACTCCAAGACAGTTCATCGTTAAACTTGTAGGTGTCTGCTGCGGCACCAGCAATTCTACCAACAGGGCTAAACCACGGAGATACAGCTTCCAATGGTGAGTTTGGCAGAACATCGGCAGAGCTTAGGCGTCCCTGCATATTAATATTTGTAATGTCAGATACAGCACCATACTTTAGCCAACGAGGCAGTTCCTCCATAGCATACTCAGAGATTGTGTAACGCTTACCAGCTTTCTCTGTAATTAGTTGGAACAACTGGTCTAGTTCCTGATAGAACGGAAGACCCATAATACCAGCGTAACCTACAAGAGCAGATAGTGCTAGAGTTGCTGTTACAGGGTCTTTTAACCCATTAGAACCAAACCTGTTAAGCTGGCCTAGGTAAGCATGTTTAAAGGTCTGTAGACCACCAGCAAGCTGACCAACTACACCCATACGTTGATACATCATAGGACGTTCATTCATACGATAATCAAACATACCTGCTTGAGTAACGTTATAAGCAGCGTCGTATAGAGCCTTACCTTCTAGCCCAGCATCCTTTAACAGAAGAACAGCAGCACGGAACATCAAAGGACGGGTAGGCTTTTCACCAAGCTCTGCTCTGTTGAAGTCTACGATCTTGTCAAAAGTAGCAGAAGCTTTACCTTGTGTAATCTTACTGACGTCAGTGAATTCAGAGAACGTCATTAGACCACGAGCTTTAGCTTCATCCAAAGTTGCCTTTAGTTCTGGAGAAGGATCTTTAACAGTCTGTGACACCATATCAATCATGGCTCTAGTCATTGCAGGAATAACTCTAGTCTGATTAATACCCATCTGCTTTGCAGCAGCAGTAAGCTCTGGCATACCAGTTTGTGCAAGCTGCACCCACTGAGTAACAGAGAACAGCAAGTTACCAAAGCCCATTGAGTATTGACCCATACGCTTGTTAAACTGCTGTACTACTTCACGAGTACCTGTAGGGCCAATGCCAGCTAATCTAGCAGGAGTATCAATTAACGTATTAAGTGCTTGACCAACCTGACCAGTGCTACGACCAGTCATATTCTTCAAGTAATTATCTACGTAGTCCTAGCATTGCCCATCTTATCTAAAGCAGGATTCTGCATTAGTGATCTAACGTTTTCTTCAACTGGCAAAGCCAAGTGAGAAATCATCTGATCTTCCCAATGCTGTAGATATGCTTTAATAAAGTCATCAGCATTACGCTCAGGACTTAGCCAAGGTTTGTTACCTTCGTTGCCTACAATGCCCTTCTTTGCTAACGCATGTGAAGCAGCACCATAAGCCTTATCAGCTTCGTTAACAATAGCCTGTGAGATTAGAGCCTGTACTTCCTTGAAAGAAGGATCTTTCTCAGCAAGCATAGTCAGTAGTTCTTGCATTGCACCGAACTCACCACTACGACCACTAGATCCACCTAATGAAGACCTACGCATAGGACTAAACTTAGCGTCAGGAAACTTCTCTAGCATAGACTTACGAGCAGCCTCAAGCTGCCACTTAAAGTCAACAGCAATTACCCCTAAAGGCTTGCCATCAGGCGAGAGCACTAATTGCTTATAGTCCCCCTTAAAGATACCTGGTACGTGACCAGTACGCTCTTTTACAGGTTCCTTGCCAGCTTCAGCACGCTTCTGATTCCAAGTGTCAAACTTGAACTGATCCATTTCATAGAATTTCTCTACGAACTCGATCTGCTTTTCAGAGAAGCCGTTCTTCTGCATTACTTCACGAGTAATCTTCGTCTGCTTCTTGTCACCTAACTGCAGTAGTTGAATAACTTCTACACGTTCCTTTTTAGACAGGTCTTGAATAACCTTACCAATACCATCCTGACCAGTTACAAACTGTTCAGTTAATCTGTCAGCTTCTACAAACACTTCTCTAGTCTTAGCTCGCATGAACTTTACAAGAGGGTTATTTGTTTTGACTGCTAGATGATTAATGCCAGGAGATACAGTCTTACCACCAATAGCCTGAGACTTAGAAATATCCTTAGCCTTCTCAGCAGCAGCAATAACTGCTTCAGGGGTAGTAACGTTTTCTAAATAACCAGAGTCTTTACCATTAATAATAGCTTGCACTCTTTGCTTTTTAGCATCTGCTTCTAGTTGCTTTTTAGCTTCAATTACTTCAGGTGACTTTGCAGTCAAGCCTTTAATCTTTCTAAAAGCATCTACAGCAGCACCGGCAATGTCATTTAGGATTGTTTGACCACCACCTTGACCAAAACGATTGTAGTTTGGTTTAGTAGTGTCATTATAGATTGAAGTAAAGTTACCATTATCCCAAGTTACAAAAGAGGTTGGATCTTTATAATGACTGGCCCTTTTAAGACTAACACCCCTTAATTCAGCATTAACTGATTCCTGCTCATTTCTATATGTAAACCCATCAATACCAAACTCATCTTTAAGCATTTTTGAGAATGCTTGGTTAGCAGCACGGTCGGATGGTTGATTTAGAACGAAGTTCTCATATAAATCTAGAGTTTCTTTTACTTCAAGCTTTGGTTTTCCAGTAATATTAGCAAGCTCTGAAGCAAACCCTTTTGAAACTATTAAGTGTTTTGGGTCCCAAGAACCCATATCTACTGGAATATGTGGATAATTACCTCGCTTAATAGCAACAGGATATATTTTACCATTACCCGTTCTAGTACCAGCACCCTTAGTGTAATCAATAAAAGACTCGTGTGCTTTTGTTTTTAAACCACCACGATTATTCTTTTTTCTAGATCCAGCAAACATATGCGGAGTTGCAGCATGTCCTGCATGAAAGCCCTCACTCAGTCCAACAAGTTCGCCTTTAATATCTGCAGTAGTACCATGAAGAAGTACCGCAGGAGTACCATCAGGATTAGTCATGTAATCAGAAGCCGGGAAACGTTCCTTTAGCCACGGCTGGTCTGTGAGCTTAGACAACGCTCGATTCGCCCTGTTAAATCCTTCTTTAAAGGAAAGTTTACTAGCCCCTTTTACAAGAGGGTAAAGACCCGCGGTACCTAAAGTAAATAGAAAATCTGGATCAATAGCACCACGTTGGCTTCGCGGACCCGCTGGGCGGGTAGCAGTAGGATCACGTTCCACAGAGAACGGCCCTTCTTTAGCCATATCCTTAGGAACAGGAGTATCTAGTTCACGACCAAAGGTATCAGCAAGAAACTCTTTAGGCATGAACTTACCTTGAGCAGTTCTGCCAGTTTCTCGCATTTTGTCAATAGATTCAGTAAGGCTACGAGTCTGATCTAAAGCTGGACCTAGTTCGTCACCCCACATATTCATCTGTAGAGGATTTTCTAGATTTGCTGCTTCCATAGAAAGATCAGCACGGATAGGGACACCGTTTTCATCTACTACGCCATAGCCTTGACCACCACCATATTGATCTGCACGATATGTAGACATATCTTGCTCAATAGGACCAAAGTCTAGCTCAGGCTGTTCACCATACCTAGGTGCAGGCGGCTCTACAGCATCAGGAGTAGTTGGCATTCTTTCGTGAGGTTGATTAGCAATCTCGAATAGATCCATTTGAGGATTACCCTTAGTTTGCATTTCACGAATAGATTGTGGCGCTGTTTCCAGAGGTAGCTCCAATTGCTCTGGAATTGGTGCCTTAGGCATAGGCTTAGGAGGCTCTAGATCGGCCGCTACTGCGTTTAAATCCCTGGTTGGTACTTCTACCTTAGGCTTGCCTTTAATTTTCGGTATACGAAGCAAAGCATCTGCTGGCAAGACGTTCATAGCTGTCTTAGCACCAGCAGACTCAATAACGTCCTTTAACTCAGGATCTTTTTCAAGGTTTCTATATAAGTCTTCACCCGTTATCGTGACTGGGAAAC
>OGWO01000050.1_pt1 | contig 10912 bp, 7 predicted proteins | sample 1576001 | NCBI WGS metagenome assembly OGWO01 (sample SAMN07581522, study PRJEB24739) | freshwater metagenome | place: Singapore | collected 2015-01
GTATTGATGAGCGCGTATGTTAGTGAAACAAGAGCAAAGGAATATGAGGATTATATCCGCATAGCTGGATTGGGTGGTAAATCAGACCTAATTACAAAAGCCATTGTATTTTATATCACAAATCATCCTCTACCCATTGGAGGTGTGTGATATGAAGATACACATGACGGAGATAGTTTGTTTTGATTATGAAACAAATAAAACTAGATTATTCAACACCCAATACACCAGAACCGACTGCATAAAAATAGCACCGGGTATGGGTTACCCGAGACGAGGGTGTTACTTCAAACGAACCCCTTGGGGTCTAGTGGTAAAGAAAGGCACCAAGAAATGAAGATTAAATTTACAAATCCATTAATCTGGAAGAACCCAATTATTTGTTCTCCAGTAAGACAAATAGATCCTGCTTATCGCATGAAGAATACATTTTTAGCAGTGGGCGGGAAATATAAAAAAGTGATGATAATAACTCCCCGGAAGTGATTGACACCAATTATTGTCAATGTGATTTCCCCAAAAGAAAAGAGACTACCCAGAAGGATAGTCTCAGAAAGGTTGATGCCAAACCTTTTAACCCAAAGGCATCAAATAAACAAAATATTACTATGACAAATCATATTTATAGAATTACAACTCAAACAACAAAAGAAGACCTAGAAGCTATCATTGCTTCTGTTTCTATTATCCAAACCAATCATCCACTACCCATTGGAGGTGAGGTATGAAGATCTATAACAAAACCCCAAAGGGTTGGACATCCCCGAAAGATATCACCCGGACATACACAGCCCATTTCTATAGACCCATAACTCACACAGACCTGTTTTCAGGAATTACGCTCACCATGATCAAACTCGATAGAGGGAAGATTAAATTCATGGGAGACAATTGGCTTTACGAAGATTATTATTCAAGAAAAGTACCGAAGAAATGAAGATTTACACAACATCAGGTCCAAACCTGATAAATCACAAAGATTATCAAACCAATGATTATCATTATATCGGCGATGTGCGCTACACCAGTAATGACTGTATAAAAATGGCACCACATATGGGCGAACCGGGTCATTATAGCCCAGCACACACACCAACAGGGCTTTGGTTTCTTGACCCCCATTATTTTGATTAATCCCTAAAGAAACGAAATATATATTTCATCTTATGTCAACCAATAATCAAACTAATACGTTAATAGATTGACACCAATAATCCATTGGTTACAAGATCCTAACCTCATTGCTGTTGAGTATTCTTTTGTCTACAAGATCATAAGGTTAAAGAATATTATTATAGAAAAACTAGGGATTTTGTAGACACTTTGGCCTAACTACTCACGGAATCATTGTCAAAGTGATTCCACAAAGAAAAAGAGACTACCGGGGAGGATAGTCTCTTCAGAAGGTTGATGTCATACCTTAGCCAAAGACATCAAATAAACAAAATGGTATTAACATGCACCATACTAATATTTATAAAATCACCACTCAAACAACAACAGAAGACCTAGAATCAATCATTGCTTCTGTACCTGATATCAAAACCAATATCGACTTTGCATTCGCTGATAGTCACACCAAGAACAATGGTTACTATGTGGCAGCAGGACGCAACAAACAACCACTTAATACCTCTTTAGAATCATGGGGTGATTTCGTTGCTTTTATCCTTCAAGATTCCAATAAAGTAATCCATAAGAAGGAAGACATCATGGGAATCTTCGGGTGTCAATTTGCCCCAAATGCAACATCAAAGGCCTTAGAAAACATAACTCTGAAATCACCTCTATTGCCTCTTGACCTGGAAGGTGATGGTCTAGATGTCAATATGATTATTCCTCTACTTGACCAATTAGATTGTGCTTATGTGATCTACACAACACATTCATCCAATGCAACAGGTAAAGGCAATCGTCTACGTGTTTGGATTCCATTGTCACGCAGTTATACCCCTAAAGAATGGGGCTCTGCTAGTCTTCACCAAGACGGCACTATCTGGAAAGACCTAAAACATTACCTCTATAACAAGTGGGGTTTCATTCCAAATTCACCCACTAAAAATGATGATTCATCAGTTGGGTTAAGCCATTATCAAGCAGCGCCAGCTATTAACCCTGCTGTTGGTTATGTCAATGTCTGGATATCCAATAACAATAAGCTATTGGATCTTGATAATCACCTAAATGCAATACCTCTAGCTGATAGATATTCCCCAAAGATCAAACTACAAAAGATTACCAAAACAACTACCGCAGAAGTTGATGAGGAATTCATTGAATCTCAATCCAATAACAAGTTTGAAGAACAAGTTATTGCTGTAATGGAAGATGATGATCGGTTTAAACAACTAATTGCTATTATTAAGTCCAAAGGAATCAAAGCAAAATATAACGATAGTAATATCGGTGAAGGTGGTTCAAGAACAGCACTTGCGATGGCTATCCAAAAGCTATTTGGTAAATCATCAACTGCGAAGCGTAGATACTTTGATCCAATATTCGATATTATCTCAACTGATAAATCGGTACAGGAATCAAACAAGGTATGGGCTAATGTTGAGAAGGATAGTTTTGGTTATATCGGATTCTTCTACTCACTTCTAACAAATGCAGACAAAGAGAAACTAGGGTTTATCTCTAATACCTCATCAGACCAATATCGCAAGGATCTTATTGCTGATAATAATAAATGGGATATATTCAGTAATAAGGGTAATTATGTATCCAAAGTTGAATATCAATATTCTGGTGTTATTAATTCTCCATTTGGCACTGGTAAAACCACTACTGTAAAATCTATCTCAAAAGCACTAATGGGAGTACCAACAAAAGCCATTAGAGAACAGGCAAGAAATAGCAAGGTTGATACCTGGGATTCAATCAATAAGCGATTCACCCCAGAAATGCAGGATGAACTTGATGAGCACACTATTGTCATTGATGAGTTTCATGGGATTCCTCTAGCGCATTATCGCCCAAAAGCCATGACAGAAATATATCATATTATTGATCGTGCAAGTTATAATAACAAAATACTATTTCAGACTGGCACATTGGATTATGTAGAGGCAGAGGCATTGAGTAAATCACTTCGCATCCGGAATTTTAAATTACAAAAGAACGTTTATAATCCAATGCAGAAGGTCACTTATATCCCCGTGACTTATGAGGACAAAGTAAAGAAGAATGATACCCTCTATACCTTGATTGCAGATATTATTAAGAAGACACCTGATGAATTGGTTTATGTAGTACGAGACAATAAAGAAGCAAATAATGAGATTGCTGAAGAGCTAATTAAGAAAGGAATCTATGCAATTGCAATTAACGCAGATAAAGTATCCACAATTGAGAAGATTATTGAGGATAGAAAAGATCCAGCAAAAGCAAAGGTAGAATTATCATCTGAGCAATTAGTAATTCATAAATTTATGAATGATGGCGATTTTGAAATGGGGGATTACACCTATCCAAGAACAGCGCCAGCATCAAATCCAGTGGTACCACTAGATTTTGATCCTGCCTATTTTGATTTCTCTGATGTGGTATCACCAAAACCGGTAGAAGGGAAGAAATTACAGGTAATATTGATAACTCGAATGGGATGTGAAGGTGTCAATGTTCAGGACAAGGTTGATCATGCCTCTGTGATCGTCATTGGTGATATCGAGCATGTTTTCTTGAAGCAATCATCAGGTAGATTCCGCGCTGCTGGCGCTGTTGACTTATATCACGTAGTAGGGCACACCAAGATGAGAGGGTGTGATATTGATGAGGTTTGTACTGAATGGGACACCAATGAATATTGGATTAAGAAGAAAATTGATCAGTTTAATGATCGCCCAGATCATAAGCGAGAAAGACGCCACCTTAATACTTACGAAGATGAGCCATCACTAGATGCAAAATCGTTGGTATTTGGTTATGTCTATGATTCGATCGATAAACGGGTAGTAAAGGCCCAATGGTACCCGCTCTGCAAGCTTATGCATATCAGCAATCATAAATTCTATCAAAGTTGGACGAATCAAATAACCAATATGGAAGTATTTGGTTGTTCTATATCTCCAATAATGTTGAAGATCGGTACTGAATTAGAGATATCGGAAGAAACCATTGAATCAATTGAGCTATTGGAAGAAGAACGAATTAGAAAGATCAATATTCAAGTCACTCAGGCATTCACTAAAGCAACAGAATCAATTGATGATGATTATCTGGGTACAACACCTCTTTATAATGTTTGGGCATGGATTTCGAACATTGATTTCAACAAAGCAAATGAAATAAAAGAAGCAATGGAAGCATCTGGTATTACTGATGTGTCCGAATCTTTTATTCCAGTAATTACACAATATTTTACTAACCAAATTGATGGTGAACAAATGAAAACTATTATCGCAACTAAGAACCAAAAATATACACAAGACAAATTGGCAGAATGGAAAGGTAAAAACATTACCAAAGATGACATGATGGCAATTGCTCAAGGACTACTTGACAGCCATATTGCATTACGTGTTCGTGATGGTATGACCAGAACAGAAGCCATTGAAACCATGTCTCGGTTTAGTGATCTGTGGAAGGACAAGATGGATAAAGAAGGCAAAGTTAAATTGGGTAAGGTTCAGTCATTCCTCACTTCATATTGTGGTTTTGTTATTGATACCAAGGTTAATAAGATAAGGGATGAGGAAGGGAATCGAATCTCTGTGCGATCATTGGTTGTGAGATAAAATGGGTTGAAACAAAGGGTGTGGAAGGACTAGGTGTCTACAAGATCCCTAGTTTTTCTATAATAATATTCTTTAACCTTATGATCTTGTAGACAACTCACAGCAATGAGAGGGCGATCTTGTACCAAGGTCAACGAATAGATCGGCGGACTTTTCCGCCGATCTTTCTAATAATTATTATCCGTTATTAATTTATATTATTTCACCGATATATTTGTAATAATTATGTTCCCGTCACCGAAATAGAATTATCGACTATATATTATTTCACGTATATATTTGTAATAATCAACGTCCCGTTACCGATTATGGTTATTTCATTTATATTATTTCAGCTCATAAATTAAATAATATTGGTAATAGTATCCTATTATAATTAGACAAATAATAAACCCCATATCCGCAAGGATTGGGGGTTATTGTCGTTTTACGATCATCTCGTGAAACCACTGACAGCAGGGCTCAAAACTGAGCCGAGTGAACAAAGATCCTTTGATCTCTACATCAACATAATCCACCCAATGATCTCCCGAGTTTTCGGGTGATCTTGAGAACCCATTGGTACCGCTTAAAAAATTAGGCAAACAAAAGCCCCGAATCCGTTAAGGACCGGGGCGGACATCTCCTGAATTATCAGGCGATCTATCAACCAATCAAAAAGTCAATTGATCTTACAATTATTACTTTCATCACGCCATTTGGTGATAGTGGTCCTAGACAGACCAGTGATCTTAGAAATCTCGCTAACGCCTTTGCCTTCGGCCAACAGCGCCAGCAAAAACAAATTGAAAGAGATATCGCAAAGCCGAGAAAAATACCTGTTGCCCAATCAATCCTAGACTTGCGAAGGCAAGCTGAAATAACACGAAATGAAGATACCCCAGATAACAGGAGGAAATTACAGAGTATTATTCGGATGGTAATTGATCGGATCTATATCCACCCAGAGATTGATTATGATGATGGCAATGATATGTATTATAGACTGGCATGGATTACAGGACCAGTAGTTGACGAAAACAACTCCAATAAATCAACCGGTATTGCCTGTAGAATCCATTTATCTCAATGGGGTATCAAAGACAGCAATAGAGCTAATCAATATCAGGCCATTGCCAATAAAGATGATATAGCATATGTTACAGAACATCATCCGAAATGGGTGAAATATATTAAGTAAATTATTCAATGAATAATCAATGAAGCACCTTAACGGGTGCTTTTTTTATTATATCTGGATATTATGTTGTCAGACTACATTACTAAATAGATATAGACAGGTAATACATAAAAGAGATTATAGATTATCAAAAAGAATTACTTAGACAATAATTCTCTGATGGCTTACATTAATACCTGTCAGACATTAGAAAAGGACAAACAAAATGATCGAATACAAGAAAGACTCAAGAGGTGCAAACATCATCAACCGCAAAAAGCGAGTATTGATTAGTGCTTATGTTAGTGAAACAAGAGCAAAGGAATATGAGGATTATATCCGCATAGCTGGATTGGGTGGTAAATCAGACCTAATTACAAAAGCCATTGCATTTTATATCACCAATCATCCTCTACCAATTGGAGGTATGGAATGAAGATTTACATTAAACCACCAAATATTGGTGTATTTGCACCTCGAACAAAGACCGAAACAAAGCTCAGTAAGAGGTTTTCCTCCGCCTTTGGCGGCAAGAGCACACCAGTGCTTTTTTTGGTGATTGATTACGGTAAGATTGGGTGTATAGATGGGGTGTCATATCATTGGTGTCATGAAGATTATTATTCGAGAAAGGTACCGAAGAAGTGAAAGTCTATATCAGAAATCCATTGAATTATCGAAATGGTCGAAATGATATCACTACCCCACGCACTATACACCAACATGCTATATCAACAACCGATTCTCACCCCAAAATAAAATTCACAACAATCACTATTAAGCGCGGCAAAATAGGTATGTATTATGATCGGTGGAAATACGAAGATTATTACACTAGAAAGGTATCAAAGAAATGAAAGTAATAGATGAACTAATTGAAATTATAGCCAATATGCAAGCTCGGATAGATCAACAACAACAAGACATTGATGTTCTCGCTGAATTAGTACAACGACTTCTAGAAAGAGATTCAACTTAGTATGTCAACCGATAATCAACCCAATACGTTAATAGATTTGACTCCAATAAAAGAGGGCCATCAGAATTAACCGATAGCCCTCTCATTGACGAGATATTAAGAAAAAGAAACCAATGAATCAAATGGTTTGACAATAATGATAAAAGATAAGGAGACTGGATCTGTCTCCTTTGGTATCTACTCGCTTAAAATTGTATATAAAAGACATAATCAATAAGGGGCGAGTAGATACCGAGCCCACAAGGTTGACGGCAGACCTTAGCCAAAGCCGTCAAATTAACAAAAAATGGTAATAATATGAACCATAATCCTATTTATAATAACCAACTAATATTTGGAAAAGAATATACTAGAAAAGAACTCGATCAAATAACTGAAATACCTAAATCACTATCCGATAATAGAACAGTTGAATATATTGACGTTATTGGATTGGGTAATCAATCGATGATTAATAAGAAGCAATCATATGCTGAATTCCAAATGGAACAAATGACATATGCCCAGTACACATTGACTGATTATAACAGTAATATCTGGGACAGATCTACTAAATCTAATATTCCAAATCCGAACTACATGAAAGTACATAAGGATTATCAGCACGGGATTATTCCTTGTGTTCTTATTGATGAAACACTACTCAGTAAGAAAGAATCAAATGTAAAAAACAGATCAATGATCCTATTGGACTTTGATGCTATGGGGGATAAGACCTTTGATGATCTTCATAATGTACTAGCTGATTATCAGTATTTCGGATGGACAACATTTAACGATCAAATACCCGGCAAGGGCCGCCGTTATCGAGTAATGATGATGATGGCGGATACCTATGCGACAGCAGCGGAATGGAATCTAGTAAAGGATGGAATCGTTGAATGGATGACTACCAATGGTTTCACCTTAGACAAATCAGGATCACTAACCTACACCCAATTAGGCATTGGTCCTGCATTCAATCCAGCCATCAATAAGATAACATTCTTTAGAAATGACGTTGATAATCTTATCTCATTTGCCCACCTGAAAAAAGATCCAATCCAGAAACCAGCGCCAGCACTAACAAAAGCCAGATCGAAATACGATATCTCATCAATTGGTGTCAAGGACTATAAGGTAAATTATGATGCGTCATGGGGTAAGTTTTCAAAGGACGAAGAACTTCAGAACCTGTTCATCGATAAACTGAGAGAGCACCAATGTGATACTGGACATCTAAACACAGATATCATAGTTGATGGTGAAATTATCAAATTGAAAGCTCTTGGTGGACGACATCTGGCAAAGGCATGCATGGCTATCTTTGATGATACACATGATGCCCGTGATTACTTCACTCGAATCTGGAACGCAGCCCATAAGGACAAATCAAAATATGCACAAGACCAATGGGACCAAGCTCTTGATTGGGAAGCCGATGCTAATACTATGGCATTCAATCGATTGGTTGATGCAATGGGTGCTCATGAAGTCTATGGTTATAATAAAGCAGCATCAGTAGAGGAATACAAGAAATCGATGCATAGAGAAATGACAGGTGATTGGACCTTAGTTTCGCCTGTAGCTGGTGGGTATATGCCTGATTGGATTATCAATCAACGCAATTCCACTTATACAGGTTTTGATGGACCCACTGGTTGTGGCAAGACCTATGTACACACATCTTCAGAAGATATTATTGAGCGATCTATTCTAGTTGTTCCTTTCAAGTCTATTGTAGGGCAACAAGTAGGGACCAATAAATCGTACAATGATACTAATATCACAACATATGATCAGAGCACCAGATACGCAGATAATAGAAAACCATCAATTATTTCAGTAGATGAAGCCCATGATTTAGGTATGATATCATATCGTGCATCTGCTAGTTGGTATATGGATGACCTATTGTCAAGAGGTAAGAAAGGAAAACACACAGGGAAATATAATATCCTGTCTGCTACTATGCATGCATCTGAACATAAGCAGTTGGCAAAGGCAATGGGATGCAATCACCCAGAATTATTCAAGCTAGATATTCCGAAAAGAAATATTGATTATCAGGTAGTATTACTTAAACCAAAGTTTAAAGCACCCATTGATCCTGATGATATTATTATGGAATTAATTACGGAAGCAGTAGCACAAAACAAACTGGTATATGTGGTGCGTGATAATGGCAAGTATAATAAGAATATACGCGATCTATTATCACAGCAAGGAATCAAGGTTGTAGATATAACATCCAATTGGGAGAGAGAACACGGCTCAGGAACATACTCAAAACAAGTAGCCCATGACTTTATCCATTCCTCTGATTTCAAATATTCAAATCATAATCTACAAGTCATATTGACCACTCGATATGGGTGTGAAGGTGTTAATATCACTGATGCAGTGGATAATGCAGTTGTTATTGTGTGTGGTGATTTACCTGAGTCATATGTTAAGCAATCACAAGGTAGATTCCGAAACGCGAAATCAGTACACCTATATCACATAGTAGAAGAGCAGAATTTCGTTGATGTGGATATTATCATGGATTCATGGGATCACCATAAAAAAGGTATTGAGATGAATCTAACTGGTTTTAATACTTCTATTGATCGATCAATAGAGAAGGCAAGTATGGTTACTTGTACCCAAGATCCAGAGGATACATTATTGAAGTATGGGTTCATCTATGACAAGGTGAAAAATAAGATTCAGAAGTCTGTCTATGGTGATCTGATACGATACCAATTCAAGGCCAATCGTGAGTTCTACCAATCAGTACAACACCAATGTGCAAATATGGAAGCATGGGGGTGTAACACATTGGACGTGATCACTGTATCTTATATACCCACTGTTGAGATCGAGGCGTATGCCGAGAAGATCAAACTCTACCAAGGTTATGTTAAGGAAGGCAGAAAGGAAGTAATTGATAGCGTAGTGCGCACACCAATAGCTTATAAAGACATGCCAGAGGCAGTCCGTGCATTCCTATTGGGTAAGTACAGAGTACTACAGAAGGAATTCCCCGATACCTTTAGTGGGTTAACTGATAGTCCAGTCCAATACGTCATCGATGTTATGGGTAAAGATTGGGAGTCAGTACTTGTGTATCTGTTTAAACTATTCCATGACAGAGATAACCCAAAGCATTCACGCAGAGCAATCATCAACACTTTCAAGCGATATATTAATAACTCTAAAACTATAACTTACGAACAACTAAAACAGGAACTAACAACTATGGTCAAACTACCTACTATCCAAAATCTAGCAATTAACTTTCCAGTCGGTTCTAAGATGACTAAGGACCAAGCAATTGAATTTATGTATTCACTGTACAATGATTTTCTAACTGGATTCCGTGCATTGGGCTGGGCACAATTTGCGCGCTATACCGATGAAGATGTTCGTCGTCATTGGCATTCAATGGGATGGATGTTCCACGGGTCAATGGCGATTGATACTGGTGTAATTACTGAACGAAATCCACTACAATGGCTAGAAGACAAGGGATTCATCATCTTCGATGATAATTGGTCTAAGGTTGGTCCGAAGGGCGAACAGGTGTACGCAAAGAAAGTGCTATGGGTCTATGAATACCCAACTGAGGAAGTAAAACCAGTTACTGATGAGGACTGGGATGAAGAGGTTGCCGAGGACTCGGTGGTAGAGCTGCACTGATGGCTTGATGGGCTCGGTATCTACTCGCCCTATCATTGATCATGTCTTTATATACAATTTTAAGCGAGTAGATACCAAAGGAGACAGAAATCAGTCTCCCTTTCTTGTCAAACTATTTCTTCTCTTCTATTATCATCACATCCAATGGGGGGCATGATCCAAATCTGGATCATCCTCGATAATTATATTCCCGATACCGATAGAATATTATTTCACCGATATATTTGTAATAATTATGTTCCCGTCACCTGGTGTAATTACTGAACGAAATCCACTACAATGGCTAGAAGACAAGGGATTCATCATCTTCGATGATAATTGGTCTAAGGTTGGTCCGAAGGGCGAACAGGTGTACGCAAAGAAAGTGCTATGGGT
>OGWO01000051.1_pt1 | contig 10899 bp, 2 predicted proteins | sample 1576001 | NCBI WGS metagenome assembly OGWO01 (sample SAMN07581522, study PRJEB24739) | freshwater metagenome | place: Singapore | collected 2015-01
GAAAGGTGCTCTGTGCAAAGTCCTGCACGTAAAGAGAAAGGCCGTAATGCACGAAGACCTGTGCGCAGTAAGGAAGCTGTTAAAGGCAAGAAACGAGGTCCCTTAACCTCTACCCAAAAGGAACACAATGACTTCCCTGATTACGAACCTTGTGATATGTGGGGAGATGAGGCGAGAGCTGAATATAAGCAATATGAGCTCGATTTGATACAAATGGAATCAGATGCCATAGATGCTAGACTTGCTTCATACGCGCGAGCCGATGAGGAGGGTTTTCATAAACCTCCTAAGACTCGCAGACGAGATATAGCGAGGCAGAAACGTAGAGAAAGATATGAATCTTTAGCCTCGCATTTGGATGACACAGAAGGTCTAACGGAGTTTGCAAACTCATGGCCAGATGTGTTGTTTGAGAAAACCTTCCATGGTACCAAGAAAGAAATTTATAAGTGGGTACAACAATGTCCGGAATACAAGAATAATTATCCGGTTTTCCTGGAAGGCGAATACGACGAATTGCAAGCAGTTGCAAAGACAGGGGTAGAAAGTACAGAATTAGTTCTTGAACCTGAGCTCTATGAGCCAAAACCCTGTGTAGCCACCGATTATGAGTGGTATGAGGGCTTATGCCCTATTGTTGACCAGCCCAGTGCCGGGTGGGGTCATATAAACCGTATTACAGAATTGCATTTTAGAACTTGTGGTCGTTTCGACGACGGTTCTCATAATTACTATTCAGGCACAACCATACCGAGAATTGACAGTTCTTTGGTAAATATGAAGACTATGCCAGGATTCATTAGATCGTTCGCTGAGTTCAGAAACTATTACATGGTAGGAGTAAATCTATGCCATAAATTAGGATGGCCTTTTAAATCCAACAATAAGATTAAGCAGATGTTTTCACAAACTATGTCGACTGGTGTTACAGTCGGCAACAGCTCCTATAAGTTAAATATCTACCAAATTAGGAGCCTAAACATTCTTTACAGATGCAAATATTATTTCACAGGTAAACTAAGAGACTATTTTTGTCTTTTAAAGGTGGCTAAAAGCGCTACCTTCCAAATGCATTCTGTAAGGAATTTCTTTGCGCGGACCAAAACTACAGCAAGAAATATGGAAAGGTCTGCAGCTACAATGGGTAGAGTCAGTGGTTTCGTTGACTCCTCTATGCAATATATTGAAGACATGAAGCAGTGGGTCTCAGATACCAGAGACAAATTTCATGATAGCGTGGCTTCTTCATTAGGCACGACCAAAGATCAGCTGCCTAGTTTGTTATTTACAGTCCTTGACGGTGTTGTGGTCGTACTGGCCACTATACTTCTGGCTACTGCTTTGAAAGCGGTCAAATTTTTATTTGACAGTGCAGTAGACTATTGTTTGTCAGGATTCTTCTGTATTGGGAGAGCACCGGTAGCTTGTTTACAAGCTATATGGGATGTTTTAAAACCTAAAAGCACAGAGGAAGGTGAGTTTCAAGCAGGTTATGCCACCCTAAGTGCTGCTGCTATAGCAGCAATTGCATGGTTTGCCACAGGTCACACTGTCAGCACCAAATCTATAGGCGAGTTTATTCGCTTAGTTGGTCCCGGCACTACCATATTGGAGGCTTGTACCACCAAATTGGGTGATCTCTTCGCTTGGATAGTTTATCAAATCGATCCAGATAGCCCATGGGCTGGTACTCATGCTTTCGAAAATGAGACATGTGAGTTTATTACCAGACTCACGGTAAGGTCTGAAGATCCTCACTTGGTGAGGAAACTCACTATGGACCCTGAACTGTTGAAGCAGACACTAGCCGATTGCAATTGGTGGGATGAACACAAACTACGTATATATTCCCTCAACAAATATTCAAGGAGTGGTTCCGTGTTAAACCAATATAACATTGCTGTACAGACCCAGAGAGCCATGTGTGACAGTATTACTAGCGGGAACCAGAATCGCCATCAACCTATATGTATTTGGTTGTACGGAAAGCCCAATCAAGGGAAAAGTGACGTTATACCTATACTTAGAAAGTTGATAGTACATGCTATGAAACGCACAGACAATCCTTACTGGAAAGATTTGGAAGATGGTGATCATTTAATGTTTTCAAAACCAGCTACTTCTGAGTACTTTAACGGCTATACAGGCCAACCCTTTTACATCATGGACGATTGGGGACAGCTTACAGATCCTCAGGTCATGACGCGTAATTTATGCGAGATAATAACTTTGGTCAATACCTCGCCAGCCATACTTAATATGGCTGATGTTGAAAGCAAAGGTAAGACCCCGTTCTCCTCCAAAGTCATCTTCGTCACATCCAATGTGCTCGATTTTTCGGGCTGTAAAATGGCTGACAAAGGGGCCTTGGCGAGGAGAATAACCTGTGCTTTGAGGGTAGACCGTTTAGAAGATTTGGACAAGACAGTACCTTTGTCTATGTTAGATATTGCCAAGGCTTGGTCTTTTACAAATGTCGATAATGCTATAGGCGACCCAAAGAAAAATGGCCTGGCTATACCAGGAAATAAGGTTATCGATAAACCTATGGACGTAATTGATTTGGCAAATTCAATTGTTACTCTGCTAAGAAAACAAGGTGTGGAAAAGACTTTTGCCGAAAATCTGGATCTGTCCATTGAGGTGAATCCTGAAGATTTTGTAAATATCGCTAAGAAGGAGATTCCTTACGAAAAGAGAAAGGACAAAGAGACATCTAGGGATGCTTTTGTCAAATTGCTCGGCAAGGATGGCTCCGTGCATTTTAGAAACGTAGCCAACCTGTCTGAAGAAGAATTGAAGCAGGAAGAGATTTATGAGTTTCATCAGCTTTTCTCACCTCAGGATGTAGGAAAGGCATATGGCCAAAAGAAGACCCAGTTCCAAATGTTTGGAATTGACCCTATGAATCTCGGTCTTGAGGACGATGCTGCTGGTTTTGTCAAGACTCAGCATACAAACGTTGCAGATCACTTTTTTGATGCTTATGAGGGAAAATCTTTTACCCCACAATACGATACTTGGGTGTCCAACAATCATAAAGATTATATAGATGAAGCGGACCCTAATTACATGCCTTGGAAATGCAGAAAAGGCACATCAGGTGTTATTTCTGCCCTCACAGCTCCTATCGATTGGCTTACAGGCAGTGGTCGTTTTGCTACAAGACCTCAGGATTCTATCTACGCAATCGATTGTGTCCAGGAGAGTGTCATGTGGCCCGTGGTAACGTACTTAAGAGGCTACAGATACAATATTGCCAAGCCAAAAGGTAAATATTTTTCATCACTAGGCTTTGACGACATGATAGAGGAGAAATACGAGGTCTATACTGGAGAGCTTCTTATCGACCTGCAAGAAAGGCAGGCATTTACTCAGTATCAAGGAGGAACGCCCTTGCAGTCAGCTATCTATAGTACGAATAAAAATCGCATAGTTACTCGTCCCCCTAGGAGAGATGCACAATTGAAAGCCACAGGTACATATGATTGTATTTATTGGCCTTGCATGATAGCAGGGGAACGAAAAATGGTTGTTCCCGGTGATTCAATGACGGCTACCGAGTTTATGAGTTACGTCAGAGCTATTGGGGGCCGTATGACACTCACAGTTCCTTTTATACAAGAGGGTCCAGTACCATCCGTGGCGGCTTGGCACTTTGCTCTTAAGTATATGTGCCAGGCAGGTTATACAGAATGTAAATACCTAGGGTTTTTTGCCCAGTTTTTGTTGCCCGGTGAAAGAATATTAGATGAGAATGTTGATTATGCAATTGCTAATCACAATTCTTTCAGAATCACGGACATACAAGAATACAAATATTTGATGGACTCGCCTGCTTTCGAAGGCAAGGTTCTCTCACCATTTTTTCCTTTGACGGAGAAGTTGAGGATCTACCTCAGAATCAAGTTTGGGCTTGATGTCCCTATCATCAAGTTTGCCATGGCAGGATGGGTGTGTTACAAACTCATATCTGCAGCAGTAGACATTGCGTGCAAGCTTATGTCTATAGAAGTACCGGCTGAACTGCAAAGTAGTGGTGGCAAAGGTGATGCCCGTGACGAAGCCGTAGGTGGAGAATGGGAAGACCAGTCTACATACAGCCGACACGCCAGAAGAGGTAAGATTATGCGTAGAGGATATAGAATGGATCACGATGAAGGACAATTTCAATCTCTGAATGATCAGGGAAGGACAGTTTCTATTACCTCAGCAGGCAGATGTTTGGAGATGGTTTTCAAGGATGGTTCTAAATCAATCATCCAAGGGCTTTTCATGGACAACAGGAATGTATATTTTCCTTATCATGCCATGGGCCTATATCTAACAGACACTAATCCTCTTGTCGGATTGTCAATTTATCCGGACCACCCAGAAACAGGTTGCAAGACATGTATGACATTTGCTTCCTCCCAATTTGTTTACGACAGAGTAGACAAAAATCGGGACCTGGGCAAGATCGTCTTTAACAAGCCCCTTTCCGGGTTTAAAAGTCTTTGGGGGATGGTCGAGAAGAAATCTACTTGTCAAAGATACGGTGAACTTGCAAATGTCTACAGAATCTTGTCAGGAGTCTTCTCCGGCAAGACAGTGGTTCTTTCAGAAGGACCTTTCTGTGGCAGGTTAAGATTTGACAACAGAAGGACAATTCGTATGGAGTATGCAGGTAAGAGTTATGAAGATGACAGGCTGGATTACTACATTTTTGACAATGGTGAGGGCATGGCAGGAGATTGTGGTTTTCCCTACATGGCCATGCAAGGACTAGATAAACCTTTGTTAGGTCTTCATATGGCCAGGTGCGGTATGGACTCTTTCGTGGTACCCATTTATTTGGAGGACATGGAAAGTGTTACATCTACTTTCCAGATGCCGTTGGACTCTGCGGAATTTGTAGATCCTTTCGAACCGGTTACCTTTGTGCCTGGAGCTAAGGCCATAGGTGCGTGGAAGGGTCCTAAACCTAATGCACCTGTCTTTTCAGAGATCTACCCTGTCAACAAGGCTTTTGCTCAGACTCTAGAACCACATGAGTACTTGGTACCGGCTAATATAACCAGACAAGCTCAGTTAAATAGGACAGAAGTTACCATGAACTATGGTGAGACAAAGTCCCTTGTAGAGGCTAAGGTGCTGAAAAAAGATTGGGCTAAAGGATTTGTAGGTTTCGATGACCCCTGCAAAGTACTCTGTGTGGAACACGCTCTCTTTGGAGACCCATTGAAAGGACTCTCTTCCATGGCTTCCAGCTCCAAATACCTGGGCTGGTCTCTGAAGAAACAGAAAAAGAAGAAGAACGAGATGGTCAACTTTGCGAATAAGTATGCGCATCCGTTACTGCTGGAGACCATTGAGAGCTACAGGAAAGAAGCTATGCAGGGACCTGTCCACCCGGTGGTAGAAGTCTTCGCCAAAGATGAACTGTTGGATAGAGAGAAGGTGTACGTGGAGAAACCCTTGCCAAGACTAATCAATGGACACGATTTGGCATATAATGCTTTGTTACGTTGTTATTTCGGTGATTATTTAGATCACTTAACTAAGCATCCTTCCAACAGTAGTTGTGCTATTGGAGTTAATCCATGGTCCAATGACTGGGCAGATCTTTATCAGACGGCTACCAAGTTTGACAACCTCATTGGGGGTGATCTGTCCAAACAAGAGGCGGTTACACAACAAGTTTTTGTTGATGCCTTTTATGCACATCTTGAAAGTTTTTATAATTGGAAAGGTGCTGATGCGATTATAGCTAAGAACCTTTTGGCTGGGCTCAACACTTATTATTTCATCTTTGATGGAGGCGTTTATCAAACTACTAGAGGCCATTCGTCCGGTCACTATCTGACGGCTTTATTCAATAGCTTCATGGTATACACCTTGCACAAGTTGGCTTTTGAAGATGTTTACCCTACAGAATCTTTTCATTCTAGAGTCTCCTTAAAAGTTCTTGGAGATGATTCAGTCGGTTCGGTTGATGCTGGTTTTCAAGATTTCAACATGACCCACATCTCCAAATATGCCAAGGAGAAGTTAGGCATTAAGTATACAGCACCTGACAAGAAGGCAGAAGTGAAACCTTACTTGTCCCCAGAAGAGTTCGTCTTTCTGGGTCGAGAATTTATAAAAGATAAAGAGACTGGCATGGTATTGGGTAGGTTGAGAAAGACCGCCATTAACGACTTGTTGATTTATAGTCGTGATATCAAAGGCATGACCAGAAAAGAGGTTATACAACTTAGGTGCAACGTTGCTTTTGCCGAGTTAGCCCTCTACGATAAAGAAGAGTATGATCGAGTTGCTAATGCATACATAGTGTCATGGGGAGAGAAACCGAGACCTCATGTACCTGATTGGGAGAAGAATCGTAGAGAGCTTAAAGCTACGTATTATAAGAATGACTACTCCTATGAGAAGTTGATAGTAGTCAGATCTCCGGGGCTGTCCCACGCCTCGGTAGGTTTCATTTAAATAGTAATTAGTCAGGACTTGGGATGTCCTTAAAAGCATCCGGCTCAGCGGGCAGGTATAATGCCCATGACACCGCCGTTGAGTGAAACCGTCAGCTCTGCTGCTTGGGAAGCATCTGACAGACTTTCATCACAGTTTTGGCTTACTGTGATGGATTAAGTGATATTTAGCCAGCCGAACAATTTAATGATCAAGATGTCCTACCCGTGGTTGAGGACAAGAAACAAATGACCACAATAGAGATGACGGAGCAAGTAGCAAAAATGCCTAGATCAGAATCCATTTTGAGAAGTGATCCTTATCCAGTCAAGACTCCTTTTCAGTTCATTACTAGGGAGTATCTTCTACACGAGGTTGCCATGAGTTCAAATCAGAGTTTTCAGTTTTATCCCTTCGAAGAACTCAAGAGCAAGACTACCATCTCTAGATACCTTTCTCTTTTCAGATATTTTAGGTCTCATGTCAAGGTCAAAATAGCAATGATCTCCACTCCCTTACAGTATGGAGTTCTAGCTGTGTCTGCCTTACCCTTTTGTCAGGACGCCAATGCTCATATTCGCATTGAGCAGCAGTCCCAGAGTGATATGGTCCTTATGGATGTAGGCGAGCAGGAGGCACTTTTTGTTGATCTACCTTGGGTTTCTCCTTATCTTTACGATGATGTGCTAGGACCCAATCCTAAATATTGGAGAGTGATAGTCAATATGCTGTCGCTTTCTACCCTTACTACTGATACACCATCGACTGTTAATGTACAGATCTATGCCCATTTTGTAAATCCCGAAGCTGCAGGGTACACACCTGCTACCTTTCAAGCTGCTCCTCCTGGATCAGAGGGTTTTAGGAGAATGGCAAATACATTGCATACAGTTGGTCAGTTGGCCAGAGTAGGAGTGCGTTCTACATACGCAAGCATGCCTGCTGCAGCTACCGTGGGTTCTATGATCGGCGCTGCGGCCTACAGAGCGGTAGAAAGAGAAGTGTCCAAAGAAGCTGCAGACACGATTAAGGAAACTGTGCAGCCTTTGTTCGTTGAAAAGACTGAAGAATCCATGAAGTTGGACCTATGCTCAGATTTGAGCAGCCCGGAGATACACGCTCTGTGCGGTACAGCTCTGGGTGACAACAAAAGGAAAAACTTTGTAGACTTGCCGCAGCAGAGGAATATCTATGCAATAAAAGACATTTGCTGTGTGCCTACATTTTCCCACCTTCTTCAGTTGTCCGATTGGAACACTTTTTATGACCTAAACCTGGATCCATTCATAAATTACAGTTATGCCTGGTATATACAGAGAATGTTTAAGTTTTGGCGTACAGGGTGTAAAGTTTACGTCAAGATAGCATCCTCCCCATTAGTGTCTGCCAAGGTGAGGTTTACACTTTTCCCTTCAGGCATTTTGTCTGATACGGTTGAAAATATAGCGGACTGCCCTACATGGATTGTTTCAGTCAAAGGGTCTACACAGTGGTCTATAGGTGTACCCTATTTGCAGAGGACGCCGTGGCTGTCTAAAGACAACACTATCGAAGCCATGCCAGTCCTCAGGACTCAGTTGCTGGAGCCTCTTTCACAGCCTTTTGATAAGGATGTGTCTATAACTTTGGCCTTTTTCATATCTGCTTCGGAGGATATTGAATTTGCTGGCCTTGAATCCTGTACCGCTGCAACATTTCAGAGCGCACCACATGTAGAATTGCTGAATACTCCAATGCTGGGCTCCACCTCACCACGTTCTTTTCAGGGAGGTGTAGAGACTGTTTACGATGTCTTGGGGAGGTACTCTTCAAGGGTGCCTGAAGTACAGAATCTACTACCTTGGCCTATAACTATAGCTTCTGAGGCTGTTTTAGATAAATTGGATAATTTTGATTATCTGAGCAACCTTTATAAGTTTTTCTGTGGTGATACTCATGTAAAAGTTCTCTTCTCAGGTGCGCCGGCCAATGGAGTCCTTCAAGTTGCGCTCGCCTCCTCTAAGGGTAGTTACGTCGATACTAATTTTAATGCAGGCAACTCTATAGCCGTGTCCCATCAGGCTGTCTGGCCCTTAATTGAGTTTACCTATCCTTATCTCTCTACTTTGGAGTACCAGGCACTAGATACACCCTCGCTCCTGGCTCCCAGTACATATGGGTTTGTAGTAGACGACACCGCCACGATCTCAAAGATGTGGATAGGTGCAAGCCCCAGTTTCAGACTAAGTTACCTCATGCCTGTTCCTGATTTTGTCTACCCCGCACAGTTCCAAGCTGCTAACTTCAATCACAACGAGTATACGTTTGCAGGTAGGTTTGAGAATCTCTATGGAGACTCTTATGTTACTATACCCCTACCTTCACTACCTGACGTTTACTTGGTGTCTTTTGAACTCCAGAGTGCCCTTACTCGCAGTGATGGATCTACAAATGATTCTTTTCTTTTATTTCTCTCCTCTTTCATTCACGGGGGTCCAATAAGTTTCAATGAGCAGTTGCAAGACGTTTACGTCTCTAATTTACTACAATGGACTGACGTTACGAATAGTGGGAACTACACTGTTTCCCAGTCACGATAAACAAACTTGGAAATAGCTGGTTCTCTCCGAAAACTATTTAGGTAGTGCCTCAAGTATTACCGTCGGGGGTAGAGCACTGTTTTGGCTAGGGGGTCATGGCGACTTACCAAACCAAGGCAAACTCCGAATACCGATGAGTACAGCTTGGGAGACAGAGCACCGGGTGCTAACGTCCGGACTCAAGAGGGAAACAACCCAGACCGCCAGCTAAGGTCCCTAAAATTGGCTAAGTGGGAAACGAAGTGGGAAGGCTAAAACAGTCAGGATGTTGGCTTAGAAGCAGCCATCATTTAAAGAAAGCGTAATAGCTCACTGATCGAGTCGTCCTGCGCGGAAGATGTAACGGGGCTAAGCCAGTTACCGAAGCTGCGGATTTGCAATTTATTGCAAGTGGTAGGAGAGCGTTCTGTAAGCCTGTGAAGGTGGCTTGTAAAGGCTGCTGGAGGTATCAGAAGTGCGAATGCTGACATGAGTAGCGTTAAAGGGGGTGAAAAGCCCCCTCGCCGTAAGCGCAAGGTTTTCTACGCAACGTTCATCGGCGTAGAGTGAGTCGGCCCCTAAGGCGAGGCAGAGATGCGTAGCTGATGGGAAACAGGTCAATATTCCTGTACCGATCAATAGTGCGATGTGGGGACGGAGAAGGTTAGCTCAGCAGACTGTTGGATATGTCTGTTCAAGCCTGTAGTCGTGCCTGGTAGGCAAATCCGCCGGGCTTAGATGAGGGGTGATAACGAGGGTGCTTGCACCTGAAGTGAGTGATACCCTGCTTCCAGGAAAAGCCACTAAGCTTCAGCTATTGACGACCGTACCGCAAACCGACACTGGTGCGCGAGATGAGTATTCTAAGGCGCTTGAGAGAACTCAGGAGAAGGAACTCGGCAAATTGATACCGTAACTTCGGGAGAAGGTATGCCCCAAGTAGGTGAACTCGTACAGAGGGAGCCCAAAGGGGTTGCAAAAAATCGGTGGCTGCGACTGTTTAATAAAAACACAGCACTCTGCAAACACGAAAGTGGACGTATAGGGTGTGACGCCTGCCCGGTGCTGGAAGATTAAATGATGGGGTGCAAGCTCTTGATTGAAGTCCCAGTAAACGGCGGCCGTAACTATAACGGTCCTAAGGTAGCGAAATTCCTTGTCGGGTAAGTTCCGACCTGCACGAATGGCGTAACGATGGCCACACTGTCTCCTCCTGAGACTCAGCGAAGTTGAAATGTTTGTGATGATGCAATCTCCCCGCGGAAAGACGGAAAGACCCCATGAACCTTTACTGTAGCTTTGTATTGGACTTTGAACAGATCTGTGTAGGATAGGTGGGAGGCTTTGAAGTGCGGTCGCTAGATCGCATGGAGCCGACGTTGAAATACCACCCTGGTGTGTTTGAGGTTCTAACCTAGGTCCCTTATCGGGATCGGGGACAGTGCATGGTAGGCAGTTTGACTGGGGCGGTCTCCTCCCAAAGCGTAACGGAGGAGTTCGAAGGTACGCTAGGTACGGTCGGACATCGTGCTAATAGTGCAATGGCATAAGCGTGCTTAACTGCGAGACTGACAAGTCGAGCAGATGCGAAAGCAGGACATAGTGATCCGGTGGTTCTGTATGGAAGGGCCATCGCTCAACGGATAAAAGGTACTCTGGGGATAACAGGCTGATACCGCCCAAGAGTTCATATCGACGGCGGTGTTTGGCACCTCGATGTCGGCTCATCTCATCCTGGGGCTGTAGCCGGTCCCAAGGGTATGGCTGTTCGCCATTTAAAGAGGTACGTGAGCTGGGTTTAAAACGTCGTGAGACAGTTTGGTCCCTATCTTCCGTGGGCGCTGCAGATTTGAGGAAGCCTGCTCCTAGTACGAGAGGACCGGAGTGGACACAC
>OGWO01000052.1_pt1 | contig 10795 bp, 16 predicted proteins | sample 1576001 | NCBI WGS metagenome assembly OGWO01 (sample SAMN07581522, study PRJEB24739) | freshwater metagenome | place: Singapore | collected 2015-01
TATTCCATTGCAAAAAATTTCCTGATCCGCATACGCTAATTTGAACGACTGTCCTTTGGTCCATAACTTACCCGTACTACTCACAGGCTTTCGTTTAGCTGCTTTGGTGGTTAGGGTAAAATCGGCTGTAATTGTCGAATAGGATTTATACAAACGACTCACGTTTTGCAAGATGGTTTTAGATTTAGCATCTTGCTGCGCCTGTAAAGTCATCCCCCAAAAAGAAGAAACTATGACCAAAATCCAGGTCGCAATTGCATTCAATTTTTTCATATTTCTAATTTTACAAATTCACGTTAAAATCGGCAAGCGCGGTAAACACTCATCGAATTGTTCAGATTAGCCATTCAAGTTGTTCAAAAACTGTTCCAAAGCGTACTCATCAGGCAATAAAACTTGACGAGGTTTGCTTCCCACATTCGGTCCAACGATTCCTGCATCTTCGAGTTGGTCCATCAAACGACCTGCACGATTATAACCCAATTTTACTTCTTCTAAACCATAATCATTATACTTATTATTAAAGGTAAGAACTTTAAATTAGATGACTTTGTTGTACCGATTATCGGTTTTGCTTTATCTAATGTTAAAAGTAAAGTCGATTCTATTATTGGTTTTGATTGGGTTAATGATTACAGACTGTACATTCAAGGTAAAGGGAATTTCCGATATGATGTTTACCCTGAATACAAATCTAATCGTGGAGCAAAACCAGCTTTACACAAGCACTGCTTTAACTACATGCTGAATAAATATAAAGGGAAGATTGAAGTTGTACATGGTTACGAAAGTGAAGATTTTGTAATTGCTGATTCATCTTTAGACCCATTAGGTATTCGAGCGTATATTGACAAGGATTTAGAAAACCAACATGGATTATTTATAAATTATAATAACCTTGATCTTGGTGTATTTTACATCGACCCTTTACAAGCATTCTATAACCTCTGTATTCAACTTTTAGTTGGTGACAGTACAGACGCTATACGTGGAATTGATTTTGTCTCTACAGAGCTTAGAGAGGTGTTTAATGTAAAGGTTAAATCTGTTGGTAAGAAGACAGCAGAGAAGTTATTAGATGATGTTAAGCACTCTAAGATTGAAATGAAGAGACGTGTTGTTGAGGTGTATAAATTAACATATGGTGATAATTGGAGAGATGCTTTGACGCTTACAGGTAAACTGATCTATATTACTAAAGAACGTGGAAAAGTATTTGATTTGGATTTATTTATGAAAGGGGTAATTAATGACTGAATTAGATAAACACCTATACACAACCAAAGACGTTCAAAAAGTTAGAGAAAAGCTTTATAAAGAACAAGAAGGTATTGACCCGATTACTAGATTACCTATTCCAGAAAAACAGAAAGTTTTAGATCACGACCACTCTGATCATTATGTACGTGCCGTATTACACAGACAAACTAATGCTGTTTTAGGTAAGATTGAGAATCTGTGGACAAGGTATCTTTCTTGGCGGTATGTGGGTACTCTGTCAGAGTTCCTTAGAGGTTGTGCTGATTACATTGAGAAAGAACACCCTAAAGAATATCTTCATCCTGCTTTCATTAGGAATTTACAAGTTCAATTTAATAAACTTAATGAAAAGCAAAAGCAAAATGTTCTATCTAATTTTGGTGAAGATAAAGGTTGTAATGGTAATCAGCGTAAGGTAATATTTAAAAAGTTCATATTGAAACGTACACACAGTATGACTGAAATCTTAGATGTTATTAAAAAGGAGATTGATAAGTGATTAAAGTTAAACAACTGTACGTGTTGTGGGTATCGGATGATGGTGATAAGAAGTTAATTCCGAATCACGAATACGATGAGTTTAAGAGTAATCTACGAGAAGTTGAGTTATTACTTGACAATGAAGTTTTATATACAGCACCAGAAGATCAATGTGAAGATCGTATATACGAGTTACAACAAGATATTTATGATCTAATTGATCAGTATCGTACTTTAGAAGGTGAAGAAGTTTTTATTGTATTACCTAATGATATTATTAAAGGAGAAGATTAATGAGTAAAGTTATAATTCAAGTAATGTCAGATTGGAACGATTGCGAACAGTGTGGTGGAGGTTCTGAAGATGGTGGTGTAATTATGATTGATAATGAAGTTGTGTTTGAACACATTCCACAAGCTTCTTGTTTTGGTAATAATTCAATTAGTGATTACGATTTGTTAAAATTAGCTTTTGAGAAACTTGGACATACTTTAGAAATTGAGTATGTATCTGTTGACGAATACGAAGGAGATGAAGATTGAACGAACAAGATTATATTGATTATTTAGAGTTAATCAACGAGGGACACTCTCAACGATCTGCTGCTAAGATTTTAGGCATTAATAGATCAACTATTCAAAGGTATATTAAAAAACAGTTAAGTGACGAAAGTGATGATAATATTGCTAATATTGTGTTTCACGTACAAAACCAAAATGATTATTCAAATTGGGAAGTTAAACCTAAACCTGAGTTATCAAAACCTAAACTTTTATTCTATGACATTGAAACAACCTTAGCTAAATCCTATCACTTCGGGCAATGGAAACAAAACCTTAGTGTTAAACAACAAGTACAAGAGGGTCATCTACTCTCACACGCTTGGGCTTGGGGAGATTCTGAAGTAGTTGGTAGTATTCTTACACGAGAGGAAGTATTAAACCGTGACCCTGAACGATTAGTGCTAGAAGCTTGGTCGCTGTTAGATAATGCAGATGTTGTTGTTGCTCATTATGGAAAGAAGTTTGATATTCCTAAGCTGAATGGATATTTTCTTAAATATGGTCTACAACCACCATCACCTTATAGAGTGATAGACACTAAAGAAATTTCAAGTAAGAAATTCTTATTACCTTTTAACTCTCTTGAGTACCTAGCTAAAGCTTTAGGCGTTCAACAGAAGATTGACAATAGCGGTATTCAGTTATGGATTGACTGTGATCAAGGTAAACAAGAAGCTTTAGACGAAATGTTGGCTTATAATATTGGTGACATTGAAGCTTTACGTGATGTTTATTATCGTTTAATATCTTGGGATAACAATGGCGTTAATATGGCATTGTATAACGATGAACATACCGCTTTGTGTACGCACTGTGGTAGTGATGATATTACTTGCTTGGATGGTAAGTATGCTTACACAGCACAACGTAAGTATTCATTATTTCGTTGTAACTCTTGTAAAGCTACTTTGCGATCTAATAGGAAAACAGGTAGCGGTAATTCGTTAGTACGTGTGGTTAATTAACCAACAAATAAAGCATTTTAAAGTTGCTAGAGCTTTAGAAAAAGGTTATACTAAAGCTCTATCTGATAAATTTTAAGGAGTAAAATATGAATAGTTCAAAGACTAACAAGTTTAAGGTTGGTGACAAAATTAGACGAGTATATGTTGGGTACTATGATATGCCTGTAGGAAGCGAATGGATTGTAGAAAAAGTTGTGAACAACAAAGAAATAAAACTTAAAGGTTCTGACGAAGTGGAATGGTTAAGTGAAAATTTCGAGTTAGTGTCATCCAGTACGCAAGACATTGATTGTAATTTTAAGGTTGGTGATCTAGTAGAGTTTATGGAGTATACAGATGAAAGTGAGTGGGAATCTCAGTATGGTTTAAATGTAGGCGATATGGTAAAAGTTGTTTCTGTAGAACGTGATTCGTTTACAGTACGCTCAAAGACAGGTTGTTTAGTTTGGACTGACCCATCACAAGTTGTTAAGTGCTGTAAAGATAACTTAGAGAAGTCTGAGGACACATCTCATACGAATAAGTTTAAAGTTGGTGATAAAGTAAAGGTTATTTCATTAGATAATACAGATGACAATTTGGGTTTAACAAAAGATACGTACTCTGTTGGAGATGAGTCTGTAGTCGAAACTGTAGAAACCTGTGATACAGTTACCTTACGTGATGAGTACCTTTATCACGTATCCGATTTAGAACTTGTAGACTACGCTTCAGAAACCTCTCAATTTCAAGGTGAATTAGGTGTAGCAAACAAAGATACAAACACAACACAAAATGAGTTGATAGGCTCTCTTTCAAAATTAGATGTTCTTTTACCTAAGAATGATGAAGATGATTTTACTTGTTGTTTAGGTAAAGGTATTGAATCGGATGGTGGTAGTTCTAGTTATTATTTCACTAAATTACCTAAGTATTTGATTGATCAGATTGTTGTGACAGGCGGTATTGAGATTAAAGATATTGTTCGTTATGTGTTTGATAATAACGCAGATGCCTTTAATATTGTTAAAGCACAAAAGCGAATTATTGAAGCAAACAAAGGTAAAGGGAAGTCAGGTATTACAGGATTATACGATGCTAAAAAGATTACCTTTTTTGCTAATGAGCAATATGAAGCTATGAAGAACAAGGAGAGTTAAATGAAAGTATATTGTACCTATACATTAAACGAATTACAGCGAATTACACCAAGTTTACGCAAAGAGCATTTCTTTTCAGATTGTCCTAAAGTTAAGAAAGCTTTACATACTTTGTTTTGGAATCTTGGTTGTGTGCTACCCGATGAACCTGATATTGTTGAGGGTGTTGTCACAAAGAATAGGTTCGATGTACTTGATGACAGTATTCGTATTACAGTGCATGAGCGAGTGGATATGAATTGGTTGAGTACCAAGTTTGCAAGTCATCAGGCAAAGACAGCTACAGACGATATAGAAATGATGAAAGAGTTAGATCGGTCTATGAATCAGAGATCGTTTGATATTACAGATAAAACAGAGTTAGATTAAGAGGAATTATTAGTGATTAAAGAAGTTATTAAAGATAACGGTAGTGTAGAAAAGTTTGATTTAGATAAATTATCTAAGTGGGCAAAATATGCAGCTAAGGTGGGTGGTGATTGGAGTGAGTTAGCTATTGAAACTTTCACCAAGTTACCTGAAACTTGCCATAGTAAAGATATTCACCAAGCAATGATTGATGTTTGTTATGCAAAACAAGATTTGGTGTATAGTCGTGTAGCTGCTCGTTTAGAGACAGCTCAATTACGAAAGAATATTGAACGTAAGTTTGGTATTCAAGTAAATAAAGTAAGTTTTAAAGAGATTCGAGATACTTTGATTAAGAACAGTGTTTGGTGTAAAGGCACTATTCCTGAGTATTCTGAGAAGCAAGAACAATTGTTTGAAGAATTGAAACAAGTAAATTTAGAAGCTTGGCAAGTAAGTCAATGGTCTGATAAATACTTGTTGAAATATAATGATGTTGTTGTTGAAACTCCTGTTATCGCTGCTATCGGTATCGGTTTAGGGTTACACGGTGATACTCAAGATGCTTACGATTTAGCTGCTGATATTATACACTCACGGACAAACTTACCTACACCTGTTTTGAACGGTATTCGTAATGGGGATTTTAATGGTGTTTCTTGCTGTGTTATTAGTGCAGGAGATAGTGTAGAAAGTATTGAAGTAGCACAACACCTTGCTGTACGAATGACAGCTAAGAAAGCAGGTATTGGTATTGAATTTACCACACGCTCTAAAGGTAGCGATGTTAAAGGTGGTCTTGTTAAGCACTTAGGTAAGCACTCTATCTACAAACACACTGACTCAGGCGTTAAGCAATTTCTTCAACAAACGAGAGGCGGTAGTGCTACAGTAGGATTTACTTGCATTGACCCTGAAGTTTATAATATTGCTTTATGGAAGTCACAACGTATTGATATTGAGCAACGCTTAGATCGTTTAGATTACAGTTTTATTTTCAACGATGCTTTCTTAGACGCTGTTGTTAATCGTAAGGATTGGTACTTATTTGATTATAACGATGCTAAAGCAGTTCATGCTGCTTTCTACACACACTCCGTTAGCGATTATAACTTTTTAGTTGATGCTATGATTCAGAGTGGTGTTAAGCACGAGAAAGTGCAGGCATTAGATTTACTTAAACACATTTTAATGATTCGACAAGAAACAGGACGAATGTATTGTTTTAACGTAAGTCGCGCTAACACACATACTCCGTTTTTAGATGTTATTAAGCTTTCGAATTTGTGCCAAGAAGTCTGCTTACCTACAAAAGCTTATGAGAATATGGAAGCCTTGTATTTAGATAAAGAAACAGGCGCAGAAACAGCGTTTTGTTCTCTAGGTGCTATTGTACCTGCGAACATTAAAGATGACGCAGAATACGAGCGTATTTCTTATACTCTTGTTAAGACAATTAACAACCTTATCATTAAGTGTCCTAAGATGACTAAGAATCACGAGCGTACAATGCTTGCTCGTATGTCGTTAGGTGTAGGTATTACAGGATTAGCTGAATACTTGTATAAACAAGGTTATGATTACGATGGTAGTGAGAAAAGTTTAGAATTTGTTTCTGACTTAGCAGAGAAGCATTGTTTCTACCTTTATAAAGCTAGTCAAAAGCTTTCAGAGGAAACAGGTGTACAAGTGCAAGGTGTCGATTTAAATTGGTTGCCTGTTGATACTAAGATCGGTAAGTTTACACCTAAAATGGATTGGGAGTCTTTACGTGGTAAACCTCGTGTAAACTCTGTTCTTGTAGCTCACATGCCGACAGAAAGTAGTGCATTGGCTTCTGGCGTAACTAACGGTCTATATCCTCCACGTAAGCGAGTAATTAACAAGAAGTCTCGTAAAGGTGTTGTTCAATTCATCTGTAAAGACTTTGTTGTTGGTAAAAACTTACTAGCTTGGGATATTGACAATATAACATTAAGTCGCTATTATTCTGCTATCCAAGATTGGACAGATCAAGGTATAAGTGCAGATACTTACTTTGACCCTCGTAAGTTTGAGAATGGTAAGAAACCACTATCTTTGTTGTTAAAAGAATGGGTTGCTCACTTCAAACTTGGAAACAAGAGTATGTACTATGTGAATACTTATGATGATGACGAAGTTAGTGTATTCGACCTAATGCAATTAGAAGAAGTTCAGCAAGAAGATTGTGAATCTTGTAAACTCTAGTATAAACATAGCACCTCTTTATAGGGGTGCTTTTAAATAGGAAATAAAATGACACGTACAGTATTTAACGAGCAAAACACAGGACATATCACTAAAACATATCCAATGTTCTTCGGAGATAGTCTTGGGTTAGTAGACACAGTAAATGTAGTTAATAAAGAAATTGAAATGTTAAAGGAAAAACAACGTGGTGGGCGTTGGTATCCTACAGAAATAGGTCTTGGTCAAGACAAGCAGGATATGATTGTAGCTCCTAAAGCTATTGTAGATATTATGAATCTCGCTATCTCTTGGCAACACACAACAGATAGTGTAGCAGGACGTTCCATTGGTGCTATGTTCCTACCACACGTAACTAACTCTGAAGCGGAAGCTATGATTGCTGAGTGGTCAGCTATTGAGTTCATTCACGGTGAAGCTTATGCTCACATTGTAAAGCAAACTCGTATGAACCCTGATCAGGCTTTGATTGATACATACAACAATATCCGTGTTCTATCTCGTAGTAAGAAGATTATTGAAGTGTTCAACTCTTTATATAATATGGATAAGAACACACCGTTACACGAAAAGAAAAAGATTATGGCTAAAGTCTTAATCACTGTTATGGCTATGGAAGTGATTAGTTTTATGTCGTCTTTTGGTGTAACTTTCGCTATTGCTGAGTTAGGTTACTTTCAAGGTATTGCAGAAACAGTTTCTACTATTGCACGAGATGAGTTGTATCACGGACGTATGAGCTACGAATTGATTAAAGCTTGCAGAGATGTAGATGGTTGGAAAGATGTGTTTGATGAAATTAAAGAGGATTGTTCAGAGATTGTTCACTCTATTACATTAGGAGAGCAACATTGGAATAATTATTTACTCTCTGAGGACAGAAGCTTACATAACTTATCAGTAGATACCTTGAACGATTTAAACTTACATTTCCATAACTTTGTGTGTAAACTTGTTGGCATCGAGAATAAGTTTAAAGTGGTTGAGGAAAACCCTTGCCCTTTTATGGACAAATATGTTGATCGTTCTTTGTTTCAGTTTGCTTCTCAAGAGATTCAACATACTGCATATCGTCAAGGTAGTGTTGTAGATGATTTATCTGACGATTTAGATTTTGATTTTGAGGTATAATATGTTTACTATTTATTCTAAAGATAAGTGCCAACAATGTGATTCTGCTAAACTGTTATGTCAGATGAAAGGTGTAGAGTTTGAAGTTAAGAAGCTCGATGTTGATTACACTAAAGAAGATATACTTACTTTAGTACCACAAGCTAGGTCTTTCCCTTTAATCTTTAAAGATGGTGAATATCTAGGTGGTTTGGTTGAACTTAGACAATCACTTAAATAAATATACGAGAGCTATTGACTTAGGTTGATAGCTCTTTTTTATTATATGCAGATAATACTCAGTGCAGGATTGACAAAGAGTTATCACCTGTTGTAATATCTTACTATTATGATGACAAGCACGTTAATAGGAGAGTTAATATGTCTACTCGATATATTTATCCAGAACAGAAGTTTAAGATTTCAATTGATTTAGAAGTCGATGTAAATTTCATCGGGATGTGGGATGGTATTTCTAAAAAGACTTTTGATCAAATTTATCAAGAGATGTTAAGCGATGGTGATTTTTCAGAACTATTGAAAAGTAAGATTCTTGAACACTTGAGCTGTGAAACTTTTGATTGCTACAACCTAGAACCTTTTGATCGGTTGTGTTTTGAAGTTAATGAATACTCAGGAGAGTAATATGTTACTTGATTTTAGAAGTGGTTTAAAGAAACGAGAGACCTTGCTACGCAAACAATCGGAAGTGCTAGATAATTTTGTTGAAACATTTAAAACACCTTTTCGTGAATGGTGTGAAGAAATTGATAAGAGCAAAGTGAATTGGTTGATTTCACAATTCTTATTTGATTGTGGTTATACCTGTAAACAAGAGGATTTCCTTTTACGTTTCAATATCCCTACAGGAGTAGGTTGTGAAGGTTTGAATAAAGTAACAGTTTACGCTAAACAGTACAGTGCTAAATTTGTTATTGGTGAATCATCTAAAGAAGTGTCTTTAAGAGAGTTAAGAGGAGAGACAAATGAAAACTGATTGGAAGCTTGGTGACAGGTTTTGTTACTGCATCAGTAAGGGTAGTGAAGAGAGAGGTTATTTCAGCCCTGATGTTGTACCATTATATAGTAAGTATGAAGTTATTGAATACGTTGGTGGAGATTTCGTTATAAGTAATGGTTGGGTGTTTTATTTTGATGAAATTAAACCTATTATTAAAGTTAAAGGACAGTTAGTATGAGAGAAGTAAACGAACACGTAGGACAATCAAAAATTGAATCTCTTATTGAGAGTATCATTAACACAAGTTTAGGTTTTCTAGTAGCCCTTATTACACAAATACTCATCTACCCTTTGTTCGATATTGATGTTACTATGGGAGATCAAGCTTTATTAGCTTTAATCTTTACAGCAGTATCTTTAGTTAGAGGTTATATTGTACGGAGGTATTTTAATACATACTTCAAACATACAGTAATCTACCTATCAGGTTTGTTGCGCTTGCTGTGTAATAAAAAGAAAGGTTAAGGTGTGTTAAGATATGTTATATTATAACATTACTATTGAGGAGATAAACAATGAAAAACATATTTGAATATTTAACAATCTCACAAGACAAGGCTAATCACATAGCTTACGGAGCTATTGTTGCTTTCGCTGCTAGTTTTGCCTTACCACCAAGTTATACTTTACTTTTAGTATTAATCGTAGCTGTATTGAGGCGGTCTACTTGCCTTTGAGACATGGACTCGTGTGTGACGCTGACAAGCCAGCGCAAATGGCTTTCATTTTGGTTGAGTTCATTCACAGTGATAGGCGCACTGGAGCGCGAAAGGGTGAGCATGCCGCCAATGCCTGTGCGAGTGAAAGAGGACTGACACCAGCCATGCGCGATGTTATGGGCAGCTGCGTCTTCCCAAAAGTTTCGATGGCCTTTTTGATCGCGAGCAGACCAAGCTATCGGACTCATGGACGAACGGCCATGGCGAACGGTTGGATCGATGCCGAGGTAGCCTGCTTGGGTGTATTTCTGACGCCATGGCTCAGGGTAGTTGTTGACCATAAACACCTTGGGGCTACCCACCGGGACGGGTATTTGCAGGCCGTAAGCACAATAGTCAAACCCCAGCTCTTGAGCGAGCAGGGCTACCCGATCGAAGATCTCTTGCTCAGAGCCGTCCGCGAGTGCCAACGAAAAAAGATCATCCTGCCATCTGGCCATGGTTGTCTCCAGATCAATCCAATGTGCAGAAACTGTGACGCATCATTTGGATGAGTTAAGAGATTTTGGCAGATGTGCGCCTCCACCAACTACTAAAAATAGTAGGTGAAACTGGCCTGGAAGAACCTGAGCGCTGTCTATCCCCATACTGCTGTTTTTGGCAACAACAGATTGAGGAGCTATGGCTATCATGGACGGGTGACGACGCAAATTAAAACTAGTCCCCAGCTCTACTTCAATCACGGAGGCTGCTCTTTCACTACAACATCGACTCTAGATGCGGTGGTGAAGCAACTGAGGCTTGAACAGGAAATGGGAAATGCCGTAGCTGATCTGATGACTTCAGCTGATCGAAGCAATGTCTACAAATTGGCTGCTCGAACCCTAGGTGCTAATGACGATGACATCGCCTTAACCGACAGTCACACCACGGGTTGGACCAAAGCACTGCAGACAATCACGCTCAATGCAGGCGATGTGGTTCTGACCACTCGCAGTGAATGGTATCGTGACTGGGAAAC
>OGWO01000053.1_pt1 | contig 10712 bp, 21 predicted proteins | sample 1576001 | NCBI WGS metagenome assembly OGWO01 (sample SAMN07581522, study PRJEB24739) | freshwater metagenome | place: Singapore | collected 2015-01
TGTCGTAGTGTTTTCATGTTACTTAGTTAGTGTTCCTGACTTGTAATAACTTGCTGGCTTGTATCTGTACATTTTTCCTGCTACTTCTACGGTAGAAGTGTTGACGTGTATTGTGTGGTCTACTTTTGACAAATCACCGTGGTACTTTGGTAACTCTTTTGTAAAGAAACACTTTACTCTTCTATGTCTTGTTCAGAAAGCACCGCAAGACACACGACCACGTAAGCACAAGAGAAAATTACATCAATCAGGACGTTATCTGACATTTATTTAATAGCCTCAATAATAGACGGTGTTACGACGATACACGCGATTGCTAAACCTAGAATAATACCTGCCATAAAGACGTAGGCATAAGAGAAGTCTGTGCTTCCAAACTTATTCCACGACTTTATTTGCTCTGCGTTTTCTAGTGCTTCTTTTTGTAGAGTTTTCTTGTACTTTCCGTACTTACTAAAAGGTCTACCTCGCTTTGCTTTTAACATAGTAATATGTCTGTTGTTGATATTGTCTCTGTCGCCGTATACGTCCTCAAGGAGACAGTATCCACTACCGACCTCTAGCACAGTCAGAGGACTTTCATCTTCTATATAAGTGGCAAGCCCTTTTTTGATTAACACAATATCCCCTTTTTTAAATGTTGGTTTCATACTTGTTTTACTTAATTGGTATATTGTTAGTATATACACCATGGTGTATATTGTCTAGTGCTTACCTGTGGATAACTCAAGTAGCCAGTCCGTCTTTGATTTTCCTTTATTTTTAGCTACCCAGATGTTGATTTTCTCTTCTAGCTTCTTTAGCTGTTTTTCCTTTTCAGGTTTAATGGTGGTGAATACTAATCTGTGTTGTTTCATGTTGTTTCTATTTAAAGGTGGTTAAACTTCGTGAATGTTCTTAATTGTTGTTTTAGTTTCCCCACATCTTTCGCAATAAAATGCCTCTACATTTTCTCGAAATCCCTGCCACTCTAGATTATGTAGGTCTGTAAGAGTTCGTTGGATATTCGTTCCTTTCGTTTTCCCTGCATGGAATGTCCACTTGTGTCCTTTGAAAATACAGATGACTTCTTTCATGTTGTTTTTATTTAAGGGTGGTTACCATTTGCTTAACTTTCGATATTGCTTTTTCTATTAGGTTTTGTGGGTAGTAACCCCATCCTTCGCTCCACCAATCAGTTTCCAACTTTACGATTTCTCCCATCCAGCTCTCATCCAACCGAATAAGAACAATCATTCCTGCCTCAACCCCAACGAATTGAAGTTTGTCGCCTTGATACGACCTATCTCCGTTTGGAGTAACTGGTTGTACTCTGGTAATTACGTCGTCTTCTTTGAATTGTGCTATGTCCATATTTATTTCTATTTAAGGGTTAGTAAGATTTTTTCTCTCAGCCTGACAGCATTTTTTAAGTAGCTGCCCATCGGGTCTTCTGCACGTTGCTGGTTTGCATCTTCAATAAGTTCAAACCAAAAACTTTGGTCTTTACTTTCAAGTTCTTTTCTGATTCTATCTTTTTCCTCCTCTCTTATGGCTTGTTCGAGACGGAGGTCGTGCGAGCCACGCTCTTCTACCAAGATTTCAAAGAGTTTCCATAGAGGAACACTCTCTATTGTTGTTTCTGGGTCATTGAGTGCTATGTAGTCAAATACGCCTTTGTATCTATTCTCAAACTCCACCATTTCCTGTTCTTTAAGTTGTTGTAGGGTCATATTACTTCTAACTGTTTTACGTTGTTGTGATAATTTGGTTCTGCACCAAGTTCGTTGAGTTGATACTCTTGCTCCAGGACTTCTTTTACTTCCGTGTCTGCTCCTAGTCTCATGTGTCTCCATATTCTATCTGCGTACACTACGTCTTCCATGAAGTGCATGAGAGTTTCTTGAGGAACACTTGCACAGAGGTTTGGGTAGAACTCTTTCATGGTTGCGTAGTTTATCCTCCAAAGGTTTTTAGAGAGTTTAGCTTCTTGTGAAGGTGTGAACTTCTTAAGGTGTTCTCGTATTTCTTTTCTGTGGCGGTTTTTAGCGTTCATGGTTGTAACTTAGTTTTTACACCAGAAATGATAAGCTCCATTTTTTCCTTGTAAAAAGTTTCAAATGAGCCAACAAACCTACTCTTGCCTGTTTCTTGTTTGTAGAACACGTACAATACATCTTTTAGACGTTCTGACGCGCTTTTGAGGTCTAGCTCAGGTTTTATGTCTGGCACATCGCTACGGTCAATTTCTGACGTTTCCGTAGAAAATAGAAGCCATCCTTCTGATTGTCGAGAGCCCAGAATGTACATTACTTCCTCTGCGGTTAATTCTCTAGTTTCGAACTTCAAACCCACAGAACCGTCTTTGTAGAAACTTGGTGCGTTTATTTGTGCTGGTAGTTTAAGAATCATGTGTTTTTTTACGGTTGCCCCAATCGTACTCGTTCCAATACTTTGCGTACGCTTCTGCTTTATCTTCGTCATAAGCAACCATTGAGTAGTCAAAGGGTGGTAGTTTATGCTTCTTTAACTTCTTAGAGACTGGGAATTCCTGCGCTTCCGTCGTCAAGGTTTACGTTTACTTCTGGTAACTTTTCTAGTGACTTTGGCTTAAATGGGTCTCCACCTGTGTAAAGTTCGTTAAGGTCAATCTTAGCTTTGCTCCACGCTTCTGCGATGTTGTCTTCAAGTACAGAGTGAGGATTAGCCATGTAGGTGTACTCTGTGTTCATACCACTTCCTGTGCGGTTTACTGTGATGTCGTAACCTTGTGGATTGCCCCAGCGCTTGTTACTAATCAAGTTCTGCATAAAGGTCATGATTCCCTTTTGAGTAAGTTGTAGAACCTGTACACGTTCGTCTGCGTAGTTCCACACACAAAACGCCCAGAAATGTTTTACTTCTCCGCCGTCTTTGATGTCTGGTGTCTCGTCAAAAGGTAGCTTAGAGCGTACTGGTTTGTTTTCTTTGTTAAAGTACTCGTAGCCTACGATTGCACTTGATAGCACTCGGAATGTGTTTTCGCCCTCCTTAAACTTCATATAGTTATCTGTTGAAGGCATTTTGTAATTGTTGTCTTGGAAAAAGTTTGTCATATTTGGTCTTCTGGTTCTATATTTGATAATTTCTTGTATGTTGCACTTTCTGTGTAGTGCGTTGTTCTTAGATAGCTGTCACTTTCTACTTCGTAGTCTCTACGACCGTGGCTATCTGTTTGTAACTCTCTACCGTTTTCGTCTCTGTATCCTGTAAAGTTTGGTTCAAACATACTAAATTGGTTTAGACTGTTCTACTACTCTTTGTTCGACCTTTTTAAGTTGTTCTGAAATCTTTTCGTTGAGGTTATCGTCGCAGTCTAAGTCAAACTGTGTTTCGTATTCTACTTTGAAGTCCTCAAACAAAGTTACTGCTGTACCGTTTGGATTTGATTCAATCGCTGTTATGTATAGTTTAATCATTTGTTTTACTTTTTATGAGATAGCCTACAAAAAGGGGGAGACACTACTATAACCTTGTGAGGTCAATGTCGCCGAGACTGAGGATAGGCACAGACACTGGATATAAGGAACGTATCTACAAATACGTCAACTAGTTGTAGCTAGCAGCACGAACCGTGTCCCTATATTCAATGTCCAGACCGTCCTCGCTATTACCCTTTCTGTAAACTACCTCTACCGTATATTATACACCATGGTGTATACATTGCAACATAGAACATACACAACATGTGGATAAGTCAAAGCCCTACTTCTTGTACATCTTCCAGAGAGCGAACAACATAGTATTCACCACTATTTGCTTTTACTAGCTTCTCAAAAGCTATCTGGTCGGGCGACTGCTTTGTTCCTTTCCTTTTAACTTCAAGGAATATTGCAAAGCCGTCCTTTATGACAATAATGTCAGCTACTCCTTTCAAGGCATACTTAGGCATTGCTCTGAATACTTGTTGTCTTGGGTCGTACATTCCAACTGTGTTGTTTCTCCAGAACATCAACTTACCTTGTCTCATCTTCAAAGAAAGATACTCGCATATTGTGTTTTGTATTTCTTTCTCTAACATACTTTTAAATAAGCTCTCTCGTACTCCCAATCCTTTTTAGGATATTTTGCTAAATCTTCTTTTGTAGCTCTCGATAGGGCAATTCTCTGGTTCTCGTGCTTGTCTAATCCAGTACCTAAGTGGTGGAAAACACAAAGGGGTATGATTGCCCACTTTTCTTGTATTTGTCGTCCTCCGTATATCCAAGCGTGCTCCCACGTTATACGACCACTACAGTCAAAATCTGCCCTTGCACAGCGTGTGTAGTATTCGTCCTCACTCATCTCTTTTCGTAATGCTGTTGGTATAGGTGTCATCGTGTGCTTTGGTACTTTTCGTTTTTAAATAAGTAGTCGTAGTATCTCCAAATAGTAGTCATGTTCTTATCAAGTGGCTCTTGGTTGAATTTTACATCCCAGTACCACTTCCACATGTTTTTCATCTCCTCTCTGTTTTGTTTTATTTTCTTAGGAGCGTACTTCTTGTTTATTTTTGTAAAGACTTTTTGTTTGTATATTTTTTCCTTTGGAGGTTTTGCTAATAAGACATCAGGTATGTAGACGTTTGTGTCGCTACCTTTAGGTAAAGTGTAAGCCTTATCTCTTTTTTTAAGAAGCGCTTCTTTTCCTGCAATTCTGTAGAGTTTAAACGATGATGTAGTTCTACATACTTGGCTACAAAACTTCTTTTGTTTTTTTATTAGTTTACGGTCACACAAAGCGCAGAGTGTGTTTACTTGTTTGGGTTCTTGCATTTCGTGTAGAAGTATTGAGAAAAGGATTTGAAGTCTGTGTGCTTGAGGCAGTCTTGGTAGAACCCTTCTAGTTGATGTGGCTCTCTAATTGCGTAGAGCTTCATCTTGATACTCATGTATGTGATTTCAGCTAGCTTTTTCTTTTTTCCTTGTTTGTCTGTGTAATGGGTTTGTGTTCCTCGTTCCTCTTTAAGTTTAGATACAAAGTCAGAGATGATTTGTTGCTCTGCTGTGTACTTTGTTTGTACTGGTAAGTTGTACTTTTGGAATAGTGCTGCGTCCATACACTACTTTTCAGATGAACCGTGAAAAGAAACTTTTTTACCAAACTTTCTTATAAGTGTAATTATCCAGTAAGGTACGTCATACGAACCCCAGCTTCCATGTCCTTTCTCATGGTGTAGTGTCAACTGAACATGTGCTCTGTCTCCTTTTCTTGGAATAGCAAAACCTTGTTTATCGTAGCATCTCATAGATTTGATTGTATACAGTTTGTTTACCTGCAAAGTATCCAAGTATGTAAATGTTAGTTATTAAAATCACTATTATAAGTACTGTTAGTGTTTCTTTTACTTTCATGTTTACAGTTTACTATACGTTCCTGTTTTGGGGTGTGGATATCCTGTATCTGTCCATTAGGACGTACCAGTTTTCTCCAAAGTTCTCTTTTACCCATTCAAAGAACTTTCCACTTTCTCCTCTGCCGTAGTCCTGAATACCACACCATGTTCCGTTTACTGGGTATTCTTTTCCGTCTCTTATGTACAGTCCTTCGTTACCTTTTATTCTTGTGAAGTGTTTGCAGTAGTTTAAACATTGGTCTAGTTCTGCTAGTCCGATAACAAGACTTTTGTACCAGGACTCGTACTCTTCTTTTGAGGAGAATACTATGTCGAACGTGTCTAGTTCTTCTCCTTTCCTTTGAGGAGTAGCCATTACAGAGCCACTGTTAAACACAATAGGTTTGTATCTGTGTACGTATGCTCCTTTTGGTAGTTGTGAGAGTTTCATGTTGGTTGATACTAAGTCTTGTAGGAGACTACCTTTGAAAGATAGCGCTTGGTTTATGTTTCTCACAATAATTACTACCTACCGCAGTGTTTGGAAAAACTACTTCATTACAGTTGTAAAACCTACATTTCGACTTCATACCTTTACTTTATCAGTTAGTTGTTAGTTTTAGAAGTGGATAACTTTTTAAGTGGTTCAATTGTTTCTTCTCGTATCTTTTTCATCCACGCCACTTTTTCTTCTTTGGTTAGTTCTCTAGTCATATTTATACTTTAACGTGTTTTAATAATTGTCTTCTCATTTCCTTAAGTTCTTCGTGTTTTTGGAACTTTGTTTCTCTGTAAAAATCAGAGTACATTTTCTGGCGTTTTTGCTTCTTTTTATTTGTAAGTTTTTTCTGTTTTTGTTTCTTAATGTACTTCGGAAAGTAAACTTTTCGACACTTCATGCACTTATAGTAAAAGGGGCTTACTGGTGTTTTTGGGTTTGCTTTATGCTTTTCTGTTTTATACTTTTTTAGTTTCAACCCACAGTCTTTACAGAAGTTTACTGGCTCAAAATACAGTTCACTTTCAACGTATACTTTTTTGTTTTTTTGTACTGTTTTGTAAGAAATCTTGCCATCTATGAAGTCGGTTGTACTTTGTACGGAAATCTTCCTATGTAGGTAGTGGTACTCTTGATGACAAAGTTCGCATAAAACAAACAAGTCTGTAAGGTCTTCGTCAAAAAGTCTTGCGTAAGTTCCATGGTGGACGTTTATGTTTCCTTTTGACCCACATCGTTCGCATTGTCTACCTTTCAGTAAAAACACTTCGCGCCTTTTTAATTTCCATTCTTCACTGTTATTTATGTACTCAAAGTACTTACTCCTATCGTATTCTGGTTTCATTAAATAGTTTATTGGTGAGACTTAGAAGTTCCTGATACCACCCCCCTCCCCCTCATTAAGTATTGAGAGTAAAGAGAAATGATACAGAAAAACCAAGTTCTCCTTTAGTTCACTGGAGCCGACTCGTCGTTTTCCTCGCTACGATTTCGCCTTCATAGCATTTCGATACCAGGCATTACACAAAAGAAAAACCCTTTCACGGGACATCCAGTATTGCTACTGAATGGCTCCTGAAAAGGTTTTTGAGCTTTCCCGTGGTCAAGATTTCTCTGACCATTTAATTATATGTAATCCACTAAATCATGTCAATACCTTCTTATCCACATATTATGACGGGTAAAGAAAAAGCAGGTATCTCTACCTACTTTTCCTAGAACCTACTTCTTTGCTACTAAACTGTTGCTTTTATAGTATACCACAAAACAAAAAACCACCTTTCGGCGGTTTCTCTAATCAGGGAAAGTAAAACAAATGTATGAATATTTGGGTCCTGACTATCCACAGTTTACAATAGATTTATTTTTACGCAAGTGTATGCTAACAGACAGAAAGCTTTGCTCATTCCACCCGAAGTCGGGTCTCGGTGTCTAAAAATCAATCAGAGGATGTTATAGCAATTTTTCATAAACAAAGAGCAAAGAGATAGGAATCAAAGCACCCCGTACAAAATTGGGAACCGTCGTCGTAACTGTCATACGCACATTCGTTCCAAATTGCTCGGAAGAATAGGTTAAAAATACCGCCCAATAGCCTCCGAAGAACCCCAAAAGGGTAATCATGCTATTCGCTTGTAGCTTAGAAATTTCAGCCATGCCAAATAAATAATAGGCACATAGCAATACTGCGATGAACAAATAGATCAGAACTGCTTTGCCCCGACTCCTCAACCATTGACTCAAAGCCCCGGAAGCAAAATCTCCAATGGCTAATCCGAGGTAACAGTACATAATTGCATCTCCTGATGTAATTTTCCCATTAAAGATTTCAGGTGCCGAGAAGACCAATATCCCTATGATGTACCAAATAGGTAAACCCATGAGTATGCAGTACAAATACTTTTTAAATGTTGGACCCGAGGAAAACAATTGAAAGAAATTCCCTTTTTGAACTCCAGCATCCATGTGCGAATACAAGGAAGATTCGAAGGTTCCTAAACGAAGCAGTAATAAAGCTAAGCCCATACCACCTCCAATAAAATAACAAGATCTCCACCATGCTGGATCCGAACTTAGGCTCGCAATAATGGGAGCAAAAACAGCACCTGCAGCACCTACACCCGCAATAATCAAGGTGCCAATTCCTCGCTTAGATGGAGGCAAAGTTTCGTTTACTAAAGTAATCCCCGCACCTAATTCCCCCGCTAAACCAATTCCCGCAATAAAACGTAAAATGGCATAGGTATTCAAATCCGTGACTAAACCATTGAAAGCATTTGCCAAGGAATACAACAAAATCGATCCGAATAACACAGATTTACGGCCTTTTTTATCGCCATAAATTCCCCATAAAATACCACCCAAAAGCATTCCACCCATTTGCACATTCATCAAGTTTAACCCTTGATTCAGCAGCTCTGTACCTTGCAAACCCAAACTCTTTAAACTCGGGTTACGTACCACAGAAAATAAGATTAAGTCATACACGTCAACAAAATATCCAAGTGCCGCCACGGCAATTAACATCTTGGCTTGGGAAGAAATTTTTTCGTTTTCCATACTAGCGAGAAAGCATATCTGACCGATGAGAGTCTAATTTTAAAAAGATAAACAGTAATATCGTAAAGGACCACAAAGATGAGCCTCCATAACTAAAAAAGGGCAAGGGTATTCCCATGATTGGCATCAAACCGATCGTCATCCCAATATTCACCAAAAAGTGAAAGAATAAAATTCCCACAACACCAAAACCATAAGCTCTTGCAAAGCGTGAACGCTGTTGATCTGCCAGATACATCAAACGCCACAAAAAGACCATGAATAATATGATAATCCCAGCCACCCCGATGAATCCAAACTCTTCCCCGATCGTGCAAAAGATAAAGTCCGTACTCTGCTCGGGTACAAAATCAAATTTGGTCTGCGTCCCACCCAGATAGCCTTTTCCCCAAAATCCTCCTGATCCAATCGCAATTTTCGACTGAGTCACCTGATATCCCAAGCCCCGCGGATCAAAATCAGGATCTAACAAAACTTTAATCCGATTCCGTTGGTGTTCCTTCAGCACGTTATTCACGACCCATTCCACCAACATAGCTAGCGACATAATCACGGAAATACCCAAAGCCATTTTTACATAGGTTTGGTACATGCGTTGCAAATAAATAGGCATTAGCAAGACCAAAATTCCGGCCATCACGACCAGTAAAATGAAAATAGTTAGGGGCTTTAAGATTAAAGCACTAACAAACAAGAAGATTCCTCCAAGCAATAATCCCGGATATTCCCCAGGCAAACCTTCGCGATATAGCAAAATAATAAAGGAAACGTAAACTAGAGCCGAACCCGTTTCATTGGAAGCAATGATTAACAAAATAGGAACCCCAATAATCAAAGCTGCTTTCCATTGATCGCGAAAACGCAACAAACTCACTTGCGGATCATTTAAATATTTGGCTAGCAACAAGGCGGTCGCAGTTTTCGCGAATTCTGCCGGCTGAATGGTGGCTGTCCCTATTTTAAACCAAGAGTGTGACCCATTAATCGTCACTCCTAGAAAAGGAACTAGAATGAGCAGCAGTAAGAAAAACCCATAGATAACAGGAGCAAAAGACTCAAAAAAACGAAAATCAAGCGCAAAAATAAACATAATCAAGACCATGCTTGCCCCAATCCAAATCAACTGTTTACCGGCATTTGATGTATAAAAAGCCGCATCAAATATTCCCAAAGGAGCCTCCGGATTATACACCGCTGAATAGATACTCATCCATCCCAAAAGGACAAAAAGCGCATACAATCCTACGCTCCACCAGTCTAAACGACTTGCCATATATCCGGATGATTGGCTCATTTTCGCAAACTATCACTTGTGACTTTTTTGACAGGACGATTATACGTCACATTTGCCAAATAACTCATGTTCATAAACTTAGTCTCCACCGCCTTACGGTCTACGCGTCCTTTTAAATATTTTTCAATGATCAAAGAAGCAATCGGTGCCGCAGCAAATCCCCCAAAACCAGCATTTTCTACAAACACCGCAATAGCAATTTTAGGATTATCTTTCGGGGCAAATGCGATGAATATGGAATGATCTTTCCCTTTTTTATTCTGCGATGTACCCGTCTTTCCGCACATGGTAATATCTGGTATCCGGCCGTCAACACCTACCGTTCCATGCAATACTGCATCCTGCATGCCTTGAATTACAACTGGGAAGTATTTAGCATCTACACCAACGGAAACCGGATTCTTGTAAAATGGATCGATTGTTCGCTTCTCCCCTACGCCTTTCACCAAATGCGGCGGAATGTACCAACCCCGATTCGCAATGATCGCAGCAAAATTCGCCATCTTCAAAGGACTTACCACCAATTCACCTTCCCCAATACTCAAAGAGTAGATATTCGAAAACTTCCAGGTATTTTCCCCTTTACCGACCGGGTTCTACGTTTAAGTTGGTGCAAGCACTCGTAGGTAAATTACCTTTTTTCTCATTGCTGACATCAACGCCTAATTTCCGACCAAAACCAAAATTTGCCACAAGTTCCGACCAGCGCTGTAAGCCTTGAGCCGACCGCTCAAAGGTGTTTCCCGTTGTACCATCATACAAAATCTTCCGAAATGCATGGTAAAAATAGGGGTTACATGACCACTGAATCGCATTGTGCAAATCGTTGTGCGAGGTATTATGTGCGTGACATTTAACAGGAGCCCCCGCATGACCAAAAACAGATCCCGCTGAAATGATGCCTAATTCTTTAAGGTTTGCTTTGAATTGTTTAAGTCCATTGTAACTAGAATCAATATCAATTCCTAAAAACTTTACATTAACAAGATCAACACCCAAATCTAAATCAATATCAACACCCCCATCTT
>OGWO01000054.1_pt1 | contig 10566 bp, 9 predicted proteins | sample 1576001 | NCBI WGS metagenome assembly OGWO01 (sample SAMN07581522, study PRJEB24739) | freshwater metagenome | place: Singapore | collected 2015-01
GACGGCATACGAGATAGCTTCAGGTGACTGGAGTTCAGACGTGTGCTCTTCCGATCTGTTTCCCAGTCACGATATGGATGAAGCCCTCATCGATTTATTGTTGTACGGTAATGAGGATATGGAGCTAGGGCCTGATGATACGCAAGAAAGATTCGAAGGTCTCATTCATTTTTTAAGCAGACATGCCGATGACTCCAGCACGGCCATACAGCGTTGGGCTCAAAGCTTCATGCAGAAAAAAACGTGCCCTACTTGTACCGGATACCGACTCCGCAAAGAAGCATTACATTTCAAAATTGGGGACAAACATATTGGAGAATTAGGCCAACTTGATTTACAAAGCCTTCAAGACTGGTGCCATACGCTGCCGGAAATCCTGGATGAGCAAGCACTTTTTATCGGCAAAGAAATCATCAAAGAAATCAATTCCAGACTTGGGTTTGTCTTAGAGGTTGGTCTTGATTACCTCACCATGAACCGCAGTGCCAAAACACTGTCTGGTGGAGAGGCCCAACGCATCAGATTAGCCACGCAAATTGGCACAGAATTACTCAACGTACTTTATATTCTCGATGAACCGTCCATTGGGCTACATCAAAGAGACAATACAAAATTGATCGCCTCGCTTACCAAACTTCGAGACTTAGGCAATACAGTCCTTGTTGTAGAACACGACAAAGAAATGATGGAAGCTGCAGATTATATTGTCGACATAGGCCCTGGTGCCGGAAAACATGGCGGATCGATTGTTTTTGCCGGTACCTACACTGAAATGCTTCAGTCAAAAACTACCACTGCAGGGTATTTAAATGGCGATCTCCAAATCAGCATGCCTCAAAAGCGCAGAAAAGGGAACGGTTCACACCTCGAATTGATCGGGGCAACTGGCCATAATCTTCAAAAATGCAACATCAAAATTCCGCTTGGAACGTTTACATTCGTTACTGGTGTGAGTGGCAGTGGTAAATCGAGCTTGATCAACCAAACGCTCTACCCTATCTTGATGAATCATTTTTATGATGAAATCAGGACGCCCCTACCCTATGAAAAAATAAAGGGCCTCGAACATCTTGATAAAGTTATTGAGATAGACCAAAGTCCGATAGGCAGAACCCCGCGGTCAAATCCAGTCACCTACACCAAAGTTTTTGATGAAATTCGCTCGTTGTTTGCCAGTATGCCTGAGGCTCAAATTAGAGGCTATAAAGCGGGGCGCTTTTCATTCAACGTAGCTGGAGGAAAGTGTGAAACTTGCAATGGAGGTGGTATGCGACTCATTGAAATGAATTTCTTACCAGATGTTTATGTATTGTGTGAAACCTGCAATGGCAAGCGCTACAACGCCGAAACACTAGAGGTTAAATACAAAGGCAAGAGCATTGCGGATGTGCTACACATGACCATCAATGAAGCTGTGCTATTTTTTGAAAATCACCCCAAAATATACCGCGTATTGCTCACCCTTCAAGAGGTTGGTCTCGGATATATTCAACTCGGGCAATCCTCTACAACATTATCTGGTGGTGAAGCACAACGCATCAAACTTGCAGCTGAATTGGCTAAAAAAGCTACTGGAAAAACCATTTACATTCTAGACGAACCTTCAACAGGTCTTCATTTTGAAGATATCAACATGCTTTTAGCGGTGCTGCAGCGCCTGGTTGATGAAGGTAATACGGTACTTGTTATCGAACATAATCTTGATATGATCAAAGCAGGAGACTACATCATAGATATAGGTCCGGAAGGAGGTCAAAGAGGAGGGAATGTTGTTTGCAGCGGTACGCCTGAGCAAATTATTCAGAAAGCCTCGCAGATATCATACACCGCCAAATATCTAGCACAAGAAATGTTGTTACCAACAAAAAAATAATCGTTTAAACTGAGCTTCAATTAAAAAGCATTAATTTTGTCGCTCCTAAGTAGTATTGACACCTTAAAAACTAAATAAAATGGCATTAGAAATCACAGATGCAAACTTCGACGAATTAGTCATGAAATCTGACAAACCAGTTATTGTTGACTTCTGGGCAGAATGGTGTGGCCCTTGCCGCATGATCGGTCCAGTTATCGAAGAAATGCACCACGAATATGAAGGAAAAGCACTCATCGGTAAAGTAAACGTAGACCACAACATGGGTGTTTCTGCACAGTTTGGCGTGCGTTCAATTCCAACTGTTCTTTTCATTAAAAATGGAGAGGTCGTTGACAAATCAGTTGGCGCCGTTTCAAAAGCCGTCCTCGCTGAGAAACTCGAAGCTTTAATGTAAAATTTTAAAGGGAGTTCGCTCCCTTTTTTTATGCCATGGAATCTTTCTGGAGACGCTTGAAATATTATGGGATTGGCTTTGGTATTGGCCTGATCCTCACTTTCGGATTTTTCAATACACGCGGCTGCAGCTGGATGCCTTCTAATCGTGTCAAAGAAGCTATGAATGCCCGTATCTGGGTGATGGAAACCAACGCTCAGTAGCAATTCTTCCAAACACAGCATTTTACTCAAAAAAGCTTCTACGAATCTGTTCAAGATGCTTCTGTTGCTTTTACAGAAAGTAAGCGTCACGGAAATCACAAAATCTATCAGCTTTCCATTGAAAATAAAGATGGGAATACCATTCCGCTGCTTGCGCGCATGACCGATGAAAGCGCACTTGTAGAACTGATTGCAACTCCAAAAAATTGGCAAACTTTCGTCAAGTCCAAACAGCATGCAAGTTTTGGGACAATCATCTACACCCCCAAGCAACAAAACTTGTTCTATCTCCCAGAAAACCGTGCCCTTCAAGAAGAATTTGCAAGTATCGGCATCGCCAACAACGAACAACTAAACGTAATACTGCAAAAAGCTCAATTTTCTTATTTAAAATCCAAGCTTAAGGCCACACCCAAACCTTTATTGGCGTTTCAAATTAAAGTTGCAGCAAATGGTCATGATTTTATTAAGACAAGACTGCAAAACGTCCACTGCATTTGGTATAAAGATAAAATCAAGGTCATCGACCTCGAATAAGCGTTGTTCAAAGCAGTATAATTCACAGCTTTTCCCTAAAAATTGTTCAAAAGTTCGCCCGAACGACGCAGTGCTTGCCAATTGATTTTCTATCTTTGATATATGGAATTTACTGCAGAGCAGATTGCTGGTATACTAAATGGAGAAGTCATAGGCAATCCTGCTGTTGCTGTTAGTGCTCTTGCTAAAATCGAAGAAGGTCAACCCGGCGCACTCAGTTTCCTTTCCAACCCAAAATACGAATCCTATATCTACACAACGCAATCAAGCATTTGCATCGTTAATCAAACTTTTGAAGCTGCTAAAGCACTCCCCAAAACGCTTACTCTTATCAAAGTACAAGATGCCTATGCATGCTTTGCGAAATTGCTAGAGCTCTACAACAGCATGAATCGCAAAGAGCCCGTCATTGAGCAACCATGCTACATCGACCCTAGCGCACAAATTGGTAGTAATGTTTACATCGGTGCATTTGCATACATTGGAAAAAATGTGGTGGTTGCCGACAACGCCCAGATTTATCCCAATGTTGTCCTCCAAGACAACGTCAAGATCGGCGAAAACACTTGCCTTTATGCAAACGTGAGCGTCTATCATGATTGTCAAATTGGTCAAAACTGCATCATACATGCCGGAACAGTCATTGGTTCAGACGGCTTTGGATTTGCCCCAGACGAAAACGGAGTTTACAGCAAAATACCTCAAATCGGCAATGTCGTCATTGAAGATGACGTCGAAATTGGTGCGAATAGCACAATTGATCGTGCCACTATGGGCTCAACATATATCCGCAAAGGAGTCAAGATGGATAACCTTTGTCAAATCGCACACAACGTCGACGTCGATCAGCACACAGCAATGGCAGCTCAAGTTGGTATTGCGGGGTCTGCCAAGATTGGCAAGCACGTCATGATCGGTGGTCAAACAGGCATTGCGGGTCACCTCAGCGTGGCAGATCACACCAAAATTGTGGCCCAATCTGGAATTCCTTCCACCGTGAAAAAAGCAGACACCCTTATGGGAACACCTGCCATTCCAATCAACGACTACAAACGCTCACACATTGGATTTCGGAAACTACCCGGCCTGATCCAAAAAATATTTGAGCTCGAAAACAAACTCAATGATCTGCTCAAAAACAAATAAGCATGACAGAAAAACAACGAACACTCAAACAAAGCATCGTTTTTGAAGGTGTTGGCCTCCATACAGGAGAAAAGGTTCGCCTCGAAATTTTACCCGCGCCAGCCAATCACGGCTATAAATTCCAACGAATCGATCTTGAAAATCAGCCAATTATCAAAGCCGACGCCGATTTAGTGGTTGCCACTGACCGCGGAACCACACTTGAAGCAAATGGTGCCAGAGTGTATACAACAGAACATGTGCTTGCAGCACTTTATGGCTGTCAAGTTGACAACGCGCTTATTCAACTCGATGGCCCTGAAATTCCTATCATGGATGGCAGCGCATTGCTATTTGTGCAAGGCATTGAAGCTGTTGGTTACGAAGAACAAGATGCCGATCGCGAGTACTTTGAACTCACTGAAAATATCCCTTGGGAAGACACCGAAAAAGGGATTGAATTTTTAGCCATTCCCGATATAAACTACCGCGTTACGGTTATGGTCGATTACAAATCTCCAGTACTCGGGACACAACATGCAAGCATGTACCACATCGGCGAATTCAATAAAGAAATTGCACACTGCCGCACTTTTGTTTTTCTCCGAGAACTCGAAATTTTAGCAAAAAACAACCTCATTAAAGGCGGAGACCTCGATAACGCCATCGTTCTTGTTGATCGCGCTGACGTCCAACAAACAGAACTCGACGAACTCGCAGACCTCCTTGGTAAAGAAAAACTGCAAGTAAATCTCGATGGCATTGGTGTACTCAATAGCAGCAAATTGCAATGCGAAAATGAGCCAGCCAGACACAAACTCCTCGACATCATCGGAGACCTCGCCTTGGTTGGCAAGCCAATCAAAGCACATATTCTTGCTGCACGCCCCGGACACTCAGGCAACGTGCGTTTTGCCAAAGTGCTCAAAGAGCAAATTAAAAAGCAACAACAAAAAGGCAGGGTGTTCGACCTCGAAAAAGAACCACTCTACACTACACAAGATATCGAGCGCATGCTCCCGCATCGCTACCCATTCTTGATGGTAGATAAAATCTTAGAAATTCATCCTGAATCAATCGTTGGTGTGAAAAACATCACCATGAACGAGCCCATTTTTACAGGTCACTTTCCTGGCAACCCAGTATTCCCGGGTGTTTTACAAATAGAAGCAATGGCACAAGTCGGTGGTATTTATGCGCTTTCTCAAGTTGAAGACCCACACCTCTATTCCACTTACTTCATGAAGATCGACAACGTGCGCTTCAAACAAAAAGTAGTTCCTGGTGATACCGTCGTATTCGAATTGGTCCTTACATCTCCAATCCGCAGAGGTTTGGTTGAAATGAGCGGAACCGCTTATGTCAATGGAAAGGTAGTTTCTGAAGCCAGTATGTTGGCACAAATCATCAAAGACAAAACAGCATGATTTCAAATCTAGCTTCGATTTCCAAGGATGCACAAATAGGCCAAAACGTCCGAATTGATCCTTTTGCTGTCATTCACGAAGATGTGATCATCGGCAATGGTTGTCATATCCACTCCAATGCGGTAATTTATCCCGGCACACGCATAGGCGAAGATTGCGACGTTTTTCCAGGAGCCTCAGTAGGTGTTATTCCGCAAGACCTCAAATTCAGCAACGAATACACTACCGTAGAAATTGGCAATCATACCAAAATACGCGAGTGCGTGACTATACATCGTGGCACCAACGATAAACTCAAAACCAGTATCGGTGATAACTGTCTGCTCATGACCTACGTGCACGTCGCTCACGACTGCCAAATCGGTAACAACGTTATCTTGGCAAGCTATACAGGATTATCTGGTCACGTAATCATTGATGACTGGGCCATCCTTGAAGGCAAAGCTGCTGCGCAACAATTTGTGCACATTGGCAAACACGCCTTTATTGGCGGTGCTTCCTTAATTAGAAAAGATGTTCCTCCTTATGTCAAAGCGGCCAGAGAACCTTTAGCCTTTGCGGGTGTCAATTCAGTTGGTTTGCGCCGTCGCGGATTTACCGAAGAACAAGTCAGAGAAATCGAAGATATATACCGCGTACTGTATGTTCAAAACAGTAATATTTCAAAAGGCATGAAAGCTTTAGAAACTGCGTCTTCATCAGCACTCCTGACAGAAATCACCCAATTTATTCAAAACTCAGAAAACGGCGTTATTCGCGGCATGATATGATTCATCGTGGACAAGAACTCACCCTTCTCATCACTGCCTACGCATTTGGTGGAAGAGGCATTGCAAGATTGCAAGAGAATGACCAACACTTTACCATTTTTGTCGACAACGCTTTCCCAGGACAAACCGTTCGAGCAAAAATAGAAACCAAACGCAAGAATTTTGCCGAAGCTAAATTACTCGAAGTCATTGAGCGCTCAGCAAATGAACAAAGTAATCTCTTCCAAGAAATATCGGGTGGGCCCTACATTCATGTTCCTGTTGCCATTCAGGAAAAATACAAGCAAGAAAGCACCTTAGAAACATTTGCTCGTCTGAGCGGCCTTAGAGATAGCCCTGAAAAATTTGATGTTTTTATTTCGTCTCCAGCACATTATCATTACAGAAACAAGATGGAATACAGTTTTTCTTGTATCGAGCATGATCTTGAAACAGGGGAAGAACTCGACGACGCTTTTGCACTCGGCTTTAAAAGAAGAGGAACATGGTGGAAGGTAGAAAGCCTCAACAAACCTAGCGGTCTATTTGACGAAGACTGGGAATCCAAACTCAAAGAGTTGCGCCTTTACCTCAAACAAACCAAATTGCCAGCTTGGCATCCACCACAAAAAAAAGGTTTTTTTAGGCATATTGTTGTCAGAAAATCGTTTTTAAAAGATGAATTGCTAATCAACCTCGTAACCTCATCTGAAGGCCTCGAATCATTTGATTTAAAAGCATTTACATCTTTTCTTATCGCGTTACATCCGGGGCGTATTGCTGGTCTTTGGCATACCATTAACGACAATGTTGCAGATCGCGCCAAAATTGAAAATGGATCCTCTACCCTCTTGTATGGTGCTGCTGTCATAGAAGAAGAATTATCCGGTTTACGCTTTCAAATTTCGATGGAAAGCTTCTTTCAAACGAATCCCGCTTGTGCAGAATTATTGTATGCAAAAGCTCTTGATTATTTATTTGACGAACCCTTTGAGGATGGAGATATCGCCATGGATTTATTTTGTGGCACGGGTACCATTGCACAGCTCATGGCAAAACGCAATCCGAATGTCCGCATTATTGGGGTAGACATCGTCGAGAAAGCCATAGCTGATGCCAAAGAAAACGCCTTGAAAAATAACATTCAAAGCGTAGAGTTTTTTGCGGCCGATGTCGGAAAATTCCTAAAAGAGTACCCAGCTTTTCAAGGAAAAATCAAGCGCATCATGCTAGACCCTCCAAGAGCTGGAATAGCACCAAAAACTTTACAAAAAGTGCTCGCACTTGGGGCAGAAACCATCGTTTATATCAGTTGTAATCCGGCAACACAAGCCAGAGATGCCAACACGCTTGCAATGGCAGGCTACCAACTTGAAAAATATGCTCTGGCTGATCAATTTCCGCATACAGGACACATAGAATCTATTGCCAAATTTGTGAAGCATGAAGGTTGAAATCATTGCAATTGGTGACGAACTGCTCATTGGACAAACTATTAATACCAATGCTGCTTGGTTAGGACAAGAATTTAGCTCAAGAGGCTATCAGATCTCTAGAGCACTCTCTATTGCCGATGACCCACAGCAGATAATTACCGCGCTCAACACGCTTTTACCAACTACCAACTGTGTCATCATAACCGGAGGCCTTGGCCCTACCAAAGATGACCTCACCAAACACACCCTTGCAGCTTATTTCAATTGTGAATTAGCCATTCACGAAGCCACGTTAGCGCAAATTGAAGCATTTTTTGAGAGCAGAAACAAACCCATGTTGGATGTCAACGTTCAACAAGCTGCACTCCCAACCTGTGCAAAAATCCTCAAAAACAGACGAGGCACAGCAGCAGGTATGTGGTTTGAAAAAGCAGAAGTCATCTACATTTCATTGCCAGGCGTACCCTATGAAATGAAAACCATCATGACCGAAGAAGCGTTTCCGCTTATCGAACAACGCTTCGGGAAAAGCGCTCTTTTTCACAAAACTATCCTTACGCAAGGTATCGGTGAATCCTTCCTTGCTGAACAAATTAAAGATTGGGAAGACCGCGTCCGTGAAGCAGAGCTCAGCTTGGCCTACCTCCCTTCACCTGGCTTGGTCAAACTCAGACTCACCTCCTTTAAAGGAAAAGAAGAAGAACCACTGATTTTATCCTTTTTTCAAGATCTACAAGATCGCCTCCCTGAGGCTATTTTTGGTGAGGAAGAGCAAACACTCGCCGGCGTACTCGGAACATTGTTATTACAAAGAAATGCAAGCATTGGAACCGTAGAAAGTTGTACAGCCGGGCTCCTAGCAAATACTATTGCCTCTGTTGCCGGCGCTTCAGCCTATTATCAAGGTGCACTGCTTACCTATTCTAATGAATTGAAACATCGCATCGCAGAAGTTTCCTTGTCAGCACTTCAACAATACGGTGCAGTGAGCGAAGAAGTTGCTAAGGAGATGGCAGCAAATGGGAAGCGAATACTTGGTGTGGACTACTGTTTGTCAACTACTGGTGTTGCAGGCCCGACAGGTGGTACTCCGGAAAAACCAGTTGGGTTGGTTTGGATTGGTTTAAGCGGGCCCAAAGGTACCATCGCCAAGAGCTTTCGCTTTGGAGACAACCGTCAACGCAATCTTGACATGACCGTACTCAGCGCCATGAATTGGCTTCGCTACCAATTAGTCTGCGACTAAATCCTTAACTTTGTGCAATGTCACAACTGATGCAACTCCCGGTAATGGAACACTTTTACACCTTGCAAGGTGAAGGTTTTCACGCTGGCAGAGCAGCGTATTTTATTCGTTTAGCCGGTTGCGATGTCGGTTGTGTATGGTGCGACGTCAAAGAAAGCTGGGATATCCGTCAAGACCAATACATGACCATAGCTCAAATCATGGATGCTTTGTCACAGACTTCTACTGATTTTGTGGTCATTACCGGTGGTGAGCCCACGATGCATGATTTGACACAATTAACAAATGCGCTACAAACTGCCGGTTATGAAATTGCACTCGAAACTGCTGGTGTAAACGCGCTCAAAGGTCATATTGACTGGTATTGCTTTTCGCCTAAAAAATTCAAACAACCCATAGAAGAGGCATATCTCAAGGCCAATGAACTCAAAGTAGTCATTGCACATCCATCGGATTTTGAATGGGCTGAAACCCATGCGAGCAAGGTTGGCCCAAATTGCAAATTATACCTTCAAACTGAATGGGAAAAGCAAGATCGCTTCTTGCCCCAGATCATAGACTACATCAAACGCAACAAAAAGTGGAAAATCTCGTTACAATCGCATAAATATATGCAGATTCCATGAGGCTTTCCCTCCTATTCGTATTACTTCTTACTCTACCCATTAGTGCTTGTGCCCAAGCGCCTTTTCCCTACTCGACTCAAAACAAAAAAGCTATTAAGCTTTTCGAAGAGGCCCAAAAAGCACCCACCGAACTGAGGAATCCTCAAACTTTTGCATTGAATTACAATGCTGGCATCTCCTTGTTAGACCAAGCTCTTGCTAAAGATTCTAATTTTTGGGAAGCAGCATTACTCAAAGCTGAATTTTTAGATTACCAACGCAACTATGCCGAAGCAGCCAAATATTATCAAAGAGCCCTTAACATTGACCCGAGTCACAGTATCAGCGGCAGCACCTATTTTTATTTAGCCGCTTGTCAGATGAGTATCGGTGAATATACGGACGCATTGAAAAATATCAACAGATTTATCCAAAACCCAAATGCCAAAGAAAATTTAATCAATCAGGCCTATCAACTACGCGCAAGTGCAGAATTCGCAATTCAAGCCATAGCTCAGCCCGTAGAATTCAAACCAGTGAATGCAGGGGAAGGAATCAATACAATTTTGCCCGAATATTACCCATCACTTACCGTAGATGGCCAACAGTTACTCTTTACACGGCGCCTTCCAATGAACGAACCTGAAGATGAGCAGGAAGATTTCTATGTGTCAAGATACAATGAAAAAACAAGTTCATGGACTGAGGCCAAAGCAATGCCTCCAAATATCAATACTTCTTGGAATGAAGGTGCCCCAACAATTTCAGGGGATGGTAAAAAAATAATTTTCGTAGCCTGTACGGATCAATCAGGCGTAAATTATGGTGCAAATCGGACTGGAAAAGGATCTTGTGATCTTTTTATTACAGAAAAAATTGGCAATCAATGGACCAATCCGATCGACTTACCTGGTGCAGTCAACACCTCTCATTGGGAAACCCAACCACCCCTATCGTGACTGGGAAAC
>OGWO01000055.1_pt1 | contig 10563 bp, 7 predicted proteins | sample 1576001 | NCBI WGS metagenome assembly OGWO01 (sample SAMN07581522, study PRJEB24739) | freshwater metagenome | place: Singapore | collected 2015-01
CCGGCAGTAGGTGGTAATAAGGCAATTTGGACGCCCACTTTTGTGGCAACACCTGCTGGTGACCTCCGTAAGGCATTTGCCATGGTGGAAAAGCGAAAAACACCCGACCGCCTGGCTTTAAAAACCGGTGCAACTGCGGCATGAATCGCGCCTGATCGGGAATGTGCTCAATCACATCCTTCAAGATGATCAAGTCAAATTTGGTTCCCAAATCAACCTCGGGCACCACATCGTAAATGTCTTTGTTTAAGAATTGTACCTGGCCAGCCAACAACTCCTCCCGCATGAATTCACGGGCAAATTCCAACCGACTTTCCTCCAACTCTATCCCCGTGCAAGCATAACCCAAATCTGTGAATGCTTTCAAAACACCCGCCTCACCACAACCAATTTCCAACACTTGCATGTCGGCCGGAAACGACCAATTGTCCTTCAAAAAAGGGATAATATGACCCACCGTTACCTTGTGTGTCATATCGAAATAACGTCGTTTATCGCCGTGAAACTCGTACATATCGCTGAAATTGGTTTAAACTTCAAATATGCAGCAACTTTTCCGATTTCAACCGAAAATTCTCCCCGTTCGTCTGCATACTTTCCACCACATCAACTGAATTTACTTGTTCCTTGTATATTTGAATGATGCGAAAATTTGCTTTTTTATTGGTCACCACCATCGCGGCAACATTTCAAGGATGCGGCCCCCTGGCCAACCTGCCATTGAGCGACTTGTCCCTGCCCACAGCCCAGCTTCCTCCCCTGCCATCGCAACCAAAATTAAGCCAAGAAGAAGCCGGTTCAGGACTCAAAGAAGCCCTCATCAAAGGCGTTGGCACCGGCACCCAGAAACTCCAACAAACCGGTGGATTTTCTCAAAATACCCTGTACAAAATTCTTCTACCCCCAGAAATACAATCGCTGGAAAGCAAAATCAGAGGCAATAGCCTCCTCAATGCCGCCATCGGAAAAGAACTCGACAAAGCCATCGCCGCCATGAATCAAGGTGCGGAAATGGCCACCGCCAAAGCCATGCCGATATTCAAGAATGCCGTTCAACAAATGTCGTTCCGCGACGCCCTCAACATTCTCACCGGAGGCAACGGCGCCGCCACCCAATACCTCAAATCCAACACAACCACCGAATTAACCGCCGCCTTTCAACCCGAAATTAAAACAGCCCTCGAAACCGTGTCGATTTACCAGTATTGGACCCCCATCGTCAATACCATCAACCGCAACAAAAAAGTACTGGGCATTACCCAAGATGTTCAGCCCAACCTGGAATCTTACGTCACCGAAAAAACCTTGTTCGCCCTGTTCACCGAAATCGAAACGCAAGAAAACCTCATTCGCAAAGATCCCGTCCAACGCAGCAGCGACCTTCTGAAACGCGTCTTCGATTACGCAGACAACAAGCAAAATTCAAGCAATCCCTAACACCACAGCCCGTTGAAAGGCAATCGCCTCATAGCGCTTTTCCTGCTCCTTTGGCTCCTGCCAAATGGGATGCGCGCGCAGGTGCCTACCCTCAACAAATTTGTAACAATCCAATACCAAGGCACCGAATTCAAAGCCGTGCTGCAACAGTTTACCCAACAAACCGGACACGATTTCGCCTACAACAACCAATTACTGCCCAGCCAAAAACACATCCAAGTTCACTACCAAAATGTGAAGGCCGACAAAGCCCTCCGCGATTTTTTGCACCAATACGGCTTAGATTACCAACAAGCAGGCACCACCCTCATCCTCCAAAAATGGTCGCCCAGCGTCATCCCAAAACAACACTACCTCTCGGGTAGAGTCATCCAAGAATACACGGGGGAACGACTTGTAAAGGCCGTTGTTCAAATACCTGAAATTCAAGTGTTTACGCACACAGATGAATTTGGTGTTTTCAAAATTGCCCTGCCAGAAAAACCACAACCTACCGTTGATACCCTACACCTTCAGATTTATTACCCAGGGTATGATCTCTATTTCGATACCCTATTCGGACAAAGAGACTATTTCCTCACCGCCAAACTCAATCCCACCGTAGAACGCATCGAAACCACCCTAATCCAAGGCAATAAAAACCAAAGTCGATTGGCGGTGGTACACGGTCAGTCCGACCAGTTCTGTCTATCCTCCGCCCGGCTGCAACAGATTCCCGCCCTACTCGGAGAAGGCGATGTGATGCGTGCCCTAAGCCTAAACCCCGGCGTGGTCAGCGGTTCAGAAGGCATGTTGGGCATGTATGTTCGCGGCGGAGCCGCGGACCAAAACCTCGTCCTGCTCGACGATGTTCCCGTCTTCAACGCCTATCACCTGTATGGCATCTTCGGTATTTTCAACGGCGACATCGTCAAAAGTGCCCAACTCAACCGCGGCACCCTTTCCCCCGAACATGGCGGACGATTGAGCAGCGTAGTTTCAGTGCAATCCGTGGATGGCAACGAAAATCAATGGTCGGGCAACCTCTCCATCGGAGCACTCACCAGCAAAGCCATGATCCAAGGCCCCTTGTGGAAAAAACGAACCACCTTTGCCCTGGCTTTCAGAAGATCCAACTTCGACCTCCTCACCCAAGCCATCGCCAATGCCGTTTTCAAAGACAGCAACAACATCAATCGATACAACTTCTGGGATGTGAACGCCAAAATCAACCACCGATTCAGCGAAAAAAGCAACCTCTCCCTCACCCTCTACCAAGGTCGTGATCGCGCCTTCTTCATCGATAAAAATTACGGGGAATCCACTGAAGTCAGCGTTTTCCAAAAAAGAGAACAAGGCAACCTCTGGGGCAACCAACTCGGTAGCCTTAGGTGGCAGTATTTCTTCAACCGACGCATTCGTTTTACCGCAAAAACCCATTACACCAACTACGCGTTTACCCAGCACAACGACTATCATTACCGACTTCGCAGCGAAATCGACCCCAGCAAAAACAAAGACAATTTTACCAATTACAACCTCACCAACGGCCTTCGAGATTGGGCAGCCGATGCCAAATTCGACCTACAAATCTCGAAATATTTGGCCTTCAAAATTGGCGCCGGTTATGTTCAACATACGTTTACGCCCGGCGATCGATCCCTGGAAACCCAATTTGATTCGGTATCGCGCATCTATCAATACAACGACAAAAAAGTCATTACCCCCGAACTCTTCTCTTTCGCCAATTTGGAATTTCATCACCCCAAATTCGGATACCTCGATATCGGTTCCAGGGTATCTTACTTCGGCTTGGAAGACCAGCAGTTCTACATCCGTCCCGAACCCCGCTTCAACTACCGATATCGCCTGTCGCCCCAAGTCTGGTTGAAAGCCGCCGCCTCCCAAAACGTGCAGTTTTTTCATCAACTCAACAACCTCACCATGGGTCTACCCTCCGATCTCTGGGTGCCCTCCAATGCCCAATACGCGCCCGCACAGGCCCGACAAATCTCCTTCGGCACCACCATCACCAAAACCCACTACCAATGGAGCTTCGAGTACTTCCAAAAATCCTTCTACAATTTGCTCGAATACCGCGACAATGCAGCCTACATCACCAGCGCCTTGAACTGGGAAAAAACCGTCACCCAAGGAACCGGCGATGCCCACGGTCTTGAATGCCTTGTTGAAAAACGCACCGGCAAACTTACCGGCTGGGCCAGTTACTCCCTGTTGTACAACAACCGACAATTCGCCGAACTCAACCAAGGGAAAATTTTCCCTTCGCGATACGATAGACGTCACAACTTCTACCTCGTTGGGATTTATAAATTATCGCCCAAAGTGATCATCAGTGGCAGTTGGACTTTCAACACTGGGTTTGCCTACACCCTCCCCATCGGCGTATATCAATCGCCCACACCCAACGACCCCTTTGCAGAAATTTTTATCTACGGCGACAGAAATAACGCGCGCAGCAGAGACAACCATCGCCTCGATTTATCAACGCAATACATCGTCAAACACAAACAATTCCAAGAAACTTGGTCGCTCGGAATCTACAATGCCTATAACCGACAAAATCCCTTTTTCATCACCTTTGCCTACGACAACCAGGGACAACGCAAACTCACCCAACTGTCGCTCCTACCCATACTTCCCCACATCAATTATCAACTCTCTTTTTGATATCCCCAGTTTCATATCGATGCTCAAACCGCAACACCCTGTTTCAGGGTGGCTATGCGATGCGATGGCCCTTGCTATGCCTACTGGTGTCGGGATGCAGCAGGGAGGTGTTGGTTCCCCAACCCGATCAGTCTGCCGTTGGCCCTGTGATAGAATGTATTCTACAAACCACCAATACCCACAAAATTAGCTATTCGCGGGTCGTGGGTATCTCTGAACCCTTCACGCCCCAAACCCAGGCCGACATTACCCTGCGCACAACCACCAACCGAAGCAAGTCGGCCATCAACACCGCGGTTGGACAGTTCCTGATCAGTGACTTCACCCTAAACCCCAGAGACAGCTTTCAATTTGCCCTCACTTCTTTGCTTGATACCGTAGTTGTCATCGATGTGATGCCTTCGGCCATCGCCTTTACAAGAACAGATACCGCAACGGAAGCCGTTGCTGGAATTGGTATCACCCAGACATTTACCGTGCAATTCCGCGACAGTGCCATCGATCAGAATTATTATCGCCTTTCAGCGCAACGACAATTAAAGAAATACACACTGGATGCCAATGGCAAAGCCATCGATAGCAGCACGGAGTGGCAAATCATGAAAATTGATGGCAATGAAACCCCCTTTGTAAGAAACAATTTCAACAATTACACAGAACAAGAAATCTTGTTTTCGGATGAGATTTTCAACGGCGTATTAAGCACGTTCCGATTTTACAATTTACTGCCCTTTACCAATAGCAAATCGGAAAAAACGGTGGCCGTGAAAATCACCTTGGAAAATTTAAGCCCCGCACTCTACGAGTACTACAACACCCGGGCTGAACACCTTTGGAGTCAAAAGTCTATCACCCAATTGCCCGGACCGGTGCAGAGCAACATCCCCAATGGTTACGGCGTTGTTGGCGCCGCCACAAAAGAGGAATGGACCATTTTCTACCCTTAATTCAAGCGAAAATGGGCCGTAATCACCGTAGGAGGCCTTACCACCAAACTGCTGGAAGAACCCAGCCTTAAACTGCCTTGAGACTCCATGCTCAACGACATCACCGGATTAATAATATACTCCACGCCAAAATGCATTTGACCCAATAAATTCACTTCGGTTTGAACAAAAATATTGGTGTTATCTGGATCCTGAAAAATCTCTAAACCACCCCCAATACCATAAAAATACAACCAACGATTGTTGATCGCCTTGCGCCTGTCGCGATCAATTCTAAATCCCAACCATTGTAATTCTTCTAAATCAGATAAATTGGCCCCCATCGAGATACGGTAGCCTTTACCCTGAGTGTATTTTCGGTAAGTAACGCCGTACATGTTCTGCTGTACCGGGATGGCGTTAAACGGTAACAACTGCTGAAGCAAATAAGACGTATTGAAGCCCATGTAACGGGGCTGATCTGCAACGGCCACATTGGCCAAAACCTTGGTTGTTGACGCCGGAGCGCGCTGAACCACCGTAATCGATTTCACCGGTGCCCCCGTATCCCAATCCTCCATTTGACCCTTGCCATGCAACGCCAAACTCAGACTACAGAAAAGTATGATCAGTGCCCTCATCGCTTAAAATTGAATGGATAAAAACAAAGCAATCGGCACCATCGGAATAACCGTAAATGTTTGCTTCGCCTCCAAGCTCGTTCTCACCCCATTCACAGAAAAGGAACGTTCCGTGTTTAACAATTGACCATACAATATGGATTCCGTATACAAATTGATACGATCGTGCAACTTCACCGCGATGCCCCCAAAACCACCCACACTACCACCGTATTCCTTGGCCTCTGTCACAATCAGTGTATTCGTGCCAAAACCATCGAACTGCAAAGAAGTAGAGGTACTGTTTCGCCAAATGCCGCGTGCGTCAAACCCTCCGTAAGCGTAAAATCCATAACCCAAATCCCGGCGCCACTCCCTTCCCACAACCACCGAAGCCCAGTTTTCTTCACTGGTACGCGTTACCTGTCCGCTAAACCCACCGTTGAAATCCTCCGTCTTTCTGCGAAACCCGTTGACACCCAAACGCCAAGCCGATACTCGATCCTTTTCATTGTACGAGATTTTTCTCACCATCAACAGATAAGGGTCGTCGTTCAAATTCCGACTCACATTGCCCGAAAACCGGGATAACGCCAACGTCACATTGCTAGTTACTTCCCACCGAGGAATATAGATGCTAACCGTGGAGTCGGGATCATTCCAGATCGTAACACCAGATTCTCTGTCCCATACCGGTGAGTTGTTTGCAGAATCTGCCAACACGTGTTGGATTGAATCCTGCGCCCGCAATCCTGCTGTTCCCAACAAACAAGACAAAGCCATTCCAATGAGTTTTTGTTTCATGTTAATCCTCTTTTGGTAATACACGTATTTCCACTTCCTCCAAACGAGCCCCCTTTAAGGTTCTGATGACAAACTCAAAAGGTTCGTGATGAATGATCTCTCCTACCGAAGGTATCCGCTCCGAGCAGAAAATAATAAATCCACCCAGAGTATTGTAATCCCCCTCGGGTATGTTTAAGTCGTACTTTTCATTGAGATAATCCACCTCCAAACGGGTACTAAACACATAATGTCCCTCTCCCAACACCGTTTCTACCTTGTCCTCCACATCAAATTCATCCTCGATCTCCCCCACAATCTCTTCCAACACATCTTCCACACTCACCATGCCCGCCGTGCCCCCAAATTCATCCACCACCACCGCCAAACTGCGCTTCTCCTGCATAAAATTGCGCAACATGTCATGCGCCTGTAAACTCTCGTTCACGATCAATACAGAACGAAGTACGTCTTGAATTCGCTGAGGACGGTGAAACAAATCACTGTGATGCACAAACCCAATGATATGGTCCATGTTCTCTTTGTAAATTAAAATTTTGGAATGAGCGGTCTCCACAAATTTTTCGCGTAACTCGGCCACCGTTGCATTCACATCCACACCCACCAACTCCGTTCGGTGTACCATAAAATCACGCACCTTCGCATCGCTAAAGTCCAAGGCATTCCGAAACACCTCCGTGTCAATCTCCACCGTATCTACATTCCCCGCATTTTCCAATGAGGCAATGTAATTGTCCAAATCCACCTTCGAAAAAACCGGGGTGTGCTCAGAAATTCGGGTCTTCGTAAATACCCGCAACAGAAACGACGATATACCCTTCACCACCTGAATCAACGGCCACATGACAACATGAGCCATCCGAAAGATCCCTATCAACCCAAAAATCAATCGATCTGCATACAATTTGAAGAACGTCTTTGGCAAATACTCCGCCACCACCAATACAACCATCGTACTGCTCAACGTGATCATCAGAAACTTCACCCACTCCCGCTGCATCCAAGCAATGTGCGCAAATGAATCATCCAAAATCTCCCCCATGTAAATACCATACACCACCAATCCCAAATTGTTCCCCACCAACACCGTGCTGATAAAATCACTCGGGTTCTTTACATATTTCGAAAGCCACTTACCGCCCCCCAAATTCTCCTTGCTCCGGAGCTCAATGCGTAAGCGCGAGGCCGATAAAAAAGCAATTTCCATCCCAGAGAAAAAGGCAATCACTACCATACACAACGCCACAATCAACCAAGCGTTTGGACTCACTGTCAACAACGTCAATACCGAGGGAGGTTCTATCATACTATCACAAAGATACCTCCGAAAATATGGCAAAAATCGCAACAACCAAATTTCGTGTTGTAAGCAGCGCGTATCTTTGTAGCATGATACGTGTTGGTATTATCGGTGGCGGCCAATTGGGCATGATGACAATCGAAGCGAAATACCCCAGCCTGCCTGTGGAATTTACTGTATTAGAACAATCTCAAGACTGCCCCGCTGCACCCATCGCCAACCACTTCATTCAAGGAAGTCTCCAAAACGACACCGACATTCGTAACCTCGCCAACCAAACAGATGTTGTTACCTGGGAAATCGAACACATCAATGTAGATACCCTCGTACAACTCGAAAAAGAAGGCAAAACCATCATACCCAAACCCGCTGTTCTTCAAATCATTCAAGACAAAGGACTACAAAAACAGTTCTTCGCCCAACACAACATGCAGTATTATTTGGATTTGGCGCGCCAACTAGAAGATGCGGGAGCGCACATGCTAGCCATTAAAGATATGGCTGGTTTGTTACGTCCATTCCAAGCCGAGAAATTGGTTACTGAATTAAAGAAAGCAGTTGCTATTCCGATTCACTTGCATACGCATGATACAGCTTCGGTTCAATCAGCTACGTATTTGAAGGCGATTGAGGCGGGTGTTGATGTGGTTGATGGGGCTTTGGCAGCGATGTCTGGTCTAACATCCCAACCAAATTTGAACTCCTTGGTAGCGATGATGCAAGGCCATCCTTACGATAGTGGATTGGATTTAGATGCTATGAATGATTATTCCAATTATTGGGAAGCGGTTCGTACGATGTATTTCCCATTTGAATCGGAATTAAAAGCAGGCACAGCGGAGGTTTATAATAATGAGATTCCGGGTGGGCAATACACCAACCTACGTGGCCAGGCGATTGCCTTGGGCGTAGGAGATAAGTTTGAATTATTGAAGGAAAATTATTCGGAAGCGAATAAGTTATTTGGCGATATTGTTAGGGTAACTCCATCTTCGAAAGTAGTAGGGGATATGGCCATTTTCATGACGGCAAATAGCCTGTCGGCAGAGGATGTTTATGCCAAAGGTTCTACATTATCTTTCCCAGAATCTGTCAAGGATTTCTTCAAAGGAGGATTGGGCCAACCTTATCAAGGTTTTCCAAAGCAATTGCAAGAAATCATCTTAAAAGGAGAAACGGCTTATGAGGGACGTCCGAATGATAACTTAGCGCCGATTGATTTTGATAAGGATTTTGCGGCATTTGTTGCGAAATTTCCTGACAATGAAGGAGGATTCTTGGATTACTTGTCATATAAAATGTATCCAAAGGTTTACGAGGATTATTACAAGAATCAAGCCTTGTACGGTGATTTAACTGCGATGCCTACGCCAGCTTTTTTCTATGGCTTAAAGCAGGACGAGGAAATCATGATCACGATTGAGCCAGGAAAGACAATCATCGTGAAGTATTTGTATATGTCGGACCCTGATGAATCCGGCTTGCGAAACATAACGTTTGAATTGAATGGTCAGGCTCGCCGATTGAAAATCTTGGATAAGAACATTAAGGTTGAGCGTGCTCAGCATGCTAAAGCGAAAGCGAAAGGCGATATTGGTGCCCCTTTACAAGGTCGTTTGAGCCGTATATTGGTGAAACCGGGTGAGGAAGTGAAGAAAAACGCTCCATTGTATGTGATTGAAGCGATGAAGATGGAGTCGATTGTTTCGGCGCCATTTGAAGGAATTATCGGAAATGTAGTCTTGAATGAAGGAACTGTCGTGGAGCAAGAGGATTTGGTGTTGACCCTGGAAGAAGCCAAATTGCCAGAACCAGATGTAGAGGAATATTTATTCGTATATGGAACTTTGCGTCGTGATTGTGGTAATGACTTACATCGTTTAATCGCACGTAACTCGGATTATGTGGGCATGGCGACCTATCAAGGCCAAATGTATCAAGTGGCAGATTATCCGGGAATTATTCCTTCGGATGATGCCAACGATCAGGTGGTAGGGGAGTTGTACTTGCTTTCAAACACAATCAAGTTATTGAATGTCTTGGATGAATACGAGGAATTTGATCCAGAAAGCGCTGAGAAATCCTTATTTGTGCGTGAGCATGTGACGGTGAAATTGAAGGACAAGGAAATTACATCGTATGCATATCTTTACAATAAACCTGTAGATTCGAAGAAACGAATTGCTTCTGGGGATTATTTAAAAGGATAATATGATGAAAATGCTGCTTTTGTTGTTGATGATTTCCAACTCCGTTTGGGGTCAAAGTTTGTTAACAAAAGCACATGCACACAATGATTATGAACACGAGAGGCCTTTTTACGAGGCCTTTTCGTTGGGCTATGGTTCCATTGAAGTAGATGTATATGCGGTCAATGGCACATTGTTGGTAGCCCACGATGTGAAGGATTTGAAAGCTTCACGGACCTTTCAGAATTTGTATTTGGAACCATTGGTTCAAGTTTTAACTTCTGGGAAAGCAGGGAATTTTCATCAATTACTAATTGATTCGAAGACTTCTGCGGATTCAACCTTGCCGTTATTATTGAAGGCTATCGAGCCTTATAGAGAATTATTGCTCAAAAATAATTTCCGAATCGTCATTTCGGGCAATCGGCCTGCCGTTTCAGATTATGTCAAATTCCCTAATTGGATTACGTTTGACGGTCGGTCGAATGAGGAAGTACCTTCCTTTTTAGCATCTCATGTGGTTTTAGAAAGCGAGGCATTTTATAAGTTTGGCATTTGGAGTGGGACAACGCCTATGTCACCTGTTTTGCGCGCTAAGTTGAAAAACTATATCGACA
>OGWO01000056.1_pt1 | contig 10477 bp, 1 predicted proteins | sample 1576001 | NCBI WGS metagenome assembly OGWO01 (sample SAMN07581522, study PRJEB24739) | freshwater metagenome | place: Singapore | collected 2015-01
TGCTCTTCCGATCTGTTTCCCAGTCACGATAGAATTTGTGTAGTACGTTGTATGTATTACATAAGTGACGAATTTAATAGTATGTAGTATCTGATTTAAGAGGTATTGTGTTTTGGTTAATAGGTTATAATGACTTTAATATTGAAACATTTACGCTTTAATAATTTGATATGCATATTTAAGAATTTGTTATTCTGGAAGAGAAGGTTTTTAAACCCAATAGAGTCTAATTTATTGATTTCTATTTTTCCTGTTTTTATAAGTTTTTCTCAAAAATTTATTGTATGGGGGTAAGACCTCTCTTTTAGTGGGCGTTAGTTAAATCACCACTCCCTACGGGGAACAATGCCTTGACCTTGTTATCATCTTATGCCGTCATACATGATTATTGTAGCGAAGTAAGTGGTAATTGTACGCGATCTTTTCTGTTGGATTTAGTTGTATGTATATATATCTTTTTAAACAATCTTTTTAATTTTACTACCATTAATCTTTTTGTTTCTACATGTGCCCATATTAGTCATCAGGTTGTGATAAATTCTGCTGATGATGGGCTGCCACATATTTCAGTTCACTTACTAGCCGATGGATAGAGTAGTAATATGACTCTATTGAAGCGTGTTGAAAAGACATGGACTGTGCCAGGTTTAGGGATTCTTGACTATAAGGAGGGCCCAGAAGGTGCCTTATAGTGCTACGACTGTGATTACTCGGTAGATCTAGTGGTATGATCTTAACAACAAACTGATGAAAAATCAGGTCCGTACGACATAGTAGCAGAGCAAGTCTTAGGTTGGAGGAATAGTTCCCCCCTCTGACCAAGGTATTATCAGGCGGCGAGCATTACGTGGTAGGATGTGCTGTCGGGTGTACCTCTCGTGAGAAGAACGGAATATGTGTAGATTTTACAACATGTTTAAACACAATCTTTTTTCATGGGGTTTAGTACCCTAACTTTTCTTAAAAGGCAAAAATGACAAGAAAATCACAAACCATCTCCTTGGCCCGTACGGCGGGTTCGGAGGAGCAGATTCAGTCCTTTTGCCGCACTACCACATTTTTGAGCGTATACGTCTTGCACGTTCTGCAAGTGTCCATATTAATTTATGGCTTTTTGTGCTTAATTTTAGGACATTGGTCAAAGTTTCCACAACATGAAAATTGTTATGAAGATTTGATTGATTGTACTACCCAATGGTTCTTTACTTTTATGGTCATCTATGAGTGCTATGTAATTATTGAATTTGTGTGGAACTTAACTGCTTATTCACATAGATTTGATATTGTACCTGAAACACTCACATATGATTTTGGCCTGGCCGAACCAGCTAGGTATAAAAGAAAGAAGAAAACTAAACATAACAGGAATTATATTTACATATCTCACATGGATCATGAGCGAGTCATAACTAATGATGAAATCAAATTAAACGGATTACCTTCATGGTTAATGAATTTAACTCATGGGAAATTACGAGATCTTGTTAATAACCTACATGTTTATAGTAAGAATTATGATGGAGAAACTCCTGAGGAAACTTTTAGAATGGTTGATATTCGCACAGCTTTAACTAGTTTTCAAACATGGTATCACACACCAGATTGGAAGGCTAGTTTGATTAATTTGTTACGAGTAGTATTTGAAGGTGAGTGTACTACCTGGGTGCCAAAGGCGCAAAAGGTATTACCTCACCACACTTATATTTTGAACCCTGTTATTTATGCACCAGGTTTATATGACTTAGGTGAGGTTGAGGCAGGTGGTTTCTGGTATGAGTTCATTCGTTCTAAGAGATTAACTTCTTATCAACTCACACCAGGTCGTATTCGAGAAATTATAAAGAGTAATATTAATCGTTTAAGCGACGATGAGATTATTACTTTATTTAATAAGAAAATGACTCTGGATATGAGCGCTAAAGAAGCTGCCTGGGTTCTCCCATACATACCTTATGAATATTTGACAGTCCAAAATACTGAAGATGTTAGTCATCGTGTTCTAGCGTCTATTCGTGAGCGTGTGTTAATGTTTGTACGAAATTACCTCAAAATTGCACGTTTACCAAGTTATGAACGTACTAGTCTTAAGAAAATAGCTAGCGCAAAATTTGCTACTGTACTCGGTAAACCTAAATATCAAAAGATGTTTATTGAAGGTGTGCCACGTGATTTTATAATGGACACTGTTTATATGGATCATTATTCTGATATATATGACTGTGAAGGTGTGCAAAAAATCCATGAGGCTTATCGCAAAACGACAACCAAGAAATCTCAACAATTACGTCAAAAAGCTAGGGATGACAAATTGTACGGTCATTCGGACATTGAAGTTGAAGTTGGTATTATTGGTACGTTCATACAGTTAATACTTAAATGGCTTTACGATAAAATAATGTGGCAACTTTTTGGAATACAATATTATAGGATTAAAAAATTTAATGAGAATATGGCGATAGTATTTAATACATTTGCTATTTCCACTTACCGTATCGCTCCTAGGACCTTAGAAGATAATGCTTTAGAGATGTTTCCTGCTCACGTTGTTCAATTTATTACATGGCATGCACAACACATGTTGGAGCCACGCAAGAAATTGCGTCGTGAGTTGAATTTCTTTTATGAGTGTTGGCTCAAGGAGAAACAGGGTCTTATAACCTGGCGCTCAGAGTATTATGAACAGCGTGTTGTTGAAGCTGCACTGTTGTTGTGGCATCACAATACGGCCGAAAGAGAATATTGGGACTATTTTACACCTAAAGAAAACTGGGATATTGGTGATTGGATTAATCACATACGTGCAGCTACCTTGGATGAAACATTTAATTATATTCCTATGCCTCCTGATGCACATCCTGTTATACAAGATAAAATCTATAAGAAATGGCGAGAAGAACTAACTTACCATTTTGAATGTAAGATGTCTTCATTAGCTCATGCTAAAATGCACCGTCCAATACAAAATTTGTTAAAGGCTATTCAGCTTCCTGGATATTATAATAAACAGCTACAGATGAAAAAGTACTGTAATTTGTCTATGCATAAAATTAGAACTATATTTTATACTATGCTAGACTTATATCCTTTGGAGAACACGGATAATGTTAAGTACCAGAATCTGTACTCTGTGTTTATTGCAAGGGAAATTGATGCCAATTTAGTGGAAATGGGTATTGCAGCACGAGCTATTAATTTGAATCCTATACTGCAAGATGTTGATGTGGGCGGACTCAAAAGCTTTTTAGAAATTCCACATGGAACTATACAACAAACAGCTCGCATGTTTAATGCAGCTAGGTTTATTGGAGTGCTGAAGTTGGAAAAATTGCAATGGGAATATTATCCTCATGAGATGTATAAAAACCAGTTTGCTATAAATTGTACACTCGTTAAAGACAACATTAAACAGATAGACACTGATGAAGTACCCCGAGCGACGGACGCTATGCATTTTAACAATGACTCGGACGTTGAGGAGATAGAAGAGTCAACAAAGCGCTTTAAATCCACTTGTAAACCATCAGATCTAATTATGGACATTGAATCTGAAATGCTTAGGATTCCATTGGAGACCAAACCTGATGTGACAACTACTGCTAAAGTAACAACTGATACAGCTGTCGAGACAGAAACTCCTTGGCGTTATTATTGTGAATTATTCCAGGAGTATAAGCAGATTATTCGGCATATGATAATGCTCATGTGGTCAATAATTATGTGGTTTATGGATTGGTTGCCTCCAGTATTAATAGTTATTTTGTTTGTGGTGTATTTATGTCATGAATATAATATTTATCATACTTGGAAACTACGTGAATTTTGTGTTTACATGTACTTGCACGCTTATAAATTTTATTATGGTCAAAGAAGTAAGCCAGTTCGTATTGTTATAGATACATGGACAAATTGTTTCTTTCATGACAATATGGACTTAGCTCCCGAAGCCAAGTTAGTCTTAGTTAATATCAAGGCTTTATTACATGCAGCGTATTATGCTGTGAAAGGTGAGTGGACAACCGCAATAAGTCACGCCACTTATTGTGCTGTGACCGAACCCAAGTTGCTTATTGAGGGTATTAGCTCTATTAGGCAAACTGTTGATCCTTTTACAAAATACGATATTACACCTGAAACCTATACTAATTCATTGTTTGAAGTAGTCGGAGGCGTATTGCGTAAATTTGATATTGTGAACATGTCTGATGCTGAGATTCGTCGTGCTAATTCACAATTTCAATTTATGAATAATAGTGTTCGTGCTTTTAATGGAGCTATGGGTATGACAAATCGTATCGTTGCAGCCGTTTCTCGCACTGTTTATGGTTTTGATCCTTTTGATCTTGCTTATCGTACTTATGTTTCCGAACTCATTGATAGTAGGAAAGCTATGGACCGGTTGTTGATTGAAAAGAATAGAGATCTGTTTACTAAGATAGTTATTGATAATATTCGTACCGAATACTTTATAGCGCTATCTATAGTACGTGATCCCAGATTTGACCGTGAGTTGCCAGGTTTTACTGCTCGCCAATATATGGAAAGATTTAAGGAATTTGAGAAGCTTTATAAACAAGCTAACAATTACTTAGATGCAAATATTGGTCGGTTTGAAACTGTGGCAGTCCTCTTCTGTGGACCTAATAGTGTTGGAAAGTCGGCATCACTCAAACTTATTAAACAAATGATTGTAAGAGCTGAATGGTTAGAAGCTGTGGACAAAACACGTGTACCTGCTGAATTTGATCCAACTCAAGAGTACATATTTAATGATGCTACTGAGTATTTTGAAGGTTATCATCAGCAGAAAATAGTTATATGTGATGACTTCGGATCATCTGCAGACGTTGCTGATAGACGTATGGGTGCATTACCGCACATTCATATGGTCAACGGAGAAAAGTACAACTTAAACATGGCCTTTGAAGGTAAGGGAGGTACTAACTTTGATAGTGATTATTTATTTATCACCACAAACTTGTTCAATGACGGTTTTGATAATACTAACCTTCAATTGGGTTTAACTGATAATGAAGCTTGGAAACGACGTATGAATTTAGTTGTGTATAGAGTTAAGCGTTTGGAAGACGAAAGTTTGGAAGATGCCACTTGGTTAGTAGAACGTTCTTTAGCACGTCCTGACTTGATAGGTAAGGTTATTACTACTAGAGAAGTTGCCTTGTTAACTATTGAAACTAAGAAGTACAAGATGACTAAGCAAGATAACTACACCATTCCCACAACTAAGATTGATGAGTTTCTACAGGATCGAGAAATTAAGCCAAGGTTACCCCAGCCAGGCGAATTTGATCATGCTAGAGAAATGAGACGTCGTGAAAGAATGCTCAGACTCACTAAGCTCAGAAACCAAGGTCTAGAGGCTATTGCAGAGGAAAAAGCTCCGGATAACAATAACAATAATAATGACACCATAGTAGAAAATACAGAATTTGTATGGGATGGTGGCGAGACTTATTGGGAAGGTTACACATATCATCAACATAGGTACTATGATGATGATATAATTAGAGCTGAGGTTGACTCAGACCCAGAGGATGATGTTGATGGTGCAGCTGATGGAGCTACAGTTTCAGGTGAAGGTACTATATTTCAACATTTTGTAGATGAGGACCGCTATTCTACTCCACCAAAGCGTAAGGGCTTTAGGACTTATTCATGCGAAGAAATATTAACTTATTTTGCGGAGAATAACATGTATGAGTGGTGTAATCATAAACATAGAGATATTATCATTGGTGTGGCCGTGTTAGTCTGCTTAATTATTATTGGCAAGATGGCTTATGATTGGTTTTCTTTACCTAAAGAAGAGTATGACGTGGTTGATGAAGCTTATAGCACTCACATGCAAGGTAAGGCTCCGAAACGAACGGTCAAGATTAGGTATGCAAAGGACATTCGGCCCCAAAACATGGACTTGGATAAACATAACACTACCTTGAAAGTAGGTGACAGCGTGGCCAGACTCAAGTTACGAGTATATGACCGTGCTGGAAACAATTTAGTTGCTGGAGCAAGTGAATGTTTTCATGTAAGAGATGATTATTATCTGTGCTGTTATCATACATTCGCACAAGTTGAGGATTATATGGCCAAAGAGGAGTATGAAATTCGTTTGGAACTAGAAACCAAATATGGTGTAGTTCGTGAACTATTCAATCATCAGAATCTATTGGCTATACATGATAAGGACATGTGTTTATATTATTTACGAACTTATGACCTTAAACCAGTTAAATATAGTCGTCCACCAGCATGTTTTAAGAACATTGTGAATGAACGTGAGATGCCAGGTTTTGTGAATGGTGCTCCAATGTCTTTGGTTACACGTGAAGGTCAACACTGCTCGTATGTGCCGGTAAATTATTTGGATCTACGCACAAATACTGATAGAGAAATTGAATGTCATCAAGCTTATGGATATACTTATTGTGTCAAGAATCCCCTGCGTTACACTAGTAACACCCGAGGAGGATATTCTGGGGCACCTGTTACTTACCATGATAAAAATGGAGCCGCGATTATTGTTGGTATACATTATGGTAGATCAGGAGCTCGAGAGATGTCTTTTGCAACTCCTATAACTAAGGAATTTATCCAGAGTCTTATTGAACAGTTTGATGGACCAATAGTACCTGAAAATGATCCCACACTAGAAATTGCTTATACAGTACCTAGTGATAAAGGATACTTGTATCCCACCAATAGTAAAATTAAGAAAGGACCTATGTGGGGCTGTTTTGGGCCACCTAAGTATGTGCCAGCAAAACTCAAACCATATACTAACTGTGATGGTGAGTTTATAGAACCATATGTTAAGGCATCTGCAAAGTTGTACCAAACTCCGACCCCTTTTCACCAATTACCGGAGGATTTACTGTTAAGTTATTTACAGTATTGCTTTCCAAATAATTTTGGAGCACGATTATTAACTTTTGATGAATGTCTGGCCGGTGTTCCGTCTACTGAGATGAAGTCAATTTGTCTTGGAACTTCGGCTGGATATCCTTGGAATTTGGGTGCTGGGAAAGGAAAATACAAGTATGTGTGGATCGATGAGAATGATCAATATCAATTTGAACCAAAATTTCTACAATATTTACTAGAATGTGATTCTATGTTGCAGGCTGGTAAACAGATTGAAGTTATTTGGTGTGATATTCTCAAGGATGAACGCGTTTCACATAAAAAGATTAAGGAAGGTAAAACTAGATTATTTGCTGGTTGTCCTTTACATTATCTATTCTTAATGAGACGTTACACACTAGCTTTTGTGGAGTACATGCAGTCGTTGTGTGTTACAGGTCCAGTATCAATTGGTATCAATGTACATAGTGATCAATGGGCTCAACTGGCTATGCGATTTGAAAATTGCATGAGTGTAGTGTCCGGTGATTACAAGAACTTCGATGGGAGTATTCCTCATTGGGTTGGTAAAATTATTGTTCGCTTTATAAATGCTTGGTACAATGATGGTCCCGTTAATGCTCGTGTTCGAGAGTTGTTATTTGAGCACATTTGGTTTGCTTGGAGAATTCATGGATGCAAAGTGTATAGAGTTGCTAGAGGTAATCCCTCAGGTAACCCTTTCACTGGACCTTACAATTCCTTAGCAAATATAATTATGCTTGTATTCTGTGCTATGAAACTTGGTATTGATCCTGTCAAGCTTGTAATTGCAGCTTACGGCGACGATAATTTACTGGGTTTCCCAGTTCAAATTATGGTCAAGCATCTGATTCCAATCATTGCTGAATACTTTGGTATGACATATACTGATTGGACAAAGGAGGAAATTGGTGATCGTATTGATAGTATTTGGACGGTAAGATACTTGGGACGTGAATTTAAGCGTTCAGGTTCTTATGTATTTGCGCCATTGGAGCTAGATACTATTTTGGAGAGTATTTACTGGTATAAGAAAGGTAATACTCCTGAGGAAGCATTAATTCAAGTTGCTGAGAGTTTCTTTACTGAGTTAGCACATCATGGTAAAATTATTTATGATATGTACAGTAATGATTTGTTACGTCATGTAAGTTTTCGTGAACCTAACTTATATGATATGATTGCGAAGGTTCGCAAACCGTGGTTTTATTACGTCAACCGATTTTATCACCCGGATGATGAGTTTGAGTACCCTAAACTTGAAACTACCCCTGATATTGAGCCGGAGGGCCTTGTACTATTTGAAGATTCAAATCCTGTCGATACTAAAGATTCAAACGAATTTAACGAACGTTCAACTAACGTTCCTGTGCCAACCCAGGTTGTGCCATTGGGTCACTATGCTGACGTAAACGAAAGTGAGGCCACTAATGGTATGTCCGCGGTGAATCACATTTATGATTTAGAAAATTTTGAACACATGAACTTGAACTCTGTATTAGAGAGAGAGTACATGGTTTTTGATGGAAGTTGGAGTACATCTAATGCTGTTAACCATGTTTTAGCAACGGTTGACTTACCAGGTGATTTATTTATGATCAATTACCTTAGTAAGAAGCTTGCTGACTTCAGATTCTTTAAGGGTGGTGTGGAAGTCACTGTTCGTATTACTGCAAGTAAATTTTTATATGGTACATTGATGGGAGCACTTGTACCATTAGCACATGCTATGCAAATGGAGAATGATGTTGGATACTTATCTGGTTTCCCTCACATTTTGCTTAATGCAGATGCAGCCACAACTGGTTCTATTAGTCAGGATTTCATTAGTCCTTACCGTGAAATTAAATTGCAAGATTACGTGGCAGATGAACTAGCATCATTTAGATTGTTGGTGTTAAATCCTTTACACAGCATTGATGGTGAGGTCCACTCTTGTCGTGTACAGGTGTTTGCCAAGTTCACTAATGCTAAGGTGTCTATGCCGTCTACTTACCTCGTGGTTGAGAATTCCGACATTACTCCTGAAAGCACTACTGAACCTCTTGAGAAAGCTTATGCCAATGTAGTGGATACTACATTAGATTCAGGTAACGCCATAGTTGCTGGAGCAGGTAAGCTTGCAAAGAAAATTCCTGACTTCATTAAAACTGCAGCAGCTGGTGTTGAATTGATGGCAGCTTTGAACATGCCAACAGGTTTTAGCCAAACCACCATAGGTAAAATTCACCCTGCCCCGGATCTAAATCAGGGAAGAGGTGTTAAGATGTTACCTAAGGCAGCTTTAGATCCAAATAATCAGGTTGCCCCTAGACTGGATCTCGGCATGGCTCAAGATGAGATGAACATTGCACATGTGATGGGTACACCAAATTTGGTTGGTATACATACCTTAACACCAAGTTCAACTTCACCTATTTTGTTAGATTCAACATCTCACAAAGGTCGTTGTTACGCAGATTGGTTTGCACAAATGTTTGGTTACGTTGCAGGTTCCACTAAATATAAAATTTATGTTGGTGCCTCTAAGTATCATAACGTGCGCATAGTCTTTTGGATTAACTTCGAGAGCTCAGCTCATTCTACTGCTGATTGGCAAGATTGTTATCATCAGATTTATGAAATTGAAGGTAGTACTGAGATTGAGTTTACTATACCTTTCTTGAGCAGAAAAGTGTTTAGAACTGCCGTTGAGGATCACGATTACTACATTCGCTTCGCTGTTATTTCTTGGTCACAATCAGACATGGCTTTAAACTTGCCAATTTACTTAAACGTATATAAGGCAATGGATAAAGACGTAGATGTGGCTATGTACTTAGACACTTCTATTGAAGCTGAAAGCAATCCTCGAGCAGATTTTTGCCAAGATTTTAAACCTTTCCACCCATCATTCAAACCCTGGAACACAGATAAGATTGTTCATGGTGAAAAGATCACATCAGTACGCGAGTTGATTCACAAATGGTATCCTTACCAACACACCGCAGCTGATGTGTACGTGCCAGCTTATGAACAAACTCCAAAAGCTGGTTCTCGTTACATTGGAATCGAAAAGATTGGTTGTTTTTATGGTTACCATCGTGGCGCCATCCAGTTTCGCTGTGTGCAAAAGAATGCTGCTTATGAGTGTATCACAGTCACTATGGGTAATAATGACAATTTTGTCTTAACAGCTGCTGATATGTGTGTTCCTTACGTCAATCCATATATTGAGTTGGAATTGCCATTTTACTATGATAAGTTCTTCAAGTATAACAATGCTGCCAAGCATAATATGCTTGAAGAATTACATATCCGCACTTCTAATACAACTCTGATTTGGAAGGCTGCTGCCGATGATTTCTCATTTGGATTACTCCGCCCCTTACCTACAAATGCATCAGTTGTTAAAACAAACAGTACCCATGGGTACCGCAACTTGCATGCTTACTATTCAACCTAGACATTGTTTAATCGAAAACTTTACAATGTTAAGGCAGTCTCTCCACGTTAAGTGAGTGTTTAAGCTTAACCTAGGGAGCTACTTTGTTTTCACAAGGTATTTACATAAAAGTTATCGTGACTGGGAAAC
>OGWO01000057.1_pt1 | contig 10376 bp, 14 predicted proteins | sample 1576001 | NCBI WGS metagenome assembly OGWO01 (sample SAMN07581522, study PRJEB24739) | freshwater metagenome | place: Singapore | collected 2015-01
TCGCGATACTGCTCTAATTGTTTACGTAACTTACTCAAGCTACTTTTCTCAATCTGTTGAACACGTTGAAACGACACACTCAATTCCTCTCCAATCGTTTTCAAATCAACTGGAGGATCTGCTAGATATCGTTTCTCTAAAATTAACTTCTCACGTTCTGTTAAAGTGTTCAGACTTGATTGTAACACAGATGTGATTAGATGAGTATACTCACTTCGCACAATATCATCAAAAGGTGTGTCAGCATCACTTGCTACATCAAAATTTTCCGGCAGTGGTGAGTATTGTGCAGTTTCTGTCATATTAACAGCATTACGAGCAACAGTCTCACTAACATCCATATCTTTAGCAAGTTCCTTAATAGCAGCAACTCTGCCAAACTTCTCAACGTATTTCCCCTGAGCATAGAAAACTCTACGAGCGTCTTTACTCAAGTTCTCTACACGAAACCCATACTTATAATTGTTATGTTCTTTCAACATAGCATGTTCGATCTGAACAGAGCAGTAAGCAGCGAACGTAATATCCTTGTTAGGATCATATGTAGTTGATAGCTTACATAATTCTTCGATACCCGCAGATACGATGTCATCATAATTTGGATACGATGAAAACTTAGTTGCTTTCGCATACACTAATCGAAGATGTGATTTTACCAAATCTTCTGGAGGAGCAGACTTATCCTCATTAAGTTCAAATTCTTTAAATGCTTTTTGTTTTAGATCCATATTGTTTACAAGATTGTTTTAAATAGTTTACAACTTGTATTATAACGACTATACGGTCGTCTTGTCAACTAACTTTTACCTAGGAATCCTAAATTATGCCAATGTATGATTATCGCTGTGCTTCATGTGATACAGTATTTGAAAAGAGTGTTAAGATGTCAGAATATCAAGAACCTCAAGAGTGCCCTAACTGTAAATCCCTAGCAGAACGAACTGTAGGTGGCTATGCGCCATCTATTGGAGACCCAGTTAGACTAGGTATTACTAAACCACCCGAAGCCTTTAGAGATTTATTACGTCATATGTCAGATTCTTACCCAGGTGCTAAAGGAATGCGTAACAACTCAAGCTATATCTAAAAATGGACAAAATTACTTCAGCCTACATTAGTCTTCTAAACGAACGTAACACAATCACACCTTCCGTTGTAGAAGACACTCCACAAATTGTAACAGAAACAACCGTACCAGAACACCTACGCGCTAGGGTAGATGATTGGGATCATCACTGGCGAGTTGATACAGATACTAAAGCTAAGATGCGTAATGCATTAAATGGGAACACATTTACCACGTTCCCATTAGAGGATCACAGTTTACCTGATCCTGATGTACATGACCATCTTCATGAACATGGTTACAAGATCGAATCGTATAAAGATGGTACAGCATCTAAGACTGTTCAGGTTGGTGCGCCAGACCGAGGCATCCCTCTTCGTGATAAGAAAGTTGTTAAGAAGATTGGTAAAGTATTAGATGAAACTTCCGCCCCTGATCATGTTAAACATGCTTACATGAACGATCCAGCTCGTGCATCGTCTACTCAGAATAACCTACATGTGCTAATATCTACAACTCCACTAGCAATTGCTGGCATGACTACTGGCACAGCATGGCACGATCATTCATGTATGGAAATGGAGCATGGATTATTTGCTGATAAATTAAGCCACGATTCTGCTCTTGGTACTCACGTTGCATATCTTGTACATGGGACGGATAAAGGTGCTATGGAACATGGAGAACCTGATAATCCAATTGCGAGAATATTGTTAAAAGCACATCATGCAAAAATAGACGGCAAGAAAGATACAATCTTCCGACCAGAAGCTAAACAGTATGGATCTGAATCAAGTGCGTTTGGAAATGCCGTGCATAAATGGGCGAGAGAAAAATATCCAGCTCATACAGATGTGGAGTATGAAAAGAATGAACATTTATATGATGATGATTCTCGCACCGTTCATAAAGAACTTGGAGATGCTGCTGCGCATGATTATCTAAGTGGTAGTAGATTTAAGGAAGATAATATGTCCCTTACTCGTCCACAGATCGAGAAAGCAATTGCTAATCCAGGTCAATACATGCAACGAAGAGTTCTGAAAATTACCAATCTAACATCACATGATATTAAAAGGTTGGGTAGCCATCCAGACTATGATCCGGACACGTTGCAGCATTTTCATGGAGATAAGTTTACTCCTCATATGATAGAAGAGCTTGTTAAACATGCTCCGAGTGTTAACGTAGCACTGTCTCGTAAGACTCTATCTAACCCGAGGTTACCAGATAACATAGTTGATATGTTATCGCCTGGAAAGTATGACCTAATTCGTCGTTCTAAACTAAAGGAACGTCATCTGGATAAAGCTATAGATGGCAATAGTTGGGTGGGAATGGATGCAACTAAACATCTAGCAAAAGAACGACACTTACGAGATCTCATGAAACAGAAAGCATTGGGCCCAATGGATGTTACATCTCATCCATCATTTACTAAAGCTGTACATGATAGCATTGTAGCTGATCATCCACAAGGTGATGAATATAGGAAGACTCAAAATATCTTAGCAAGTAGCAAGTTTGCTACGCTAAATGATATTAAAGATAAGTATGATGTTGCTGCTATGGCACACAATAAGAATATTGACCACAGTTCTCCAGCACTTAAAGAACTTTACATGACTCATGTAAAAGAAGACCCAGGCACAGAACTTAAAGACGTATTTGGCAGAATATATGGATCTAGCAATAACATTCCCAAGAATATATCCCAGCATTTTACAACTAAAGATTATGATACGTTGATGGATCGTAAGCTACATGATGGATTTGCCTCAGCTGAGCATGCTAAGAATTATGTCAAGTATGCGCTTGATAAAGCAGAGCAGTCAAGCAACATGAGTCTAACAGATCATATTATTAGAAACATGCATGATATACATGAAAATCATGACAACGATAAAGTTTCGAAAGATTTCCTTGTTACTCATATCCCGCGAGTGTTAGCATTAGCTAAAGCTAATCGAATTGATAAGAATGCCGACCGTAAATTAAGTAGTCTTAATCAATATCATGCTTACTATGGGTAAATTTTTAATAGATCAGGACAAAGCTAATCACTTTGTTTATGGCGCGATATTTTGTTCCATAGTTTCTATGTTCACATCTCCGATAACAGCATTAATTTTAACTGCCATGTTGGGGATTGCAAAGGAGCTGTGGGATATTAGCAATAATGGAACCAAGGAGTTTGTAGACTTTGTCTGGACCACTTTTGGGGGAACTGTTTCAATAATAGGAGAATTATATGAAGTTTTCAGAATACTGTAAATTGGAAGAACAATTTAACATGGTTTCTAATCAGAGACTTGGATCAAATCCTGGCGGGACATACACTCATTCTCCCAGTGGAGATAAGTATTATGTTAAATTCCCACACGACCCACAACAAGCACATGTAGAAGTGGCAACTGCCGAATTATACAATACGATGGGTATTAAAACACTAAACCCAAAGATCGTTAACATTGATGGTAAGACTGGGGTTGCCACAAAATGGCAGGATCATGTGAAGAGTTTTCAGCACCCTGTAGAGTACCAATATGCGATTAAAAACAAGGATCGTATGCATGAGCTCGCTAAGATGCATCATGCTGCAATTTTAACAGGCAATCGCGATATTGTTGGCATGGACTATACTAACGTGATGTCCAATAAACATACAGGAGAGTTAGTATCTGCTGATCAAGGTGGCTCAATGCACTTTAGGGCACAAGGAGCAAAGAAGCCGTTTGGTGCTGATATTGAAGATGTACAATCATTTCAAAATCCAAGATTTGAGAGTGGGCAAGTATTCTCTCAAGTCCCACATGCTGAACTAAAGGCGGCTGCTGTACATTTGAATAAAGTAACAGATGATGTAGTAGATTCAATCATTGCCAAACATAATTTGCCAAAAGAAAACGCCGTTGTAATTAAACAACGGCGTGATCTACTACTCAAACACTTTGCTTAAAAAGCTGACATGATATTGTAAGCCTTGCTAATCTCTTGCCAGGCTTCGATTTTCAGTTTACCAAAGTAATGAGATTCTGCTTCGAAATACGCAATGCCAGTCTCTTTATCAACTGATTGTAGAGATTCTTGTACATCGAAATAGAACCATTCGTGTTTATCGCCATCATCTGGGTTATATGGTTTAACTGCCTTGAGCTGGATGCCAATTTCAGATTCCTTATACAAGTCATCTACATTGTTGCGAATACATACAATCTCTTGATACTTATCGCTCGTAACCCGGAACTTAGCTTCCATCTTGGAAGTGGGTTTTACATTCATCACCGCCATCACGTCTTGAATAGATTCGCCATAACGATTCATCTCTTCAACTAGAGATGACATCGAGTCAAATGATGCGCCAACAAAAAGTGTCTTCAGTATCCGAATCAAGTCCGGGGCATGTTTCTGGTTCTTCAAGTTCTCAGCAATATAAGTTTCGATAAACGATTGATCGACACCATTATACTGGTAATGGTAGTACAACCGACCAGGACGACTCATGAATGGATCAATCAGCTTGTGAGTCTCATTGACAGTAACAATGAATAGCTTCTTTTGTGTGTATGTACCATCAAAGATAGTTAGAACAGCTTGTTGAGCTTCGTCGTCGTACACCTTCTCAAATTCATCAAACATTACCACACATTCCATGTCAATAGAGGCAAGGAACGCGCTAAACTTATCGCCTGTATACGGTTCATTAATAATAATGGTAGGAACTCCAGCGTCAGCACATTTAAGCGACACTTCACGTGCCAGTAGTGTCTTGCCACTACCAGGTACACCACTTAACAGAACCCCAGTTGATTTTTGACGTACATTGTACGTATAAATAATACGATTAGCACGGTTAATAACATCGCCATAATACTTAGATGGACGAGTGAAAGACTCTGTACGCTTCAGGTAAAAATCTCCACTAGGACGCGTCTGCACAATGTATGTACCTACAGGCAAAGATCGACTGGCAGTCAAGTCGTCGTCTTTAGCAATTGAAATTTCGGAGCCAGTTTTCAAATAATGAGTCATGATATAGAATGGTTAAGGTTTGTTGAAAAATTTAGAAGCTTCTTCGAGTGTGTCAAATAGGCTTGATACATGAACCACGTATGTATGATTATTTGATGTTGTTACCTTCATCAAATCGTAAGTGATTGGTGTAACGGATAGTACAGGTTGAATGCTATACCAAACATTGCCACCTTCGTCAGTATCTTCAAGTATAGTGTAGTTCATACATGAATTATAACACAGGATGTTGTTGGAATCCATCACGTTTACGAATTTCTGTCCATCTTGCACGTTTAGGATGGTTTTTATTATCGAAGCAGAAGATTCGTTTATTTGGGTTCTCTTCATCGGAGTCGATGTGAGCAAGGCGACGTTGTACCCAGTCGCCAGTGCCTAGTCGTACTTCAACGATCTCATGCTGTGAGTACATCTCGTCCATGTAAACAAACGTAGTAATAAATGGATTAATCATTCAACAACTTTCAGATATTGTAGAATTTCTTCTTCAAAATACGCTACACGGTTCTCTTCTGGGATATTATCCATACCAAGGAATGAGCTAAACTTAGGGTGATACAATCCAGCTTCCTTTGCTGTAAAAAGACTACGATCTCCGGGGATGTCGCGAGTATGGCTGTTGGGATAGTAACAACAGATGAAATATTTGTCGTTCTCTGTGTCAAACTCTGTCATATCAAAGAACAACTCGTACGCTTCGTAATCTTTGTTGTATTCGATTTTCGTCAGCCACGCTTTCATGCCTCGCTGAGTGAAATCTTCTTCACACAAAGGTTTAATGAACTGGACTTTAATCGCATCCAACATATCAACTTTGATCATTTGTAAGGTACTCCTTGTAAGTGTGAGTAGATTATAATGTACATTCCCACTCTTCGTCAACTATTAAATCACGATTGTGTGAGTAGTTTTAATCGTGGCAGGTTTAACTTTCATTGCGACCCAGTTTCGTTCCTGTGGGTACTTAGAATTGACGAACGTATCCTCCATTAGATGAACACGCATGCGCCATTCAACTTCATCTGTAAATGATTCGTATCTCACAACAGATTCTGTATACGCTGGGTACCCATGCCCTGGACATGTACGACTGCGCTCGTCTCCTGGGATGGTAATAGTGTCGAACGTGATGATGACCCAATGTTCGGTTTTTGGTACGTTTTTAGGTTCAGTAACAATTGTCATGACAATATAAAGGATTGGTTAAGGGAAGATATACAACATTTCAGATGCACGAGAGCATGCTACATACAAACACTTGGTGCGCTCACTACTCTTACGGTTTAACATCACATCGCCAGCATCAACGAAAACAGTTTTAAACGTAGATCCTTGACTACGGTGTGCCGTCAGAGCATACCCATACGAGACATTATGAAATGCTTCCTTAATTTTCCAGAACTCTCGCCACATCTTCTTATTCTTCATATCTTCTAGCATATTGTCAAGAGCTTTAGCAGAAGATTCGTGAATAGTGTATGCAGTAATACTTTCTCCAGTATCCAGGAAGATTCTCAACTTCCATGCTTTTAGATGAGAGTAACGAACGTGCTGTGTAACCTCGGCTGATACAATATCCCCCTCGTCATCTGTAGAAGCTATAGTAGTTTCGCCAACAATAATTGGCTCTTTAATAACCACACGATCACCTTTGACAAATTTTAGATCGCTTTTTGTTTTCTCGTTGTTACTTCGAATGTATTCATTTAGCCAATCAACCGTTACATTCCTCCACGCAATGGCCTTAGCATCTCCAGCATGGAAGTCCCCTCGTTCAGCATACTTGCGAATAGCAAGCATAAACTTCTCATCAGAACACATGTGAACTTGTTTACCAGGAGAAACAAACTCCGGCGATACATTACCCCGGATACTCTGAACAAAATCTAGGATGCTGTTCTGGTGACGCATTACTTCAGTGAGTTCGAAGTTTACATCATATCGTGTCCAGATGGGGCTAACTTCTTCTCCAACAGGTGGTAGTTGTTCTCTGTCCCCAATGACAACGATTTTAGTGTCGGCTAAATCAGTCTTCTTCTTGATGTAGTCTAATAAAGAAGTATTACACATCGACCCCTCATCAATTACTACAAGATCGAAGTCGCTAATTCTACACTGTCCACCATCCGTTAACTCTTTAAATTCTCCGTTAGCCATCATACGAAGACCAAGCACAGAATAGATCGTTTTGTATGTAACAGATGGGATATCAGTTGTTTCTGATAGAACTCGTACAGATTTATTTGTTGGTCCGGTCACGCAAATATTTATTTTTGGGATCGTATCAAGAAGATCTTGAATAAAGTACCTAACACATGTTGTCTTACCAACACCTGCTTGACCACTGAGGATAAATGTTTTTCGGTTAGGAGCATTGTAGAACTGTACCAAATTGGTGATAAGTTCAGATTGTTGTTTGTTTAGTTGTAATGTCATCTATATTAGTCCTGCTTATTTGTCATGTCTTTGATGATTCGTTTCAGTCTACGGTTTTCTGCCTTGATACCCTGATTCTCATAGTACAGTTCATCGTAACTCTTTACAGTTTTTGCCAATTGTTCTGACAGTGTGGAGTTAATCTGTTGAAGAGGTTCTGCTGGTTGTAGTAGGATTTTACCAGCATCCCAGTCAAACCCAGGATATGCTTGTAAAATCTCAACTGATGGAGATGCTCCACATGTGCCGTATGGTTTAGTGATTTGAACAACGATTGTTGGATCATCGTGCTTAAAACGAGTCGATTGTTCAAGAATCGACATGAGTTCGCTTGTTTTCATTTATTAACTTTCTTCAAAGAATTTTGCAATAGAGTCAAACATTGTAGTATCAACTTTACACTGTGCAACATAGTCAATTCGTTGCCCATCAAGGAGACAAAGTTCTCCCACTACAATATCAACTGCTGTGCTATCAGCAAATGTCCCATTGAACTGATCGTGTTTGTCTGATGATGGTTCACACGAACGTTCCCAGTCAATTCCAATCGACATGATCTGTTTCAGAATATTCGCATCAGAATATTCTGAGTATCGATAGTTATTATCAACTTTAATACGATATCGTTTACAGAAATCAACATACTGTTTCTGCTGATGGCTCGTCATATTAACTCCACCATAGTAAGAGTAGTCGTTAGCAAAGAAGACACACTTCTCAGAGTTAATAGCAGTCCAGATAGCAAAGTTTTTCGCATTCTTAATCATACCGATTAGTCCTTAAATAATGTAAGTGTTATTTTAACGTAAACGGAACATCATGTCTAGTAATTTCTGCGGTATTCAAACAAATTTCTTGCAAGTCTCTGGGTTTCAGCTGATCTTGCCCCGCTTCCCTCAAGCACAGTATTTTAGCACAGACTTTGTGCTACCGTCAATCTCCCTACCAGCAGCTAACATTGCTACACCCTTTACGGATCTGAAGGTTGCTGGGGATAAGCCCGTATTCGATACTATGCAGTTCACCTTCATGGTTAGTGAGGATATGGGGAACTATGAAGAAGTTCAGAAGTGGATTAGCAACATTGGATATGCTACCTCATACAGTGACTATACAAACTATCCCAATAAAGATGCTCAACAGCCCCTAGGCGAACAGGATGCTAAGGTGCTTATCCTTACAAGTAAGGGGAATGCATTAAGGACAATTACATTCTATGACGCAATTCCAGTTGGACTGAGCGCATTGCAGTTTACCACACAAGCACCCGATACTGAGTACATTAAAGCCACTGTTAGTATGGCATACACTAGATTCGATTTAGTTTAAGAGATTCGTATGAGTAAAATAGACTTTCTCGGAAGATTTAAATGGGTAGATCCAATGATACGCGATGAAGCCTATCACATAGCAATTGATCACGCAAGTGCTCAAGGTCGCCCAGAGTTATTAACTCACCCCAGGGCATCTAAAGAACATGTTGATAAAGCATTAAACAGTGGAGATGTATATGCCTCGAGATCTGCCGCGAGGCATCTAAATATTAGCAAAGAGACTTTATTAACTGCACTTAATAGTGATGATAGATTCACTAAATCAGAAGCACTTAATAATCCAAACTACAAGAAATTCTTTCCAAACGGACATTAATTTTCTAGCAATCTTAAATAAGTAGAACTCACTACATGATTTAAGATTGCTAAATGAATATTGATTTCTACAAAATTGACGAAGCTCACATTAAAGTATTTTCCACTCCCGAGATCGAACAGGAGATAAAAGAATACTTTACGTTCAAAGCACCTGGGTATGCTTTCCATCCCAGATTTCGTGCTAGGATGTGGGATGGTAATGTATCCCTGTATGATCTTCGTACAAAAACCCTTGCTATTGGATTATACAAGAGATTGTGTGAGTTTGCCACTGATAACAACATCACGCTTACATTTAGATCAAATGAGAAATACTCAGAATTTGACACACATGATGTTGTTCCAAAAGAAGAATTCGAAGCATTTGTTAATGATCTAAACCTCTGGTCTAAGTCTGGGCCAATTACATTTAGAGATTATCAGTTTGATGCATCATACAAAGCAATTACTGAGAAGAAGATAACCATGACTTCCCCGACAGCTTCGGGGAAGAGTGCAATTATTTACGTATGCATACGTTGGATACTTGAACAAGACCCAGACTCTCGAGTGATCCTCATTGTGCCCAACGTACAGTTAGTGAATCAGATGATGGCAGACTTTAAAGAATACTCCATGCAGAATGGATTTGATGTAGATCATGTATGCCAACGATTATATGGTGGACAATCAAAAGATTTAATCAAGCGTTGTTTAATTACAACATGGCAATCTTTCACCAAGTTAACCAAGAGCAAAGATGCACTAAACTTCATGAAGTTATATCGTGGAGTTATTGTAGATGAGTGTCACCAATCTGCTGCTAAGGAGCTACAGTCAATTCTCTCCAGATGTACTAATGCACAGTACAGAATTGGAACGTCAGGCACGGTTGATCAGTCTTCTGCTGCTAAGGTTAACTTGCTGCAAATTGAAGGTTACCTGGGTCCTGTACACAAGGTTATTACAACGAAACAGTTGATGGATGCTGGGCAAGTATCACAACTCAAAATTAAGGCACTGGTACTGAAGCATTTACCAGATGATTGTAAGGCGATGAAGAAGATTGAGTATGCTGATGAAATTGCATGGCTAGTATCTCATACTGCTAGAAATGAATTCTTATGTAAAGTAGCCTTAGCAGCTCAACAATCTAATGGTGGAGCAACTCTATTGTTAGTACGTAACAGGGAAACTCATGCTAAACCATT
>OGWO01000058.1_pt1 | contig 10332 bp, 10 predicted proteins | sample 1576001 | NCBI WGS metagenome assembly OGWO01 (sample SAMN07581522, study PRJEB24739) | freshwater metagenome | place: Singapore | collected 2015-01
TAGCTAATACGCTTGCGTCATTAACAGAAGAACAATATTTGATGTTACTTGAAGATCAAGCATCTATTGAGAAAGCATTAAAAAGTGGCGGTAAAAAGCCAAATAAGAAGGTTGTCGATAAAGAACAACCAATTGTTAAAGAGGCTGATAAAGCCGTTCACAACGAGGAAAAACAAATGACCGAAAAGGTTTTAGAGCAAGAGGTGGAAGTTATCGCTAAAGCTCAGTATGACGAAATTCAGAAAGCATTTAAAGAGCAAGAAGAACAACTCCAAAAAGCTACTGCTATGCTTGCAGAATTTAAACAAAAAGAAAAAGAACAAATTCAAAAAGCTCGTGAAGCTACTCTTTTAGCTGCTGTTGAAGCTAAAGATACAGCAGAGAAGTTGTTCAAAGCTGTCGGTGAATTAGAACAAGAACATTTTGATGCAGTAGTAGAAGTTGTTAAAGCATTAACTGCAAAAGCAACTGATACAGATATGTTCAAAGAAGTTGGTAGCCAACAAGAAGGTGAACAAGTTCATAAATCAACAGTACAAAAAATCCTAGCTCAAAAATACGCTAACTAATTCTGGAGAATAATAAATGCCTCTTATTGCACAAGACAAACAACGTTTTTCTAACGTAGTAAAACACGAATATGAACCAACCTTAGCTTTCTGTCGTGCTGTTGTTACAGCAAATGAAGCTGCTGCTACTGATTATGCTATCGGTACAGTTCTTGGTAAAATTACCGCTTCTGGTAAGTATGTAGTAGCTAAAGAAACTGCTACAGATGGTAGTAAAGTTCCTGCTGCTGTTGTATTAGAAGATAAATCAATTGCTGCTGCAACAGATACTAAAGTTTTAGTTGCTGTTCGTGGTCCGATGATCTTATCTAAAGCTGGTATTGCACTAGATGCTACCTACAATACTGATGCTAAGAAAGCTACTGCTCTCGCTGCTCTTGAAGCTCTCAACATCCTAGTAAACGATGCAGTTTAATAAGAATAATAATAATCTTGGAGAAATAAAATAAATGGCTATTACTCGTAGTTTTACCGCACCTTTTGAAATGACCGACTTAACAGAAGAGCTTCTGTTAATTCCTAATACTTACGGTCTTGTTAATCAACTTGGTATTTTCCGTGATGAGTCTGTTACCCAACACGCTGTAACTGTAGAATCATCTGCTTCTACTCTTGCTTTGATTTCAGATAAAGTTCGTGGTGAACGTAACAACGTAAATAAAGATCGTACTCGCAACTTACGTTCTTTCCCGATTCCTCACTTCCCTCTTGACGATTACTTAGCTCCTGAAGATATTCAAGGTAAACGTGCTTATGGTAGTGACAATGCTGAAACTCAAGCTGCTGTTATGGCACGTAAGCTAGAAGATATTGCTAGTAAGCACGCTGTAACCTTAGAAGCTGCTCGTATGCACGCTATTACTCAAGGTGCTATCTATGCTCCTAATGGTTCTGTAGTTGGTAACTATTACACTGATTTCGGTGTTACTCGTAAAGAGATTCCATTTGATCTTTCTAATGCTGCTACTGACGTTATCGCTAAAGTACGTGAAGTTACAGATCATATTCAAGAAAACATCCTTGATGGTGAAATCGTTGACAGTTATGTAGCTCTTTGTTCACCTGAGTTCTTCGATGCTCTTGTTCAACAAGCTGGTGTTAAAGAAGCATACAAGTTCTACCAATCAACTCAAGAACCACTTCGTAATGGTTTACGTGATGGTCGTTATGCTAAGTTTGAACATGCTGGTGTAACTTTCTATCGCTACGTTGGTGCTTATAAAGATGCTGCTGGCGTTACTCAGAAACTTGTTCCTGCTAACGAAGCTTACTTCTTACCATTAGGTACTCGTGATACTTTCATCTCTTACTTCTCTCCAGCTAACAAGTTGGATTATGTAAACACTTTAGGTGAAAAAGCTTACGTGTGGACTTACACTGACCCTAAAGGTGCTAAGGTTGAAATCGAATCAGAACACAATGCTTTGCATTTGATTCGTAGACCATCTGCTATTGTACGTGCTGTTAAAGGTGCTACTGTTTAAGTAGATAAAGTATTAAAGTTTTAATACAGTGTAACTTATCTTAGAGATAGGTTACATTAATATTAAAATTTACAATTATGTAACGATTATAATAGAGAGATGATATGGCATTAACTGACGTACAAAAGATTAGGTTAGAATGTGGTTTAGTTAATGAAGCTGAATCCTTATTGTCTGACGATGAGATTCAATACTTTCTAGCTAAGAATAATAACAATATCAAGAGAGCATCTTTAGACGCAGCTAAAACAGTATTGTTTATCTTATCTCAACAAGTACATGAACGCTCTGACTACCTTGAGATTTGGGGACATACTTGGTTTGAGAACTATATGCAAGCTCTTAAACTCTATATCAATAATCCTAATTATTCTGTTACTATTGACTCTGCTCAATTCTATGCTGGTGGTATTAGTAAGACAGATATTAGAAACAATATCGACAATGCTGATAACTTTACTGTTCTCTCTGATATTGGTATTCCTAAAGACTATACTGCTGTAAATAGTAGAAATGCGCAACAGAATATCTTTGACCCTGATGCAGATGCTTATACCAAATCACCATTTAATATTTAGAGGTGAATATGTCAGTAACATCAAGATTTAAAGATAGCAGTAAAAGACTTGTTTCTAGGTTTGGTACACTAAGGAAGTATAAGAGAAAGACAGGGGAAGTCTACGATGTAGATACTCAAATGAATGTTGAGTCTTTCACGGAATACGAAATTAAAATTTATAAAGCAGAACCTAAAGAAAGAGAAATTAAATCTCCTAACCTAGTCAATAAAGAAGTTGCTGTTATGATGGTAGCTGCTGCTGATTTACCATCTGCTCCTGTCGTTGGTGATATTATTTCTGATAAGACACCTAATACAACAGAAGTCTTTAGGGTTGAGGTTATTAGTGAATATTGGGCTGGTGATAGTGTCTCTGCTTATAAACTAATTTGTAGTAGGTCTTAGTTATGGCTACATACGAAGGTGCTGCTGGTATTGCTCAACTTAAAGATAAGATTAAGCAAAAGAGTAAACTACTTGTTGGTGAAAGCGCAGAGAAAGTAGCAATTCATCTAATTGATAACAGTGTTATTGGTGCGCCTTATTATGCGGTTAAAGGTGATAACGCTGTAGAGAACGATCAGGGTGATTTCAAAAACTCTTGGAAAGTTGGATTAGGTTCTGCTGACCCAACAATTAGAGAAGCTGACCCTGCTGGTACTGCTGCTATTGCTGACGCTATAGTTAAAGGTAAGTCTTATAATATGCAAGATAAAGTCTATATTACCAACAACGTAGAACACGCAGAGTTAGTAGAGGAAGGTTGGGACGACAATCCTGTTTTCGGGTGGGAAGCTAAGGATGGTTATCATCTTGTCAGAGACTCAGAACCTACAGCAGCAGCAATCTTACAAGCTGTAGCAAATAAAGTAAGTAAGATGTGAGGTGACTATTGCAAAGTAATATCAGAAAGAGTTTCGAAAAGAGATTGATTTCAATGCCTAATGGGTTAGGTGCATCTAACACAGCTTTTGAGAATGTTAAGTTTACTCCTAAACTTGATCAACCTTACCAATTAACTAGGTTAGTTCCTTTACCTGTTGAGAATCCAACATTAGGTGACGACTATCATAGGGAAGTTGGTTTCTACCAAATTGTATTGTCTTATCCGAAAGGTGAAGGTGTTGGTGCGATTGCTACACAAGCAGACAAGATAAAAGATTATTTTAAACGAGGTACGACATTAGTTGAAGGTTCGGATAAAGTAATAGTAGATAGGACTCCAGAAACATCACCTGTCTATATCAATGACACTAGAGCTGAGATAACAATAAGAATTAGATACTTTTCAAATCAATTCTAAACGTGCATTTGCACAACACATTTCAACGCTTTTAAACAATTTAAACAAATTCTATTGGAGAATAATTAATGCCAACAGCTTCAGGTATTGCTAAACGTATTGTATATAAAAAAGAAACTACGTTTGGTACATTAGCAGGTGCTTCAGGTGGTCAAGCACTTAGACGTACAACTTCTAACTTTAACCTTACCAAAGAAACATATCAATCAGAAGAGATTCGTACTGATTACCAAATCTCTGATTTCCGACACGGTGTTCGCTCTGTAGAGGGTACTGTATCAGGTGAATTATCAGCAGGTAGTTATGCAGACTTTATTGCATCTTCTTTAGCTCGTAACTTTACAGCAGCTACTCCTACTGCTTTAGGTAGTACAACAATCGCTGTTGGTACGCCTACTGGCACTTACGCTATTACACGTACTACAGGTAGTTGGTTGACAGATGGTGCTAAGGTAGGTACTGTTATTCGTTTGGTTGGTTTTAACGCAAACAACATCGCTAAGAATCTATTGATTGTATCAGCTACAGCTTTAGCTGCTACTGTAGTTGTGTTAAACGGTACAGCACTAACTCCTGAAACAGTAGCATCGGCTGGTACTTATACTGTACCGGGTAAAGTTACATACGCACCAACAACAGGTCACACAGACGATTCTTATACTATTGAAGAGTTCTACTCGGATATTAGTAAATCACAAGTATCTACGGGTAACAAAGTAAATACAGCTTCATTTGCTTTACCTGCTACTGGTCTAGTAACTGCTGACTTTGGTTTTATGGGTCAAGATTTGAAACAGTCTGGTAACGTAGCTTACTTTACTGCTCCTACTGCACAGGGTCAAACAGGTATCTTTGCTGCTGTAAACGGTGCTTTAATCGTAGATGGTAAGATTGTTTCTTTAGTTACAGGTTTGAATATTAATATCAACCGTAATATGACTTCTGAAGCTGTTGTTGGCAGCAACATTCGTCCTGAAATTTACGAAGGTCGTATTACCGTAGATGGTGATTTCTCTACGTTGTATGAAGATAATACATTCTTTGATTACTTTAACAATGAAAGCGAAATCTCTCTTGTTGTTGCTCTTACTGAGAATAACTTAGGTACTTCTAACTTTATGACTTTCACATTACCACGTATTAAGTTATCTTCTGATACTAAAGATGATGGTGAGAAAGGTATTGTATCTCAAAACTCTTTCCAAGCTCTTAAAGGTTTTGGTACTAATGGTTTTGAAGCAACTACTATTATGATTCAAGATTCTGCTGCTTAATATAGTAAACAGCTTATCTAAATAAACATAACAGCATAGAGGGTGAAAGCTCCCTCACTTTAATTTTATTATTTATTTTGAGGAAATATATTATGGCTTTTGACATCGTAAAAACAAACTTAGCAGAGAAAGCAGAATTAGGTTATGAGTTTGAAGTAAAACTCCCTGATGGTTCTCCTACAGATTTCTATATTACTGTTCGTGGTACACAATCACCAAAGGTTAAAGGTTACTCTAAGAAAGTGTTTAACCAAATGCAAGTAAAAGAACAGCAATTAAAACGTAAAGGTAAAGAGGTAGAGTTCTCTCTTGACGAAGCTGAAGAAATGGCAGTTGATAGCGCATCAATTCGTGTTATTACTTGGCGTGGTCTTGAGGAAGATGGTAAAGAGATTAAACCTACCGAAGAAAACATCAAGCGTATTATGAAAGAATTAGATTGGGTTCGTTCACAAGTGCTAGAAGAATCGGATATTGCTGCAAATTTCATCTAAGCGATATTCTTGAAGACTGTATTGAGTATTGCAAGTATCAATTTGAGTACGGACAGAGACAGTCAGATGGTGCTACTGTAAAGGAACACATTGAAGCTGCTATGGCTAGTCCATTTGCAGCTACGCTTGGTGAAAAGCAAAAACAATTACAAGAAGAACAAGAAAGTGAACCTCCAATGCTTCCTACTTCTGCTCAATTTGCATGGACGTATTTCTTACGTTTACACCAAACAAGGCAGGCAGGGGGTTTTGGGGGTTTTTTTGCGATCACATACCAAGAAATGCAAGCATTCTTTGCACTAGAGCAAACAACACCTGAACCGTATGAGTTAGAACTAATCCGTGTGTGGGATAAAATAGCCCTAGATCATTTACACAAAGAACAACAGAGACAAAGTAAGACTAAATAACAATGAGGAATAGCTATGGATTTAGTTAAGATTGGTTTTTTAATTCAAACAAGTGGGTTAGAAAAAGCTAATAAGGAAGTAGATTCCCTATTGGATAAGACAGGTAAAATTGGTACAGTAAGTAAAAAGTCTGCTACTGAAGTTGAATCTAGTCAAAAGAAAGCAAAGAAAGCAACAGAAGAAACTACTAAAGCTGTTGAGAAAAATACTAAAGCTGTTGAGAAAGGAAACAAAGAAGCTGATAAAGCTAAAAAGGCTGCTGAAAGAACAACTCAAGCTTTAGAAAAACAAAAGATCGTTGGTGAGTATCTAGCTAAAGGATTGGATAAATCTACCGCTACGTCTTTAGCTAATTTCAGACAATTAAAAGCTAGTGTCATAGATACAAACACTATGTTTACCTTATTAGGTAACAACTCTGCTTTAAATAAAGCCAACAAACAAACTAGAGCTATCAACGACTCCCTTAATAAGATGAAACTCAACCTTGATCTAGTTGGTAAGGGTTTCTCTGCTTCTGAGCAAGCTCAAATTAGACAATTAAAAGCTAACGGTGCTAGTAATGCAGAGTTAGAAAAAGCTATCGAGCTTATTAAGAAAAGAAAACAAGCAGAAGTATTAGCTAACTATCAAAATGAAAAAGCATCACTCTCAAGAGAATGGATGTCTGCTTATGATAAAGAGATTGAAGCTCGTGTAGCGAAAGAGAAAGAAGCTGCTTCTAAAATTCAGCAAGTTAGAGATACTGTAAGTGATTACGAAGCTAGGTCTAAACGATCTTTTGGTGGAGGTATCTTAGATCAAGTTGAAGCTGAAAACAAAGAAATCTTAGCTTTAAGAAAGAAATACACAGATGAAATAAACTCTATCGCTGATAAAGAAGCTGCTGAATCAGAAGCAAGACGAACCAAAGAGATGCAAGCTCGTCAAAAAGAATATCAGCAAAATATGGAGTTACTCGAAAGAGAACGAAATAAAGTTAAACAAGCTAACGCTGAACGTGAAAGAGCTTTACTCATTGAAGAGAAGAGAAGTCAATACGTTGAGCAAGGTTTTGGTAAAGGTGACGCTAAGAAATTAGCTACTTTAGATGTTGCTGGTGTTGACCCTGATTACCTTGAGCGTTATAAAAAATCTCTAGCTGCTACAACTACAGCTTTAGGTTCTTTTGGTGATGCTGCAACAAAAGCTAGTGCTAGTCATTCAGGTCTAACATCACAGATCAGAGGTATTGCGTTTTACGCTGTTCTTTCTACAGCAATCTATGGTGCTATGACAGCTATGATGAATTTAGCGTCAGCTACAGTTAGAATGGCAGACGAATACACAGCTATTCAAAACCGTATGAAACTGTATATCACTGATGCTAACACGCTTGCTACTGTTAATAAAAACTTAGGCAAAATGGCTATGGAGAACAACGTAGGGTTGAGAGAAACAGCTACGTTATATACTCGTCTTGCTCCTGCTATACAAAAGATTGGTGGTAATGCTGCTACAGTAACAGCAGTTGTAGACGCTTTCGGTAAGTCTATGCGTATCGGTGGTGCTACAGCGATGGAAGCTGCATCTGCTACTATTCAGTTCTCACAAGCAATGGCATCTGGTAAATTAGCTGGTGACGAGTTTAGATCAATCTCAGAAGCATCTCCACGTTTCCTTAAAGCTATTGCTGATGGTAGTGGTATTGCTACAGAGAGTTTAAAGAAACTATCATCTGAAGGTTTCTTGACAACTGCTTTAGTCGCTAGAGCATTATTGAAAGAATACCCTACGCTTATTGAAGAGAATAAGAAACTAGGTGTAACCTTAGAACAAGGTGTCAATGCTTTTAAAACATCATTCTTAATGGCTGTTGGTGAGTTAAACGAAGGTGCTAAGGTAACAGAGTCTATTGGTAACGCTTTAATGGGTGTTGCTCAATCTTTATCTGAGTTTGCTCAAACTGCTAGTGCAACTGGTGCAAGAGTTAGAGAGACTTTTGAGAAATACTTACCTGTAATCAAAGCTGTTGGTGAAGTATTGCAGTTTGTTGCTGTAGTAGCTGTCACTAAGTTTGTTGCAAGTATGGTTGTAGCTGGTGCTGCTGCTGTTGGTTCTATGATCAAAGCTACAGCTAGTGTAGTAGGTTTAACTAGAACTTTAGGTCTAGCTAATGTTGCTGCAATGACTCTATCAACTACTATGGCTAGACTTGGCGGTGGTGGTTTAGCTACTCTTGCCTTAACTATTGCTGGTGTCGCTGCATCATATTTAGTATTTAGAGATAATGCTGCTGAAGCTAATGCTAAGTTAGTCGAATCTAACGAATACGCTGAAATGACAACAGAAGCTTTCAGAAAGCTAAATGCTGAAAAACAAAAGAATGCGTTATTCGACTTAGAGTCAAAAGCGGTAGAAGCTAATAAGAACGTAGTAAAGTCTTACAAAGACGTTATTGGCGTTATGAGAGACTACTATCGAGAAATGACTCGTGGTATGGTTATGAGCAAAAATGCTCCTGCTGTAGCTAATATTATTAGACAAGTTGAAGCTGGTACAATGTCTTTTGAAACAGCTACAAGAAAGCTTGCTGAGTTAAAAGTACCTGACAGCGTAGTTAAATCTATGCGTAGCACTACAGAAGTTTATATTGGTGCTGCTAAAGCTGCTAATCAGATTATTGTGCCTGCACAAAAGTTTGGTTCTAGTGTTAAACTAGCTGGTAATGAAGCTCAAAACGCATCTCCTGCTATTCAAGGTATGACTAATGATGTTAACGATTTAGCTGCTGCATCTCTTAACGCTGAAAACTCTTTTGCTACAATGGTTGAAGGTTTCAGACAAGGTGTTGCTGATATTAAAACAACTTTAAAAGTTATGCAAAGTTACAACCTTGACGAAGGTCTTGCTCAACGACTTGTTAAAGAATCTAGTGGTGCTGCTAAACAAAACCCTGCTATTGTTAGTGCATATAGTGCAATCGGAAAGGAACACGATGCAGCCTTGAGAAAGTTAGGTGATAATCCTGACAAGAAAAGGGTTGAAGCTATAAACAAATATTATTCTGATCTTAGAAAGAATGTAGAGAAGAGTGAAAAACGTATAGCTGAAAGTTATATGAAGGGTGCTGCTCCTGCTGCTCAAGAGCTACAAGCAATCACAAAACAGAAAGATGAATTTGCATCTTCTAGGTCTAAGCAAAATAGCTCTAGTTCAAGCTCAAGTACAGCCACTAACGACTACCCTGAGCAACTAATGTATGCTAGAAAATACTTAGAACTAATACGTCAAGGTATTGACGTTGATGTTGCTAAGATTGCTGCTACTAAAGAATACGCTAAATGGTATGGTACTAACCTTGATATGGCAAAACAAATGGCTGCTGTAGAAAAGGAAAGAGCTAATATTGAAAAGCAAATTCAAGAAGCAGAACAAGCTCGTGCTACTAAAGATCAAGGTTTAAGAGATGTTGTCAAAGACCTTGAGCAAATGAAAAACATAAGTAAGTTTATCAATGAAGGGTTTACTCCTAATGTCGCTAACAAATCTGCTGGTCTAGGTTTTACAACCAATGCCGAAGGTATCTTGTATGCTCAAAAAGCAACAACTCTAGCTTTAGAAGAACAAGTTGGTGCGTTACGTGATAGTGCTATTGAGAAGAGAAATCTTTTTGAGTTGACCAAATCAGGTCGAACCGTAGAAGAAGCTCAACTCGATAACATGCTTTATATGAATAAGCACTTGTTACCTGAGCAACTTACACTTCTTAAACAGATCAAAGAGCTTAATAATCTTGATCGTAGAGCAGAAACAATGCTTAAAGTTTCTGGTGACGCTAATGCAATGTTACGAGAAGCTGCTAACTACGTTGCTATGCAAGATAACTCTCTTGGTGAAATTGCTAACAGTTATGACAAGATCAATAAGAGTGAAGTTAATCATTTAAACACTTGGAAAGAAATTGTACAAGCTGTTAAGGATTACAATGATCATTTAGTTAATCAGAAAGCAAACCCTTTAGGAGATTTCTCTGGTATAAACTTTGAGGCGTTTGGTGATTTTGGTAATCCTTTCAAATCTGCTTTAGATGGGTTGAATCTACTTCTTGGTGGTGCAGATGCTTTAAAAGAAAAATACGGTCAATACTACGCTACTTTAGACCAACAGACGAAAGATGCTGCTGGAAATCAAGATGCTTTGAATAAGATCGAAATGACTAGAGAAGCGTTAAAGAGACGCATATCGTGACTGGGAAAC
>OGWO01000060.1_pt1 | contig 10159 bp, 19 predicted proteins | sample 1576001 | NCBI WGS metagenome assembly OGWO01 (sample SAMN07581522, study PRJEB24739) | freshwater metagenome | place: Singapore | collected 2015-01
CAGAATGTGTTGTTAGCCAATTCAGAAAGCGGAGTTCCGCAAGTAGGCAAACGTGCAACCATCGCAGGTTGGACAGACCGCTATGTTTACGATATCGTATGGGTATCGGATTGTAAAAAGAAAGCACTTATCAGAGAGTGTAACGTAAGGATTCACCCCGATTCGCAAGGTGGGATTGGACACCAAGATTGGCTGATTGAATCTAACTTCGGAGGTTATTTAAAGACAATTAAATTACACCGAAACGCTTGGAGGTATGAATTTGAAGAGGAGCGTAATGGTAAGCCACATAAGACTTACGGAAACAGACTTGCTATTGTGTTTAACTGCGAATCTTACTACTATGATTGGTCATTCTAAATACGCGGGTGAAGTTAGGGTCTCTTATCATAGAGACTCTAATTTCAAAGATATCGGGTCAGTGATTAATCCACAACACGCATCTGATAAATTAAGAAACATCCTTGATTTGGAATTTGGGTCAGTAGAATATAGAGAGGTTGCATTTGTAATTTTTCTGAACAAAGCCAATAGGATTATTGGATGGTCTACATTATCTATTGGGGAAATAGGAGGTTGCATAATGAGTGTATACGAAATTGCACGTCAAGCATTAATGACTAATGCGACTGGGGTTATTGTTGCACACAACCATCCATCGGGGAATCTATCTCCAAGTAATCCCGATATTGAGACTACGAAGAAAATAAAAGAAGGACTAAAGACATTAGATATTAATCTTTTAGACCATGTAATCGTAACAAGGGAAGGCTATTATTCTTTCGCAGAGGAGGGCAGATTGTGATGTTAGGGCGACTTTTTCAGAAAAAAGGGGTTCACCCCCGAGAGCCTTTAGAAAGTTCCGCTATCGCTCCGCATTGGAGCGAGGTGGAGCGTGAGATACCGCCTCATTACTTTGAATGGATTGCGGGAATTACAGAGCAGTTGCGTAAAGACTATAGAGAATCTCTACCGCCAAATATATCAAACAAATGTAAAAGAAAGTTTGTAAAAGTCATAAAAAATTCGTAACTTGAAAAGAGAGAAAAAATTATGAAACACCACTATCACAACGCTAAAGGAACCGTAGGCTATCTATTGGAAGAGTACGAACAGAAAGCCAAGATTCAAGACCAAATTGTATTAGAATTATTCAAGATTTGCGGTTGTCCAATGTCGCCAAGTCAAGTTTACAAAGACTTCTATGAGAAGTTCCCAATCACAAGCATCCGCAGAGCATTCAGTAACCTGACAAGAGATGGTTATTTATGCAAGTTGCCGAACGATTTTCGTGTAATGGGAATGTACGGCAGAGAGGAAGGTCTTTGGGAATTGACGGAGGACTCAGATTGTGGCTAAAGACCCCGCATTCCTATTTTACCCGAACGATTTTGAGACCAAGACCAAGTTCATGTCACACGAGCAAGTGGGCATGTACTTGCGTCTGCTCATCACACAGCATCAGCATGGTCATATGACAGAGAAACAAGTCTTATTCATATGTGGCAGATTAGATTCTGATGTAATGGACAAGTTTGACATAGACGAAAACGGACTTTATTACAACCAACGATTGGAAAACGAGATTCAGCGTCGCAAATCATTCTCGGAGAGTAGAAGACAGAATAGAATGTCAAAACCTATGACATCAGAAACAAGTCTTTTACATAAGGAAACTGAAACTGAAAATGAAAATAGTAATGTATTCGTCAAGCCGAACATACATCAGATTCGCAACTATCTCAAAATGCGTAATATGCCCGATTTTGCAGACAAGTTCTTTAACTACTACGAGGCTAATGGTTGGATTATGGGAAACAAGCATATGAACAATTGGAGAGCAGCTTGCAATATGTGGGCAAATAGAGAGCGTACTCCCGAAAAAGCAGAAGTCAGAAATATACAAAAAGCAGATTTATCAGATTGGAAAAATGAACACGATACCTAACATAGAAGAATACATATTAGGCTCCTTTATTATACACAAAGAAGTCCAACCGCTTATCGGGAAAATGAACCCCGATTGGTTTACAAAACAAACAAACAAAGACATAGCAAAAGCACTTGTCCAAGTATACACCGAAGGTTTGTCCATTGATCTAACTTCGGTTTATAGGGCATCTACAAAATACAATGTATCCGCATACGATGTCGCAAATCTTAGTTCTATGTGCACCGGCTGTGGGAATACTCAAAAATATCTTCTGATATTAGAGTGCGACTACAAAGCGACCAAGATTCGTAACACTATGTCAGAACTTGTACAAAGACAAGAACCTATAGATGTAGTGAGGACAAGATTACTTGCAGAAATTGACGAATTAACTAACACCAATTTTAAGCCTACTGAAAGAATGTCAAAGGCTCTCGCTACCGCTATTGACCAAGTAATAGAAGTATCTCAGAGAGGCACCGGCATTATGGGTAAGCCAACTGGTTGGAGGTTCCTTGACAAATACATAGGAGGTTACAACGAGGGAGAATTACTTATCATCGCAGGTCGACCCGGCATGGGGAAAACGGCATTCGCAATGTCGCTTGGGATTGACTTTGCCAAGTTAGGCAACCATGTATTGTTCTTTAGTTTAGAGATGTCAATTCCTCAATTAGCAAAACGCATTATATCACACGAGGCTAATGTTGCAAACTACAAAGTACGCAATGGGCAATTATCAAATTCAGATATAGAGGAGGTTCTTGACTTTTACAATAACAGATTAGATTTTGACTTTCATATTGACGATACAGCGGGTATTTCTATAGACACAATTAGAGCCAAGGCTTCTGACCACAAAAACAGACATGGTTTAGATTTATTGATTGTAGACTATATACAACTTATACAAGGTGTCGGGCAGAATCGTGAGCAAGAAATAGCATCCATCAGCAGAGGATTAAAACTCATATCCAAAGAGTGCAAATGTACAGTTATGGGACTTGCACAATTATCTCGTGCCGTAGAGCATCGCCAAGACAAAAGACCATTTATGTCAGATTTGCGAGAATCAGGTGCTATTGAACAAGACGCAGATGTCGTTATATTCCCTTATCGACCCGCATATTACGAGCAAGGACCCAAACGACCAGTGGAGGACGATGCGGAAATTATCATTGGAAAGAATCGCAACGGAGAGACATGCTATATCAATGTTGCATTTATCGGAGAGCAAACAAAATACAAAGAAATATGAATATAAATTTAGATTACATTAAAGAAATGAGAACTCAATCTTGGGATGCCTACTTTGAATGTTTAGACCTAATAGAAAACATACATAAGTTTGGTAGTGAGATAGATAAGTTAAGATTGAAGTCATTAACAAAGCAATTGAGTAAATTAGCGGAGAAATCCAAATACTATGACTCAATATACGCCATCCTCTACGACCCGCTTTACACTTTATGTCCGTAGTGGGAAATATGAAGAGCAAATACTTGGCTTGACATCGGCAGAAGTTAAGTACTATTTAAAAAAGTATCAGAAGAAAGGTTATAGTCTTGTTGAGATAATCGATGAGACTATAATCCGTAAATAGAATATAAATTGATTTTGATATTTGACATAAACGATATACATTTGTGTGATGGCTAACAAGAATGCCATCATATCAGAATTGTTTGTAAGTGAATGGTATAACGATGCGTTACACACGATAGTTGAATCATATCATATAGACGATTTGAACCAAGAAGTTATGATGGTATTGTTATCTAAATCAGAAGAAGAAATAATCAGACTTCACAAAAGTGATTACTTTAGATGGTATGTTGTCAGAGTCATAATGAATATCTATAGAATGCCGAAATCTAAATTTGTTACTGAGAACAACAAATACATGGGAATGCCAGATTCAATAAAGATGAAACTTGAATCAATGAGCGATAGCGATTTTGACAAGTTGATTGAAGAGGACATGATTAAAGAATTAAGGCTACAGGCGACAAACGAAGTTTTAGATAGTTTGTATTGGTATGACAAAGAGATTTTTAAACTATGGATGGCAAATATGAATGCTAAAAAAATTGCCCGAGATACAACGATATCGCATAGAGAGATTTTGAGAGTAATAACGAATGTGAAGACCAAAATAAGAAACAGATTCATAGAACTAATATGAAAGAACTGATAAACATATTAGGAGTATGGGCAATCGCTAATGTGATTGTCGGTATACTTGCGATACACAAAAAATATCCTATTCTTAATTTCAAACCAATTAATTGTGAACTATGTTTAACTTGGTGGATAGGATTAGGAGTTCTTATCCCAAAGTTTGGTCTTGATGGGATATTATATTCAGCAATAGCAACCATGATAAATTACTATACATATGACCCAAGAAGATTTTGAGTTCCTTACTATCTTGAAAGATAAGTGGAATGCGACAAAACGCACCGGAAGCAGAAGCATCATTACCGCAGAGGATGTGGTAAGAGCAAACGAGATTCACATTAACATTTTTGGAAGTGGAATCAAGCCATGTAGTGCATGTTTTTTAGATGCAGTAACATCTCTAATTATCCAAAGAGATCTATACGAAGAATCTTTGCCTCCAGTAGAATCAGTAGAACCAACAACAACCCAAATAGATGAAGAGCCAATTAGTATCAATAAACGACGTCAAAAGAAATCCTAAAAACCCAAGGATAATTAAAGATTGGAAATTTGATAGCCTTGTAAGGTCTATTAAGGAGTTCCCCGAAATGTTGGAAATCAGACCAATCGTTGTCAATGAAGACAAAGTGGTTATTGGTGGGAACATGAGATTAAAAGCAGCTCAAGAAGCGGGATTAAAAAAGATTCCAATTATCATCGCATCCACATTGACTCAAGAACAGCAAGATGAGTTTATGATTAAGGATAACAACAATTATGGAGAATGGGATTGGGATAAACTTGCTAATGAATGGGATTCAGATACTCTTAAAAATGAATATCACATTGATATCCCATATGCGATTAGAAAAATGGATGATATGCTTTTAGAACTTGACGAAGTAGAGGAAGAGGAAGAAGTCAGAACGAGACCATCTCGTATGGATGACGATTACACCGTATTTGACATGATTGTAAGAGTGTCTACAAAAAAGGCTATTGTTGAATTACTGAACAAGATTAAAAACGAAATGCAACTTACCTCTATGGAAGAGGCTTTACTGGAAATTATAAAAAAACACACTAATGAATAACCCATCATTTAAACACTATCCTTTTTCAGAAGGAGCATCTGAATTGTATGACGGCTCGGAAACAAAATACCCATATAAACTCCACTCGCTCAAAGGATGCGGGTGGTTTGACCTTGATGAAGGTAGCACTTATTATTTCTTTGTATATAGCGATGCTATTTGGATTAACGACTTACCGATTACTAAAAACATGTATGGGCAGGTTACGAGGAGCAATTCAATATGTTTCTCCTCTGAGACTACTGAAACGGAAGTAATTATTATTGAGAAAATCGGAGAAGAATCTCCATTTTTAATTGGGGGTCCAATTGAGAAGGAGGGTCGCCTTAAATATATTGACGGATGTACTGACTCCCTGTTATTGCCACCGACAAAATATGGGATGGCTTGTCTAAACCATCTTCATTTCCCAAGTAACATTAATCAGACCCCACATACACATCCAAGTGTAAGAGTTGGTATCGTTGCCAAAGGACATGGGGAATGCGTTACCCCTTTTGGAAATATTCCTTTAGTGCCAGGTCAGTTGTTTTTGATTCTGCCCGAAGATGGAAATTCAAGCATAGGTATTGATGGAGAACTTCATAATAACGGAACGCATTGTTTTAGAACATTTGATGAAGAGATGGATGTTATCGCATTCCATCCCGATAGTGATTTTGGACCTAAAGATGAGGAGCATCCTATGATTAATATGACAATCGTAGATGGTACCAGTGCGAAATTCATTGACTCTATTAAAACCAAATAATGACACCATTAGAGCATAAAATAGAATCTGCGAAAAAGATATTGTTGGATGCCAATGAAATTGATAAGGTAAACAACAATAGATGCATATTGTATTCGGGTGGTAAAGACTCCATTGTTATGGCACACTTGACAATAGAGACTCTCGGAATCAAAAAAGCATTTTGTGAGTATTCTCTTATGTCTCCAATTGATGTTGCTGACATTAAAAGGATTGGTCAAAACCTTGGATTAGATGTTTCCTATAATTGTCAAATAAAACCAAAAGATATGGCGAGTCTTTGGAATGACTATGGGGCAGTCCCACGAACAGCGATGCCGAGCCATAGATTTGATGCATTAAGACATTGGGTTTCAATCCCTAATTATGTAAAATCTGTAGGTTCGTCTATGATGGTTTTTGGCAGAAGGAATCAAGAGAACAAAATCCCAAAGCCTATTTATTACAAAAAGGGGACTCCCGCTTTACAAGTAATGCCGATTTGGAATTGGACTACTGATGAAATTTGGCAGTATTTAAAAATGCACAATCTTGAATACCCATCTTGTTACAAAGGAGTTGAGAACGACCCAAAGAAAGCGAGAATGTACATTGTACTAATGAAAGCACAGATGCTTTTTATGGAAAGCAATGACATTACAAAAGCATATGATTATTGGCATTCCCATTTGCCCGAGTATTTAGAAGAAGTAAGAAAAGTTGATATTAACGTAGATAGATATTTAGCATCTTTATGAAACAAGGATCTATAAGACACAAAAAGTTTATTGACAAGAATGTATTTGAGGCTTCTCTTGAAAGGATGAATTACCTCTATGATTGTTATGATGATATAATAGTATCTTTTTCGGGAGGTAAGGATTCAACGGCTTGTTTGCAACTCGCATTAATAGTAGCCGAAGAAAGAGGCAAATTGCCTTTGAACGTACACTTTTATGACGAGGAGGCAATTCCTTGGGAGTGCATTGATTATGTAAAGAGAGTCGCAGACGACCCACGAATCAATATGACTTGGTTCTGCTTACCAGTACAACATAGAAACGCAGCCTCAAACGATGCTACCTATTGGTATTGTTGGGACCCCGAGTTTAAAGATAAATGGGTAAGACCATTGCCCGAAGAATACAACCCAATTCTAACTCATCCTAAATTCAAGAAAGGAATGTCATTCCAAGAGTTTGCAGATGAATATGTAGTTGGGAATGTTGCGTTAGTAATGGGAATTAGAACAGAGGAATCTATCAGAAGGTATCAAGTTATCGCAAAGAAGGCTAATGACGCATTTATTTCAAGAGGGAAATTCTGTACAAAGGCATACCCAATTTACGATTGGAGTTCTATTGATGTTTGGAAGATTATAGAGTTGACCGGAGCGGATTACAACAAAGCCTATGACTTAATGCATATGACAGAAAGAGAGAATAATTTTCTCGCAATGAGAATGTGCCAACCATGGGGAGAGGAACCATTACGAGGATTACCCGCATTCAAAGAATTGTATCCTGAACTGTGGAATAAGATGGTTGATAGAGTACCGGGATGTGCTACTGCGGGTATTTACGCAAATACAGAATTGTATAGTGGATTAAAAAAGCCATCCAATATGGATTGGAAAACATACATGAACCTTAACCTTGATTCCTATCAAGAATTGGAGATAAAAAACGAGGTCAAGCAGAATATCAACAACTACATATTAGGGCACTTCAAAAACACAGATGACGAAATACACGATAGTCTACCGCACCCAGTTACGGGGATGTCGTGGAAGTTTCTTGCTATGGTAGCCACGAAAGGAGATTTAAAAGGTCGGCAGAAAAACAAACTTGGATTTATGGCAAAGGATCGTCAGAAGAAATTAGGAATCACAGAAGAACAAGCATTTAAACAATATGGCAAAAGAAGCACAACCAATTAACAACATTGTATGGATAAAGCGAGATGAGTTGTCCGCTAACTTGTACAATCCTAACGCAGTCGCAAAACCCGAGATGCGTTTATTGAAACAAAGCATTTTAGAAGACGGATGGTTATTCCCTATTCTTGTTTTTGACAAGAGCATACATATTGAAGGTATGACGAATAACGCTGAAAGAAATGTCTATACTATTGTAGATGGGTTTCACCGATACACGATTAGTGGAGATAGCGAGGTTTATGCATTAACAGATGGTTTTGTGCCTTGTATTATCATTAACCCAAGCAATCCAATGGCAACTACTGTGAGAATGAATCGTGCAAAAGGAAATCACGCAGTATTGAAGATGTCCGAAATCGTTGTTAATCAGATTGAGAGCGGTATAGATATAAATGTCATTATGAAGAACTTTGGAATGGAAAGAGAAGAGGTAATGCGATTAAGCCGTAGAGGAGGAATTGCTTTATCAGATAGAGTTAGGAATGCAGATTGGAGTCAAGCGTGGGTACCCGATAAAAGACACAGATAATGGCAAAGACTAAATCATCAATTTCTACATTCTCTCCCAAGCCGAAAAGGAAACTCGGGAGGCACAAAAAGAGTAGGAATAAACACGAATCTTTCAAGAAGTATGTCGGGCAAGGCAAAAAGTAAATAATTCTTTTGGTTTATTTGATATTTTTTTGTATATTTGTATTAGAAACAGGTAGAAAACAGGTGTAGTATGCCATTCCCAAACGAAACAACAAAATTCAAAAAAGGTAAATCGGGGAACCCCAATGGCAGACCAAGAAAGTTTACAACATCCTTAAAGGAAGATGGATATCGTCAGTCGGAAATCAATGACACCATACAAGTTATGTTGGCAATGACACCCGAAGAATTAAAAGGAGTAGTTTCATCACCCGAGGCGACAGTCCTTGAAATCACAATCGCATCAGCAATCAGAAAATCAATTCAACAAGGTAACTTGATATCTATTGAGACATTAATCACAAGGCTATACGGAAGACCAAAAGATGTTATTGATGCAGATATTAAAACCGATAACACAATAAAAGTAACGCTATTATTAGAGCCGCCACAAGAACTATAAAATTATATGGAAAAGCAACACGAAAACAAAATCACTTATTTAGGAAATGCTTGGGAAGACCAATACGGCATTTCATTGTCATTAAAATTGAGCGCTCTAAAAGAATCGTTAGAGAGTGGGGAGTTAGTTCCGAATGAGTATGGGGAAGTCCGTATTAGGATTAATCGCTTACGAGAGCCAAACGCAAAATCAAGAGCGACCCATTCAGTAAAGCCTTACATTAAAAAAGACAAGGTAGAGACCAAATCTTGGTTTTGAGTTAATTTCATGTTTAAAGTTATGGGGAGGTAAAACTCCCCTTATTCTTTATGAGGAATCACACAAAGATATATTTTGATTATTTCCGGTACGACAATTCTGACTTCATTACTTGCGAGGCTTGTGATAAGTACAGAGCAGTTGACATACACCACATTGAGCCACGAGGGATGGGAGGGAGTAAGCAGAAAGACACGATTGAGAATCTTATGGCTTTATGTCGTGAGTGCCATATCAAATACGGAGATAAAAAGCAATGGAAAGATTGGCTGAAAGCAGTACATCAGTTAAGAATTAACGAAGTAAAAAGATGAAGACTATATGTTTATTAATGGATGGTATGAGCGGAGTTGCCTATCATCGTTTATATGTACCGCATTTCAAGATGGCTGTGGATAGTCAGATTAATGTGGTTGTGAATCAGCGAATGGAGGAATGGCACGCTATTGATTATAGGAGTGTAGACCTTGTAGTTTTCAATAGATGGTTAGGACCTATGCAAGAAGATATCTTGACTGATTTGGCGAAGAACAATGTGCCATACATTATTGATGTTGATGACTACTGGAAATTACATGGAGGGCATATAGCCAAAAAGGTATTCCAAAAGGAAATCACAAAGGCAATTAAACAAGCCATACAATACGCAGATGGCATTACAACTACCACACACATAATGGCAGATTCTTTAAGGAAGATAAACCCGAATACGCCAATAGCAGAGTTGGATAACTGCATTAATCTTGAAGACAAACAATGGAACCACGTCAAGAGCACTTCCGATAAAGTAAGAATCGGGTGGGTAGGAGGAATATCACATATGTCAGACATGTCTTTGATATCGGGAGTATTCCCCGAGTTGGCAAAGCGACACGACATTGAGGTTTATGTTTGCGGGTATAATGGGGATAAGATAAGATCTGCCGGGTTATCGTGACTGGGAAAC
>OGWO01000061.1_pt1 | contig 10151 bp, 10 predicted proteins | sample 1576001 | NCBI WGS metagenome assembly OGWO01 (sample SAMN07581522, study PRJEB24739) | freshwater metagenome | place: Singapore | collected 2015-01
GTTTCCCAGTCACGATATATCCGATTGAGTAGTTAGCCGCTGTTTTTAGCGTACTCACTTTCTTCTTTAGTCGGATTTTATCAGGATCAGTGCGTCCTGTTGGGTGATATGCGTCTAGGTTTTTAGATCTTTGAAAGGAGATAGATCCCATTATAGCAGTCCTGTTTCTTTGAGGATGTTTTTGTGTCTTTCAGCTAGAAGTATTTTATTTGTTTTTTCTGTGATTTTGCCGCGAGCTAGCTCTGCGTCTAGTCGCATGTCCCATACACTGAATGTTTTGTTGGCACAGTGGATTGCCATGTGTTTTCGCAGGCCTATCATTCCGCCTCTATGTTCTTTAAAAGAACCTTCTTCTTCGCTGTAGTCTTCTACTAGGGCTTCAAGTGCTTCTGGTAGAGTCATGTACCTTGGCGACATGAGTTCTTTCCATGCTTCGTTTGTTGCCGTGTAGCGTGCGTAGGGTACTGGGAGTTTGAATCCTCTATCTCCGGGATTCTTTTTAATGTATACCCATGACATTATGGACGAACTTAGTGGTACTTTTACCATCCCTAGATCGGCGTTCAGTACTGATAAATCATGGAAGTGGGTGTCTGGTAGCGTCTCTGATTTACCTGTTTTTAGGTTTACGGCGGCTACTACGCATTCTCTTTTCCATCCATTTTCTAAGGAGTCGATTTCGTTGGCTAGCAGTTGTGCTTTTGTGCTAGACAGTAGTTGATTTTCTCTGTTTTGCCCTGTTACACGTATCTCTGCTCTTAGTTTTTCTATTTGCTGTCTGACTTCAACGCTGTTTCCTGCCTTTACGTTGTTCGCCCCTATGATGTGGTGCGGGACTCCTTCTACTACGGCTAGCAGTCCTGCATATTTTTGTGTGAAGTAGTCTGCGTCCATTTCACGTACTGCGTTTAGCATTTGTTTATCCTAGTGTACACTTTTTGATGAAGGTTTTATTGACCCACACTTTATCTTTCATGTCGTCAATAGTGGTTCTTGTGGTTTTTGTAACTGCTTCTCGTTCTTGTGCTTCTCTGACTTCTTTTTTTGGTATGCCTACAAAGGCTTCAATTGCAGCTGTCGCGCCGGGCACAAGGTTTCTGATAATTTTGCGTTTGTCTACTTCTACTACTAGCTCAGAGTCCTTTTCTCCTTTTGCGAAAATGTGCATGTGCTCTACTTGGCCTATGTTTTTTCTTCCTGCTTTGGTTAGGTGCGCAGTCAAGGCTTCTGCAAGTGTTTTACCATTAATGGTAGCGTAAATCTTGTTTTTTTCTTTGCCGAACATTGTTTCCCCGTGGATCCACCACTGGGTTACGGGCGCTGGCAGTAGGCCTGTTGCTGTCATTATCTGCTTCCGTAGTGTTGTCTAAATCCGTTAGCGTAGTCTGTTACTGTTGAGCCTTCTAGTCCGGGAGCGGTATTTACTTCCAGAATGTAGGCTAGTCCGTCATCTCTTCCGATCACTAGATCAACGGCTCCGAAGTCCAGTCCTAGGGCTGCTACAGCGTTTATAGCTTGTGAGGCAGCGTCTTCAGGCAGAGGGTCGATGTCGTTTCGTGCGAAAATCCATCCGTTATCTCTGTTTCTGATTAGTTTTTGGTCTGCTGTTTGCTCCCCACGCTTTCGTCCCTGAGCGTCAATCCAGGCCTAGTGAGCTGCCTTCGCTATCGGTGTTCTATGACATATCTAAGCATTTCACCGCTACATGTCATATTCCGCCCACTTCGACCGAATTCAAGACTTACAGTATCAATGGCAGTTCTACAGTTGAGCTGTAGGCTTTCACCACTGACTTATAAATCCGCCTGCGGACCCTTTAAACCCAATGATTCCGGATAACGCTTGCACCCTCCGTATTACCGCGGCTGCTGGCACGGAGTTAGCCGGTGCTTATTCATTTGGTACCTTCAGCTCTCTACACGTAAAGAGGTTTATTCCCAAATAAAAGCAGTTTACAACCCATAGGGCATTCTTCCTGCACGCGGCATGGCTGGTTCAGGCTTGCGCCCATTGACCAATATTCCTCACTGCTGCCTCCCGTAGGAGTCTGGTCCGTGTCTCAGTACCAGTGTGGGGGACCACCCTCTCAGGCCCCCTACCCATCGTTGCCATGGTAAGCCGTTACCTTACCATCTAGCTAATGGGACGCATGCCCATCCTGTACCGTAACCTTTAACTTTTAAATGATGCCATTCAAAAGTACTATGGGGTCTTAATCCGAATTTCTCCGGGCTATCCCCCAGTACAGGGTAGGTTGCATACGCGTTACGCACCCGTGCGCCGGTCGCCACCAAACAAGCAAGCTTGTTTTATGCTGCCCCTCGACTTGCATGTGTTAGGCCTGCCGCTAGCGTTCATCCTGAGCCAGGATCAAACTCTCCGTTGTAAAAATATAAAGATTTATCGTTTTCACCCATAAGTTTAAAGCCTCTTTTGGGTAAAATTTCTTGCATAAGATCAGGATTACCAAGCTCTTTTGAAACTTGGCACCCATAGGCTTTTACTCCCCTGAGCTCAACAAGTTCCATTTCTAAATGAGAAAGAAGCGCCGTTCCTTTTTGTGACTTTCTATATTCTGGATAAATATAAAAATTCATAAGCGCCGCCTTGTCTCCGCTAACGTAATAATTTAACCAGCCACATTCGTTTTCAATTACAAAACCGCCTCTTTCTCTAAAGTAATCAAGCGCCCTAGTATTTCTTAGCGGCTGGCAATCTGCTTCCATTTCTCATAACTCCGACTTCTAAAGACACGTTTACTAAATTGTACCCTTCGCCACTATTGTTCGCAATGTCTAAAGGCTCGTCGATGATTTCTATTTTAAAAGATTGGCATTTTTGCCTTTCTGGATCAACAACGTATTGGTAAACTCCATCGGTTACAAGTCCGGATTCTATATCACCTTGTGCCGGTTTTACTGTCTTGTTGTACTCACTTGCCGCCAACGGTGAAATAATGTGTTCTTCTGAATAATATTGTTCGTAATCGTAATAGATGCGCATTTTAACATTGTGCGGAGTTTTGTACTTACCTAGGACAAATATCCTATATAATCTCTGGAATCCTTGAATTCCTGCGGTTTTAATCCAAGGAAGGGTTATGTTCTGAATCACGGCATTTCCAAGGTACTTTTTGCTTGTCGATGATTCTGCCACAAGCACGTTATTTACCTCGTCTAAGCCATGCAGAATCCCTTTAAAGAAGCATGAGCCAACAAACGCATGAGACGTAGCCCATGACCACTGTTTAGAAAAATAATTGTAAATTAACGTTGTGCCCTCTGCGCTTGTGAATCGAACTTCGTTTTTCTTTTCATGGTGAACTGCTGACGTGATTGTCAGGTTATTAAACTGCTCAACGGGCGCACCGATGTAAGTTGTACCAAGCTTCCTGTCTAGTTGATAAATTCCTTTATCTGACATAAACAATAAGCCTTCCGCAAACTCAACAAGTGATCTTTGGTTTACACATCCAGCATCAGTTGAAATTGAAAGAGGCTCGCCAAAGTCGTTATTTGTTCCGTTCTCCGCCGGACCATTTCCGTAAATGTAAAAGATCGAAAAGTTTTTAAAGATAATTAAGCGACCATCCATTTCGTAAAGCGCTGTAAATTCGTCTTCAATTAATCCGCTCTTATCAAGAGTCTCGATTCTAAATGTTTCCTTAAACTCAAAAGCTATTCCAGATGCCTTTTTGGTTGTGTATCTGATTTGGCTTCTGTTTTCTTTTGGGATGTAAAATAATCTTGAAACGTAAACCGCCATGGCAACCGCCGAAGTTGGTACACTGTTTTCTTCAATGTTTGGCTCTGTGTATAAAAACTCTGTATCAGTTGGGACCGATGATATTGCTACTGTAAAGCTTCCACTTGTGTCCGAAATTGGCGTTCTGTTGTACAACCTAAAGAATCCTCCAGCTGCCCTGATATAAACCTCTACAAAAGCATAATTTTCATTTGTAATTTTGTTTTCTCCGTTTAGTGATATTAAGCACGGTCTAACCGAAGCATTGATTACAGAAGTTGATCCCGTTGTTGTAACTGTAGAAATTGCAGAAACTCCCGACCTAATAACATCACCCTTGGAGTCTATTTTTTTAAATATTGCACAAACCTGATAAGTATTTGCCGGCAAAAATCCACCAGTGGTTGAAAATGTAGCGATTACATTTGGCTCACCAATAAAGCCAAACTCTGTGAAGTCTATTCCATCAAAATAGTTAAATTGAGCACCTGACTGAATAAGTCTTGAAGAAACTTCATTGCAAGCCGTTTGAAATCTTTCTTGCTCAATTGAAACTACGTACCCGCCATTTGTCGTATATGCCCCAACTTTTAAAGCTGGCTCCTGAAAAATATTCATCGGGTAAAAGTTTGACGGATTAAAGTCTCCTGATTGCCAATCAAAGTAGGTGTACGATGCTTGGGTAAATACTGCTATTGGTGAAAGTGTTGTGCTGTCGAAGTTTGATCTTAATTTGGCCGCACATGAAATCATTTTATTCCCAGAAAGCATTACGCCAAAAAATACGTAATTTCCGCTTACCATGATTGGTTTCGAAGTCGGGACAAATCCATAATGAGTAGATGGAACAAAAGGAATATTATCAGTATCAAAAGCAATCGTTTTAAACTGAATCATATCGTTGTCAAAAGATGCAATGCCAACTTCTGGGTAAATTAAGCACCCTATCCAACTTGAATCGTTTCTTGTGATACCGCAAATCCTGTAAACTTGCCCACCTTCTGCTGGATCAGGAACTGCAATTGGCAAAGTAATTGAGGCTTCTGTAGCGGCTATAAATGTTGTTTTGTTGATCTTAAAAATCTTAAGATCAATATTCAACCCAAATGTTCTACCAACAATTGAAAGATAAAAATGATTAGCATCACACTCGTTTATCTGTGGGTTTGAATATCCCCTAACGCCTAGCCCAGCTTGAGTTATTAGTGTAAAAGTTCCCCATGTGAAAGTGAAAGCATCCATTGATGCAGATGCCGCGTTTTTGTGTACTCCGATTACCCTTGTTCCGTCCCAATAAATGTCAACGAAAGCCACGTTTCCAGTATTAAACCCCGTAAGCGTAACACCGGCACCAACAACTGTTGTAATTGGATATAAAGCCAAGTCACCAGCAATTCCAAGTGGACCCAAACCAACTAGCGCAAAGTCGTCACCGCAAGCTATTAGCTTTGTATATGATGCATTGTTAAAGCTCCCGACAAACACCTTTTGGGTGAATAACTCCGCTCCACCGATCTCATAAACGCTAACAATGTAGGCTCCAAATTTTTGATTATAGGAAACATAGCAACAGCGAGTAATTCCCTCTGCGTAAAGATCACCAGCGGCCCTGTCTACTTTTCCAGAAATTAATGGAAGGTTAACAATTTTACTCATTGATGACTGATTATTTACATATTTATAAATACCGGTTTCACCTATGGCCAAAAGGTCATTTCCTGCCTTGGCGAGATTGTCGAAGTTTTCATTAGGTATTGTTTTAGCTTGTTCAAATCCGTCTATTTTCTTAGCTGTTAAGTCGCCAATAAATCCAACGTTTTCCGTGACGTTAAAAGAATCATCTATGAAGTCGTTTATCTTGGTGTCTCCACCCTGAACAATATTTAAAGGGATTAATTGTTTTTGTAACATTATGCCACCCAAAATTTAAGTTGACGTGTAGCTGTTGAAGTAACGATATTCGATCCAGAAATTGCCAAAGGCTGTATGTAAACCCTGACATAATTTTTTCGGTCTAATCCATTAGGATTCGTGCTTTGATTCACAATGTACATTGTGCAAAGGTTAGAATTATAAGCAATAGAAATACCTGATGCAACACGACCAAGACCATGAAAGATTTCATATTCACCTTGTCCGTATGATTTAAGAGGGTCAGTCTGCGAGCTTCCTTCTCTTTCCTCGATTAAAGTTGGTTTCAATTCGACCTTTAACCGCTGAATTTCTGACCCAAAGTTATCCTGAGCTCTTAATAAATCTCTTTCAACATTTATTTCCTTGAACATTTTAGCTCCAAGGCTCCCACGCTAGCGTAGTGTGAGGATTAACGTCCGAAACTCGGAAGCTCATTCCGGCATCCCGATCTTCTTTCATTTTTTCTATTCTTTCTTTGATTTCTTTTTTCTGAATAATAAACGCACTAGGATCAAGGTCGAGTTTGTTCTTTGCCTTGATGCACACGTCTAAAATAATGTATTCTTCCCAACCATTTAATGTATTGGCTTGGTCGGTATTATTAACAAGTTCAGGCGGCAATGGAACATACCAAAGATGGATTGTGTATGCACCTGATGAAGTAGGTGCAAATTGTATCTTATTAGCTGTTATTTTGTACCTAGGGCCATCGTTTCCAACTACTGCTGACCAATACCCGTCCATTTGATACTTGTCGCGCTCATTGAACTGAAAAGGCTTAAGCTTAACAATTCTATTAGCACCTAAAACAAGGTCAACTCCAAGCATCTTGTAAAAGTCTGCTGGAAGGTCGTAAAACTGTTGCCCTGCTACTGTCGTGATAACAGTTGGCGTCACGCTTGCAAAATAATCATTTCCATAAGCGGAAATCATTAAGTCATATAGTTCTTTCATTGAAGCGTTTATGTACGAGTTAAACTCTGAGTCTTTAATAAAACCCGAGTTTTCCATTTCTAAGCGCTGTCTTATTTGTGTTCTGATTTCCAAAAGAGATTTACCCATAAACCACCAATTAAAAAAGGGGAGCCGAAGCCCCCCGAAGTTTTAGGCAAGATCGGTACTTTCGTCCATGTCTTCCATGTCTTCCATTTCTTCCATTAGGTTAATGAAAGCCTTTAGCGCTCTTGCGAGCTTTTTCTTGTTTGAGCTCTTGATAGCGTCCATTAATTCGCCAGCCGCTTCCTCAAGTCCAGCGTCAGGAGAAGCCATTGTTTCTTCTTCCTTTTCGCGTCTTTCAATGAGCATTTCTGGCATAATTACCGGAACTGTCTCTTTATTTCCCATCATCATTGGCATAAAAACTCCTAGTCAAATGGTCCTGACGTTGAGTTTCTGACTTTAATTTCAAGTTCAATTTGCGCACCTGATGGTGGGTTTACCGCTGCCCCTGTATAATCAACGCATTGAATCTTGAAAGTTTTGTCAGCTAAAAAGTCAGCCTGAATTGAAGCTGGGTTTTCTAAAACCTGAACTGCTGCAACGCCTGAAATTGTAGCGCTAACAACTGCACCTTCAACTTTTAAAAGCTGATTATATTTGTCTGAAAGAGTAATTGAATATTGCCCTGCTGTAGATTCTTTAACAACAGAAGCCAAGCCACCGCCCTTAAAAGAAGAAACCGCACCAGCCGCACCAATTAAAGCTTTTGCGAAAATCGTAACAACGTTACGTTCAAAGAAATAAGAAAATTGTTGTAAAAATCTATTTGCCATAGACACCTCTAAAGAAGGGGAGCCACCGCTCCCCGATTATTGTTAAGATAACTTGATTCTCATGTTCCAACCAGGTGCGTTGCACGCTAATTGACGGTATCCACCGATTCTTGCTTCAACAGCATCATCGTTAGTTACTCTTAAAACCTTGTTTCCATCTAGGTCAAGGATTCTAACTGGCTGCTTAAGTGATCTAAGTTTCCAAGTTTTCATAGTAAGAGCGTAAGCAACACCGCGTGGACAGTATTGGTCAGCGATTACGTTAGCTACACCTTTGTTATGCTTGATTTGGATACCAGAGAAACCGATTTTTCCGTTAGCAAAAGCGTTAGTAACCATATATTGAACTTTTGATCCAAGAGCAGCCTCTAGGTCAGCGAAGTCAAGGTAGTTCACCATTACAACGTCTGGACGTCCACCTTCACGACATAGACGAGCAAGGGCCTTGATTAATCCTTCTTCGATTGACATTGAAGAAGCGTCGAATCTTAAACCACCTAAACGAGTTGGGTCAACTGAACGGTCAAGACCGAAGAAGTTATCACCAGCAATTGGAGCACTTTCTGGAAGCCAAGCATCTAAACCAGCTAATGAAAGGTTTCTGTTACCTTTTAAGAAAATATAGTCACCAACTGTGATCCCTGAAATTGTATTTAGTACACCTGACATTGTTAAAGTACCAAGGTCACGATCTACTGCAACAACTGTTAAATATGCCCCACCGTTTCTCTCAGCACCTGATGATTTAGCAGCTGCGAAAGTTAAACGTTGACCAATTTCAAAGCGAACTACTGAATCAGCTTCATCAAGAACAAGAGTTGTAGTAGCCAAGTTAGTAGTTGATTTGATTTTTCCTCTTGCGCCTGATTTGTCGCCGTACATATCAATAGATAATGAAGCAGCAGCAGTCATCATTGCAGAGTCAACTTCGTTAGTAAGAGCTTTAAGGAAAGCACCTTTGTCGTTTGAAGAAGCTTCTGCAACTTCGTTTTGAACGCGTGCAATCGAGTAATCACTTACTCTTGTTAAAAGGAATTTACCAAGTGTTGAGCTTGAGCTGTTCCCTTGAGCGTCTGAGAAAGTGTGTGATGAGTTTTGTGGGTTCCCATATTGTAATGGTTGCGGGTATGAATCACCAAAAAATGAATTATACTTTTCTACCATCGCGTAAAGTGGGTTTTCTGGGTAAGTTAAGTTTTCAACTTTTTGATCTGTGTAAAGTTGCTTTAATGCAGGTCCAAATTTTGTCATGTCCATTGTCATAAAAATTCCCTATTTGTTAAAAGTTAATCTAATAATGCGAGAGCTGCCTTAAAATTTTCTTCTTCATCGCTCGGGTCAAAAGTCCTATTATTTGACGAAGCTTTGAATTGAGAATTATTAAGTGTGATTTCTTCTTCTAACTGGAATTCGTCGTCTGACTGATCTTGAGAATCGTCGCTACCTTGTCCATCCTTTAACATTTTAGCAACTAACTTCCTTAGATGATTAGATTGTAATGCAGTTTTGATTTGATTTGCAAGTGCGTCGTTAATTTTTTTGGACGCTTCGTCAAGAGTTAAAATGTTTTTCTTGGCGTAATCCTCACCAAATTCTTCAACTTTTTGCAAATAATCGCGCTCGATTTCTCCGTAAACGTGCTTTTCTCCTGCAAGTGCCTTTATGCAAGGATACTTTTCTTCGTTCTTGGCAAGAAACTCGTTCACTATTTTATCAGTTTCCTGCGAGCGTTTATTATTTATTTCTTCTTCTTGAGCTTTGTTTTTTTCTTCTTCTAGTTCCTTCTTTAGTTGGGCCTTAGCCTCGGCAATGATTTCTTCTGGTGTCATGGTCTTGATCTTTGCCGCTCCGTCTTCCCCGTTGTCGTCCATTGCTTCCATTGCAAGCCTTACCACGTCGTCTTGTGTAAGCTTCTTTGCCTTTACGATTTCTCGGATTGGATTGGATGAATCGAGGTCGATTGTTGGCTTGGTTGCCTCGGAAGCTTTTTTAACTCGCTCCTCAAGCTCTTTAATTCGCTTTTCGGCGGCTCTGAGCTTTCTAAGGCTTTCGAGTTTTTCCTCTGTTTTACTAAGTCCTTCGCTTTGTGGTTCGGACTTTGGCGCTTCTGGCGCGGCTTCTGTTGGCGTCTCATCATCAAGCCCCTTGATTACATCGTCTAAAGTCGGTTCGTTCGTTTGCTCTACTAACATTTTTCCTCACTGGTTTTGGTTTATAACTGAATCGGCGCCGTTGTTATGTTCGCCGGTTGTTGTGGTTGCGGTGTCATTTTTGCCACTAACTTAATCGCCTCATCTGCCCACATAAGCATTTTTTCTAACTTATCGGTTGGCATATTTTCGTGACGGAACTTCAAGTAAGAATACTGCATTAAGCGGATTCCATATTGTAGGTTCTGTTGTGGTAGTGGTGGGTTGTACTCTCCACGTTCGATTATTGCATCTAGTGTTAAGTGAATATCGTTCAGCGCGGCGTTCTCAAATTCCATTACCGCGTCTAGGTCAGGATACTCTAAAAGCATTTTCGCTTGCTCTGGACTCAATAAACCCATTCCCAAAAGCTCTTGAATGTCTTCTAAACGCGCTTCTGGTGTCTGGCTTAGGAAGTTGGTCGGGAAAGTTCTTAAAACGTAATATTCGCGCGATATTCTGATTTTATCCCATGAAATAGGCTCGATGTATTTTGTCCCAAGTGAAGTTGTTTTGATGAAGTTCCCTTTCT
>OGWO01000062.1_pt1 | contig 10100 bp, 8 predicted proteins | sample 1576001 | NCBI WGS metagenome assembly OGWO01 (sample SAMN07581522, study PRJEB24739) | freshwater metagenome | place: Singapore | collected 2015-01
CCATCTACAAAAGAACGATATTCGATTGGTGGGTTACCTGTGCCTTTACTAATAGCATAAGCATAAGAACCCACACCTGCCGGCAAAGTAGTCAATATTCCTGCATAGCAGAAAGTATAGTCCCCGGTCAGAGATAAGTTCGTTGGACTGGTATTTTTGAGAGCATTACCAGGAGAGAAAGTAGCTTTATTTACCATTGAATTGGTGAAAGATAAGACCGATAACGCTCCAAAATACCTACAAAAACCTTTGAATTCTGGTATGCATGAAGGACCAGCTTGCTTTAGTGCAGATGGGCAAGTTTTATACTTTACTGCTGATGACAGAAAAGCCAATGCAAATGGAATGGTAAACTTGAAAATTTACCGTGCATTTTGGAAAAATGGTATTTGGGCAGATCAACAAGAATTGCCGATCAACAGCAACACATTTTCAACCGGACACCCTGTATTAAGCGCGGATGGCAAAACACTCTATTTTGTTTCTGACAGACCCGGTGGTTTTGGAGGATCCGATATCTACAGTGTAGCGATTGACGCCAACGGCAAATTTGGTGCGATTAAAAATCTTGGCGCCAACATCAATACGGAAGGAAACGAAATGTTTCCGTGGGTAAACGGAGATTTATTTTTCTTTGCCAGCAATGGCCGACCAGGTTTTGGAGGACTAGATATATTTGTTGCACCACTTGGTTTTGAGGTGGCTGCAGTGAATGCCGGGACAGTAATTAATACACAAGCCGATGACTTCGCTGTAAGTTTCTTTGACAATTCTAACCTTGGTTTTGTTGCTTCTAACCGCAGCGGCGGAAAAGGTGGTGATGACATCTACGGGATTGAAATGATCAAAACCTTTGTTTTCCCGATTTCATTTAAAGGTACGGCGCTAGATGCACAAAGCGGTGCTATTATGGCGGGGGCTACTATCGTTATTAAAGATGAAGCTGGGCAAATTATTGCTACGCTCACAGCAGACGATAAAGGGCAATTCAACACAACCCTTGACCCAGGGAAATCTTACACGATTGAAGTAAGCAAAGAAGGATTCAATGGAAGTAGCAAGAATATCGCAATCGCTGAAAAAGCGAAATCCTACCAAGAGGTATTCAAATTAGAGAAAAAACCTGCTTTTATGCTTGAACTTCTCTTGACAAATGCACAAACGAAAGGTGTCATTTCTGGTGCTCAAATTTTGATTAAAGATCTGAAAACAAAAGCTATTTTATTTTCAAATACGACAGACCAAGCCGGAATGTGGCAACAAGCCTTGGACAACATGAAACTAGGCAACCAATTGGCTTATGAAATCACGCTTACTTGCAACGGTTACCTTTCAAAAACGCTTACTTATCAAGAAGTGATCAGCAAAGAAGGTATTATTGCGCTTCACGAAAAGTTAAATGTTGCCTTAACCCCAATCAATATCGGTGGTGACCTCGCAAAAACATTAGGTATCAAACCTATCTACTTTGACTTAGGGAAATACAACATCAGAAAAGATGCAGCCATTGAACTCGATAAAATCGTGAAGGTTATGAACGAAAACCCCACAATGGTCATCGAATTGGGTTCACACACCGATTGCCGCAGTAGTATGAAGTTCAATGAAACACTTTCTGCCAATCGCGCGAAAGCTTCTGCTGCTTATATCAAACAGCGCATTAGTAATCCAGAACGCATTTATTGCAAAGGTTACGGCGAATCTCGCTTACTCAATGATTGTGGTTGTGAAGGAACCGTTAAATCAACTTGTACGGAAGCAGAGCACCAATTGAACCGACGAACAGAGTTTATCATCATTAAGATGTAAAACACTTCATGCTTATTTAAAAAGCCCTCTAAGAGATAGAGGGCTTTTTTATTTGAGTAAGTTGTCTAGTTTTGACTGAATAATTTTCGAGCTACTTAATTCAATGCGCAAGGTTAAAGAGCATACGGTATCTAGATTTTGTTCTAAAATTTCGACGTTTGCCTTTTTAAGTAGATCCATCACCAAATACAATTTTTCGTACGGAAATTGAATGGTAATTTGAATTTGCTCTTCTTTTACGACAATCTGAGCTGCCTCTAAAGCGGCTTTGGCTGCTGTTCGATAAGCTGTAATAAGCCCTCCTACCCCTAGGTTTGTCCCGCCATAATACCGAACCACGGCTATCAATATATTCGTGAGATCGTAAGCTTGAATTTGTCCTAAGATGGGTGGGCCCGCGGAGTTGGATGGTTCGCCGTCATCGGAAGCGCGGTATAACTTTTTATCGGCACCAAGACGAAAGGCCGAACAAACATGAACCGCCAAGTGATGTTCTTTTCTTTTCTGTGCAATAAAAGCCTTGACCTCCTCCTCACTATGGACAGGAACGGCAAAGGCCAAAAATTTCGATCCTTTTTCCTTGTAGAATCCCTCAGCGAGTGCTTTTATTGTCTGATAGCTAGCCACTAGACAAAATTAAACGCATTATTCCTTAATTTAGTCTTATGATAAAGAAAATGCTCTGTTTTGCAATTACTATTATTGGGTTGCTTAGCTCGTGTGGAGACGATCCAATTACGCCGCCTGCACCAACAGGTCCACAGCAATATGGCGTTCCTTTTGTCGAGGTGCCTACTACAAACCAAGCAACTATTTACGAGGTCAATTTAAGAGCCCAGTCTAGCGAAGGGAATTTGCAGGGAGTTATTGCTAAATTACAGCATATCAAAGATCTTGGCACAAATGTAATTTGGCTCATGCCTATATATGAACAAGGAGTCACTAATAGTGTCAATTCTCCATATTGTATCAAAGATTATACAAAAGTTAGCCCCGAATATGGGACACTTTCAGATCTGCGCGCACTCACAGATCAGGCACATGCACTCGGCATGGCGGTTATTTTAGATTGGGTTGCAAACCACACTTCTTGGGATCATCCGTGGATTAACCAACACCCCGAATGGTACAGTAAAAATAGTGCGGGTCAAATTATTATACCGCCTGGCACCAACTGGAACGACGTTGCTGACCTCAATTTTGACCAAGCTGCTATGCGCAAAGCACAAATAGATGCGATGAAATACTGGGTACTTGAGGCTAACGTAGATGGCTTTCGTTGTGATTATGCCGATGGCGTTCCGTTTGATTTTTGGCAGGATGCCATTTCAGACCTAAGGGCGCTTCCAAACCGCGATTTACTCATGCTTGCTGAAGGTACGCGCAACGACCATTATCAAGCAGGGTTTGACCTCACTTATGGCTGGAACTACTACGGGGCATTAAAAAATGTTTGGACAGGAAGTTCAACAAGCACACTCACCACAAGCCATCAGACCGAATTCAGTAATATTACTTCCGGAAAAAGTAAAATTAGGTTCACGACCAATCACGACGAATCTGCCTGGGATGCCTCTCCTATGACTTTATTCAACGGAAAAAATGGCGCCATTGCCGCCAGTGTTGTCAATATTTTTTCTGGTGGTGTTCCGCTACTTTATACAGGTCAAGAAGTTGGGAAAACTGGGACAACGCCTTTTTTCTCTAATTCAACCATTAATTGGACGGCCAACCAAGACATGCTCGCTGCCTATCAGAAAATTTACAGTATTTATCAGACGAATGCTGCTGCTCGTAGTCAAACTGTTTCTGCATATCAGCTCTCCAATGACCTCATCTGTTGGAAAAAAACAAATGGCTCTTCCTCCGTTTTGATACTCGTAAATGTCAGAAATACCAACATCAGTGTCAATTTACCTCCAATTCTTGCGGGAAATTTTATCAATTTAATGACCAATCAAGCTGAAACCGTTGGCACAAGCCTTTCATTAACACCCTACGCTTACAGAATTTATTCAATGAATTAATTTCAAAACAAATGAGAAACTCAATTTTCCTATTTCTTCTTTTGTTGGCCCCTTGTTTTTCCTTGGCTCAAAAATCAAAGAAACAAGCCGTTGTATATGATGTTGTTGAGCTGAAAAATGGAAAAATTCTTTACGGTAAAATGATTGCATTGGACAATAATTATGTCTTGACATTTAAAGACGAATACAATCGGATGTATTATTTGTCCAAAGAAATGTACAATTATATTGAGCAAGACCGAACTTTTCAGAAAAGAGTACGATACTACGACAGTATTGTTAAACCTAGAAAAGTTGACGAATTTGACTTTCACGTTGGTCTCAATCCAATGTTTGCAGGCATCAATAATGGTTTTGTTGCCGATGACTACTATGTCTCGAGTAATAGCAATGGTATGTACTTTGAAACGCCTATTTGCCTGAATTTAGGTGTTGGGAAGTACTTCAAGCAACAACATTTTGTAGGTCTTGAATTGGATTTAAAAGCTATTGGTGGGCCGCAAAAGTTTGTTCAAACCGCCTTGCAATATCAATTTTTCTATGACGCAATGAAATCTGATGTCGGACGTTACATCCCTATCAATATCGGCTTACAGAATCTGACTACAATTGAGACATTCCAAGTACCAGATATGACAATGCCACCGTTACCCAATTACCTTGACAAGGACATTGCTGTGAATATACAGAGTTTAAACCTTGGGGTTGGCCATGGATGGTCATTTATTGGCAAAGACAAACACTATTGGAACCTTGAATTGCTTTTATACAAGGGGCTTTGGTCAACATATTCATTCATTACAAACGAATTAACTAATCCCAAGCTCAATTACCAAACTTCAGGGGCTCAATTCAAATTGGGTTATCATTTTTAAAAGAAAAAATCCAAATGACATGGAAGAACTCTGGACGTTTTTTGGTTTTATTTTGATTTTAACCGGGCTCATTGGCAGCTTTTTACCCGTGCTGCCCGGCCCTCCAATTTCATTTGTTGGTCTCATCGTTATTCATTTCTTTGGTGGCCATAGTTTTCCAAATACTTTGCTGATTTTATATGCAGGGCTCTCAGTCCTGTTACTCATTCTAGATTATTATTTACCTGTTTGGACAACTAAAAAATTCGGCGGGAGTAAAGCTGGTCAATGGGGAGCAACTGTTGGTGTACTAATAGGTTTGATTTTAGGTATCTGGGGAATCATATTAGGGCCACTTATCGGGGCTTACATTGGTGAATTATTGATCGGCCGTAAAAACCAAGATGCTTGGCAGTCTGCAAAAGGAGCTTTCTTAGGATTTTTACTTGGCACCGGGCTCAAACTTATGCTGGTAGGTGCCATGCTATTTTCAGCAATCAATTACTTATAAACCAGTTTATTTCAGTGTATATTTGTACAACTATGCTCAGAATTTTAGTTGTTTTTCTTTTGATCTCGCAGCAATCTTTTTGTCAAGACATTTTTGATCTGGCACGAAAAGGTAGTCGGGTTGAAATGCAGAAATACCTCAAAAAGCACCCCGATGAACTGAATCTTATTTCTGATCAGGGTGCGAGTCCATTTTTACTCGCTGCTTACAATGGCAATAACGAAGTTGCTAATTTACTCATTGAAAAAGGTGCAGACCTCAATCAATGTTACCCACAAGGTTCTGTCATTTATGCCCTGATTTATAAAAATAACTTAGTATTACTCGAAGAAATCCTGAAAAAAGGAGTCTCTCCAAATGATAGTTGCCAATTTGAACAAATGGGTTATCCCTTACACTTTGCAATGACCTTGCAACGTTATGAAGCCATTCAAATCCTAATGAAATACCCATTAAATTTGAATATCAAAGATCCTCAAGGCAGAACCTTGGATCAATTACTTATGCTCTACGGAGACCCTCAACTTAAAGAAATACTAAACCATGAAAAATAAACTTACTTTACTCCTTTTTAGCTTTTTGTTTACCACGGCTTTCTGGGCACAAACTTACACCACTGGAGTGATCAATTTAACCACAACAAGTGGGCTCGCTATGTCCGTAAAAATTGATGTCGGGACACAAGTAACACTCACCCTCACTGGCCCAACTGGACGTTGGTTTGCCCTTGGATTTAATGCCAACAGCATGACCAACGGCACCGATGTAGTAGGAGTTCATAGCGCTAGTACACTCAATAATTTTGATGCCAAACTAATAGGTTTTGGAGCACCAGTTACCGATTCACAACAAGACTGGACGATTACTTCCGATGTAAGCAACGCTGGTGTTCGCACTATTATCGCTACACGCCCATTAAATACCCTTGACCCCAATGACTACACTTTTAGTGCCACGCCTTCAACACTCAGCTTGATTTGGGCGCGCTCCGCTTCTGCTAGTTTTACTTACAGTAACCACGGTTCGACAAATCGCGGAACCGCACTCGTTACTTTTACTTTTGTGCCTGCACCAACTCCCCCAGCTGCCCCAACCGGAGCTGCTAATCAAACTTTATGTAGTGGTGCAACACTTGCACAACTCACAGCAACTGGGACGGCCATTCAATGGTACGCGAGTGCAACAGGGGGTGCTGCTTTACCGAGCAATACCGTACTTGTTAATGGCACAACCTATTACGCCTCTCAGACAGTAAATGGCCTTGAGTCTACAAATAGGCTTGCAGTAACAGCAACGCTTAATACTGCACCAGCAGCACCAAGTACAATCAATGGTCCCGTTCATTTTTGCTTCAATTCACTTGGTCAATCCTATTCAATTGCAACGGTTTCTGGCGCTACTTCTTACATCTGGACCACACCAGCAGGTGCAACAGGTTCAAGCACTTCGTCTAACATAAACTTACTTTTTACACCTAGCTTTCAGACAGGAACCTTAAGCGTTAAGTCACAAAATACTTGTGGTCAAAGCGCCTCCACTACATTAATCATTAACCAACACCTATCCTCCGCTACAAATATTTCCGTTTCAGCTTGCGAATCCTACAATTTTAATGGTCAGGACTATACGCAAAGCGGGGTTTACACCTATCAAGGTACAACCATTTGGGGCTGCGATTCTTCTATCGTTCTCAATTTAACAATACACAATTCCGCTACAACTACTCAAACAGAAAGTGCCTGTGGAAGTTATGCTTGGAATGGTCAGTCTTTTTTTACAAGTGGACTTTATGCTGACACCCTTCAAACCCAAAATGGCTGCGATTCAATCATCAATTTGGACCTAACTATCTTTCCTATCGTGTCTCAAAGTTTTGATACAACCGTACTTGACTTATTTGTTTGGAATGGAATTGAATACGCAACTTCAGGAACATACACACAATTTTTTACTTCCGTTCATGGTTGTGACAGCACAGTGACTTATAATGTTACCATCAATGATAGTGGTTTAGGCGAGCTTCATGTACAGGAATTGCTTTATCCAAATCCGGTGAACGGAAACGGCATCATTGATATCTCAGTTCTTGATGAAATGAGTCGCTATGAAATCTATAGCATGGCAGGTGTACTATTTCAAGGAGGTCAAACCAAAAATGGTCGTATTGAACTCCAAGACCTACCAAGTGGGAACTACTTTATTGAAATCAATAAGCAGCGTTATTCTTTTGTAGTTCATTAGCTGTAAAAGCCTCAATTACAAGAAACCCTGAGGGCTTCCTGGTAAATTTTATAATTTCTGATTGTTGAATTGCATTTTTTAACAATCAAAATAGCGGGCGTAATTCCTAAACCAAAACCCGCAGCTAATGCAGGGCCAACTTGCCATGTGGCAACCCCGATAGCAACGCTCCAAATAAAAGTGCCACCTATACCATAAAGAACACCTATCGCTTTACCTGTTCTGGCTTTTTCCAAGACAAATCGATCTGTTGCAAATTGTCTATCTTTTCCAAGATCGGTCACGCCTTCTAAACGAACAACCTCATCTCTTTTCATAAAAAATGTTCCCGCCTGACCCTCAATGGCAAAATAATAATTGCCATCCGATTGAAAATAAAAATCAGAAAGTTTGTATTGGCAGCCAGAGCTTGTCGTTAGCGATTTAACAACAGGTACTTCACTTGTTCCGTAACGATACTCATCAGAGATACTCGAGCTATTCGTATTGGCTGGTATTTGTTGTGATGGAACGACTTTCACATTTTCGTTATTATTATTCTCAGCCTCCTCAACTTGCGTCGAATCGGCTGAACTTGTCTTTGGTTGGCTAGATGCAATATTTACCACTTTTTGACGCTCTGGTTTGGTATATTTTTGAGCCTCCGCGATTTGATAATAATTTAAATAGCGATCCATTTTCTTGACTTGAAAATAGCCCAAAATAAATAAAAGTGGTGTTGCAGCTAATTGAGGAGAATAACCAAGAAAGGGTACTGGCTGCGCCAGATCTACTGCTACTGCAGCCAGTGATGCAGCGCTTAAGCCAAGAAATATTTTTGGTTTCAGCGCTGCTAACTTTAAATTTTGGTTTTTTCGAGCAAAATGGTAGTCTTTTCCTATAAAAAATGAAGTCTCATCGAGGTCATTTTTACTGATTTTATGAATGCGTTGACTTGGGAATTCACGAAAATAAAGGGTGTCTTCAGATTTAAAATAATACTTCATGCAGGTTACAATTGAATCTGTACCCTTCAGTTTTAAAAGCACCCATTCGTCTTGATCAGGAAAGTGCTTTTTGTATTGTAAATTGGCAAAGAGACCTGTTTGTGCAGTAAACTGCAAACAAAAAAATAATGGAAGTACGCGAAGTAGAGCTTTCATTGTTGGTTCTATTTTAAACCAAAAATAGGGTGAAGGTCTTACTCACCCCAATTTGATTTCACAAGGGACTGTACTTAAGTTGCGTAATTCGCAAGTTATGAATGGCGCTTGTACAAAAGGTGCATGTAAATTACATGTGGGAAACTAAGCGCTGATAGGAAAATAAAAAAGGTTCCCCAATTCAATTGATGAGCACTCGAAGTAAAAAGAAATAAGATGAAAAATAAAATTGCACCTATTGTAAATAAAGCACCTTTCTTCCAAAGTTGTAAAAAATTCATTTTGAGTGTGCGTTCCAAGAAAGTCCATCCATGCCAACTATGCTGAAAAATAAAGTAGAGTCCAAATGCACTGATAAGCGGAAGTTGGAATGCAAGCAGCAAAACCAGGACAGATTCTAGTATTGATTTGTTAATTTTCATAACTAATCCTATGATCCAAACTCCTGATATGAAAAGCAGCTCAAACCAAGCACTCATTTGAAAATACCCAGTGCCCAATTTTGGCAAAGATACTTGCATGAACGCTAAAATCTCTATTGTTTCTTGCCAGTGTCCGAAGAGCATCAAGGCTAGCAAAGCTAACCCCCATAAAAATGCTCCTATTGGCGATCTTATTTGCCAATGTTGGAAATCAGCTTGTCCAAAATGCCACGCTGTATAGCTTATAAAAAGCACAAGCCCAAGCACTGGCGTCGCAATCCAAATCAATAGCATGAATAATCCTAATGAGAGGTATTTTAGTAAGAATTTAGGATTCCAAAGATGAGCATTCGGATTTTGATGCAGATGATCCAACGCGCCATGAGGAATACCAATAGCGAGCATTCCAACAAATAAAATGATGTTGTTAACGAAAGTCAATTGGAGCTCACCTAAAATCATGAACAATAAAGAAAAAAGTAACAACCAACTTCTCTGCATTAAAAATCCCTTGATTTGTAGCTTAAAGTCCAAGAAAGCTGCTTTCAGAAAAAGCAGAATTGGCAAAGATTTCATAATGCGAAGATCCGCACTAACTGAACTTTTTTCATCCAAGAAATCGAGCACTTTACTGGCATCATTATTTTTGAAAAGTTGAGAAAAAATGCGCTTCCCCTCTGATGGATATCGCGCTAAAATGTGAAGTAATAAGCGGTCATAATATTGAAACCTCTTGGCACTTAACCTTCGTTTAATTTGACTTTGCTGTTGAATACTTTGAACAACTAACGCACTATCTTCTAAACTTCGAACAAAAGAATAGCCCGTACTGGGTTTAAGTTGGCCACCATTAGCACCTGTTCGTATCCAATGAGGGGCTTGAAAATTACGCTCTAAAGATGAGCTGCACATCGGGATGCATCCTTGTTCTCTTTCTAAAATTTGATACGTTGTATTATTAACAGTCAAGAAATTCTCGATGAGTGCTGTGGCATCTTTTTCTGAAATAAGTTCCTGGCCAAAACGAGTGGGTTCAATCAGTGCTTTGTTTCTAGCAAATGGTAACACGTATAAAAATTGAGTTTGCTTATTTT
>OGWO01000064.1_pt1 | contig 9964 bp, 7 predicted proteins | sample 1576001 | NCBI WGS metagenome assembly OGWO01 (sample SAMN07581522, study PRJEB24739) | freshwater metagenome | place: Singapore | collected 2015-01
GTTTCCCAGTCACGATAAGATGCCAGAAATTATTGCGATTGTTTTCCAACCCCAGACGAATTAGATGCGATTTTGTAGTTGGATAGACAAAAGCAGCTTGAAATGCTAACCGATGTAGGATTGTTTAATCCAGAAACAGGAGAATTCTCAAACGAATATTATATTATGTGCGATCGCGTATTTGATACTTTTCGGTAAATGCGATCGCACTCCCAACACTCGGAATATGCGACTAAACAAAGGAAGTTGTTATACTCGACTATTGCTACTAATAAATAAGCTATAATATTAATAATTAATGCCCCACGATGTCGCAAGCATCTGGGGCGTTGAGCTACCCTGTATCCGAGGATAACTATGGAAAATAATAACAGCATTATTCCGCTTCAGTACAACGGGATTAAAATCTATCAACGAGGATCGGACGGATGGGTTGACCTAACCCAGATGTGCAAGGATTTTGACACGCGGCTTGATAACTGGCTGCGACTGAAATCCTCAAAGCTTGAGATGGAAGACCTTGTAAACTCCCTCAAAATAAACTCCCTCACATCCGAGGAAGAATCCTCAAACCCTTACAGCACAATCATTCAGACCAAGGGAGGGAGAAAAGGAGGAACATGGGGACACCCATTACTTGCAGTTAAAGTAGCTCGATGGATCAGCCCTGCTTTTGCCAACTGGCTTGATGCTCATAGCTTGGTTCTGATGACGGACGGCAAAACCTCCCTGGACATTGACCCATTTGAGAGAATGCAGGAAATCCTCTCAGACCTCAGACTTGATATGGATAGAGCTAATACTATCGATGACCGCTTTGACACGGTAGAGGATTATTCCCAGTGGTGTCTTGAGTTTGGGGATGATTGACAAAGCGATCGCACTCCCAATAATTCAAAAAAACAATAATTCAAAAAAAACTTCAAACAATCAACGCCACCCGATGAGGTGGCTTTTTATTGGCTTCATGTTGGCAGATGCCCGACTAACTCCGGGGTTATACCCGTGAACTCAGAAAATCTTCTTAGAATTATTTCGCAATACTTTTCGCTTAACTCGAAGCCGTAGACAGTGCGATCGTCTTCCATCTTTTGCGCTGCGATTATTGATACGCCCGAACCGAGGAATGGATCAAATATTAAATCATCGGGTTGACCATATTTTTCAAAGCACCACTCACATAGAGCAACGGGTTTTTGAGTGGGGTGAACTCTTAGCTCACCTCTTTCTGAGTCTCTACGAAGTCCATCCCAAATATGTTTAAAAACTCTTGCAGGTTGGTTAATATTAGTCCACGCCAATTCACAGTCAGCAAACGTCACACTTTTCCCGTCCTGCTTGTCCCAGATAATCCAGCAAGAGGAATCGGTGATAACAGAAGCATAATGATTAGCACCCCAAAATATCAAAATACTATCTTCAAATAATTTGTTACAAAGCTTAAATGAATTATAGGCAACGTCCTTAGTCTCATCACCTAATATTTGTTGATATTTTCCCTTGGGGGTAACACCAAGGGAACCGTCTTTTGCTACAACGTTAATGCCGTAGGGAACATCCGCAAAAACCATCCCCACATCATCAAACCTATCGCCTAACAACCCCCTAACATTCTTCTCAACAGTAGAATCAGCGCAAGCAATTCGATGTCTGCCTAATGACCAAATTTCTCCAGGTTTAACCCTAGATTCAATCTCGTCTACCTTGTCTAATAATTCGTTTAATTCGTCCTCATCCTCCTCTTGATTACCAATCCCGGAGCTATCCCCTAACGCCCCTAACAGTTCTTCTAGCTTGTCAGAAGGAAAGAAGCCGTCTAAGTCAACCTCCTGAGCCAACTCTGACAAAACCTCAATATCCCAAGTCGAGAAATCCGAAGCGGTATTATCAGCGATCGCATACCTTTTCCATTGTTCCTCAGTCAACCCCGCCCGCTTCACTGCAACCAATTCATTACCTGTTGCTTCGACAATAATAACCTTCTCGATACCCAACTGACCCGCTTCCTCTAGGGTTCCGTTACCAGCGCGAACGGTATTGTTTTCGTCAACAACAATAGACCGACAACCGCCAAATTGTTCTAATGATCTGCGAATAATCCCCGCAGAAGTTTGAGTGCGTTTCCTTGCGTTATTGGGATCAAATGTTAATTCTGAGATATGACCTTCTTTGATTTTAGGTTTAACCATAAAGTTAATTGTAGAGGGAGTTTCTAACTATGTTAACCTGAAGAGGTAGTGATTCGACATAAAACGACATTAGTAGATTCAATGTAGCCAACATTGAAAAGGCTATTGAAATTTTTCTGGATAATCCCTGGATAAACAACACTGATTTAGCCAGGAAAGTTGGTGTGACAGAACGAGCCGTAAGGCACTGGAAGAAGCATCCAATATGGGAAGAAATTAAGATTAAAGTTTTAACTAAACGAGCGGAGGTATTTCATCCAATGTCTGAACAGGAAAGAAACGAGTTTAGAGAGAAGCTTCAGGAAAGACAGAGGGAACTTGAGATATTCAGGAATGCACTCAAGGATAATACTGCTCAATGCTTTAAGATCACAAATCAAGCTTACAGAGATTTAAGTAAGCATAGAGATTCGGTTAAAGCTTGTTCTGATGCAACTCGATCCGGTATTCATATTCAATCTAAGAATGCAATGGATGGACTCAGGACGATGATGTTAATCGATGAACACACCTATCAACTTAATGTCATCATTGAAAACTTTCAAGAAACAGATTTAGACGACGATGAATAAACCCTATGCTTCGAGCTATTCAGAAAGCGGAACAACTCAAAAAAGAACTTAAGGAAATCAGGAAAAGGCAGAGGCAAAAACAAGTTAAAAGCGATCGCGATTCCCTGACCAAATTCAAAAACGACCCCATAGGCTTCTCAAGATTTATCGGAGTTGAACCCACACCCGACCAACAAAAATTCCTTGAGAGTGTAAGGGACAACCCAGAAACAAATGTCAAAGCCGCGCACGGGGTAGGGAAATCAATTGGTTCGGCTGTCTGTGTTTTGTGGTGGGTGTTTGCAGTTGAGGGTTTGGCAATTACTACAGCACCCACCGAAGACCAGGTAAAGCAAATCCTATGGTCTGAGATTCGGAAAATCTATGACCGCAACAAACAGAAGCTAGGGGGAACCAGGGGAGAGTTATTTGTCCGTAAATCGGAAACAGCAAGGGCTTATGGCTTCACGGCTCGGAACTATGACACAAACTCATTCCAGGGTAAACACGCGGAACGACTGCTATTGATTGCAGATGAATCGGATGGTATTTCAGAAATTATTGATGATGGTTTTCAATCCTGCCTCACGGGTAGCAGCAACAGAGGATTAAGAATTGGGAACCCACTCAACAAACAGTCGCCGTTTTCCAAAGCCTGCGATCGCACTGCCATTACCATTCCAGCGTGGACACACCCGAACGTCAGTTGGGCTTATCAGTTAGAGCAAACTATTGATCCAGGTGGGAAGCCGAGACTAATCCACAGACTTAAACCTTCTGTAGCCATTCACGTCCTCGATGCAACTGGACGGGTCAAACCCCAAGATTTATGGCCGTCAGAATTTCCCCGTGATGCCATCCCCGGAGCTATTTCTCTAAAATGGATTGAGGAAGTCAGGCAGGATAAAGGGGAGTTTTCCGTGTTCTGGGAGGGACGGGTAGAGGGCAACTTCCCGGAAGATAACGTAGAGGGAATTATCCCTACAACATGGCTTAAAGCAGCAAGGGAACGATATGACACAAACCAAGACTATTGGGACAACTTAGCTTTATTATCCCCCTGGAGAATTGGAGTTGACGTTGCAGATGGTGGTGATGACAGTCATGCCGTGAGTTTATGGAAAGGTAACGTCCTTTATTCTGTGGTACTTCACAAATGCTTAGGGGATGAACAAGACACAATTCGACTCGCGGACATCGTAGCGGAGCAAGTCAGGAAGCTAGGGGGGAATCATTACATTGCTGTTGACCGGACGGGAGTGGGAGCCGGGACGCTAGGAAGACTTAAGCAACAAGGTTATCAAGCGCGAGGTTGTACCTTTGGGGAAAGTGCAGAACAGCCCCATGAGTTCAATAATCGAAAGACCGAACTCTATTGGCAGTTTAGGGATAGCTTAAGATTAGGGAAAATAGCGATCGCTCCCCTTGGAGATATCGAGGAACAGGTATTTGAGGACTTGTCTGCTCATCGTTATTCACTATCAGGGAAAGGAGGAGAGGATAAGCAGATTGTCTGTGAGAAGAAGAAAAGTGTTAAAGCTAGGCTGAAGCGTTCGCCGGATGCAGGGGACGCGGTGATCATTGGTTCATCCTGTCCTAATCCTGTCTTTAATTCAGGAGTATCTTATCAAGAACATATCAATCAACAACACAAGGAACAGAGGGGGAAGGCGGAAGAAATTTCTATTCAAAAAGTGCAAGATTTATTTACTTAGATATAATTAAATAATAGAGAGAATTATTAATAATGTTTGATTCTGTTTTCTATCCCATTCATGCTAATTTTCGCGCCGAGGTTCCCAAATACGTCAAACCTCAGACAATCAAGGTTAACTTAAATAAATTAGAAAATGGTGGGATAGAAACCATTAAAACCGCCTTGAGTCGCGCCACAACCAAAGCACTCAAGGATTTAGAATCGGCTATTGAGAAGAAAGATGCTAAGGCTATTGAAAATTATCAATTCAACTTAATTCCTGAGTTGGAGCGATCGCTATTAGGATTATGGTTAGGCGGTTGGGGAATTGGGAAGAAACATGGCAGTAACGAAATCAAAGCACAACAGAAAAAGGAAAAGGCAAACTTTGACGAGGACGAGGAACTTCTCGGTGCTGATATCGCTTTAATTGAAAATGTTTATGCACAAGAGGCGATCGCTAATCGAGCCAATACCCTCGCTCAGGATGTAGCGGGAAGTCAGTGGGGAAATATCAGAGGGCATTTATTAGCAGCCGTTCAACCTCAACCGGAGACAGGTTATCCCATTAGTCGGTCTGAACTTCTGAAGCGGATTAATTCAGAGTTGGGGGATGGCGGTTTTGGGAAACGGGCAGAGAAGATAGCGCGAACCGAGTTAACTTTTGCTTACAACTCAGGACGGCTTCAGTCCTATAAGGATTCGGGTTTAGTTTCCCATGTCGTGTTCCTATCAATCCTTGATGATCGTCGCTGTCAAATTTGTGAAGACCGTCACGGCATGACAATCGCACTGGATGACGTAGAAACCGTTGCAGCGAACACACCCCCCATGCACGTTAATTGTCGCTGTGTGTTGAGTCCACGCCTAAGAACTCCTGAGAATCAAGAGGAACTGGACACAGAGGGGAAAAAATCAAAGCGTCGTCGGATGTTTGACGCTCCCCCTAAATGGTTGGCGGCGGGTATCTTAGCTGCGATTCTGTTAACTAAAACTAAAGCAGGGGGACGGGGGGTTAGTGTTCCGGGTGCGATTCCGGGTGCTATCCCTAATATTGTGACAAAGGAAACTAGACAGTTGGTTGATGTGGCATTGGCTTCTCAGATTCAGGCGATCGCCAATGCCACACAAGGAACCGCAGCAAATAGATTAAGACGGAAGAATCAAACCGCACCGATACCGAGTCAAGGGACAATTGAGATTCAACCTAAAGTCATCCTGAATGGAGTTGATCTTAACGCCGCATCACCAGAAGAAATTAGGGAAGCGTTAAAGGAATTTTTAAAACCCAATCAGTTAGATGAATTGATTTCCTATCTTCAGGAGAATAAAGTAGCATCAGTTGATGACTTATTAAGTGTTAAAGGGATTACTAAAAAAAGCAAAGTCTTCAAAGTATTACAGGAGTTGGCTGATAAGGATAAGTTGAGAATTGAGTTGCAATCATTTAAAACTCCCTCTGATTTGTGGTTAAAAAATCTAGGGTTTTCCCGTTCTGAAGCTAAGGAAATTTTCGAGGAACTGAAGGACAAGCCTGCGGAATCGTGGGATGACCTAAGAAAGCGACTAAAGAAACGGGGAATCCCCACAGATAAGTTACAGAGAGCGATTGATAAATTAAAATCAATTGAAGTTGACGAGAAAAAACAGGTTGTTGGTCTGGATGATTTCATTGAGACAACAATTAATAATATTGAAGAAATTACACCCGAAGTTCAAGCCACAAAGTTAATTAAACAACGGGAGATCGGTTTACAAAGACGACGAGAAGCGTTACAGGAAATCAGAGACTTAGAGATAGAACTCGCGCAAGTTCGATTAGAGGGAAGTAAATTTAATGTTCATGCGCGACGGATGAGTAAGCGCAATCCTAAAGCGTTTATCGCACCAGAAGAAATCAAAATTAGAGAAGCTAGACAACGACGAATTCAAACTAAATTAGAGAAAGCACAACAAAGAGAATTAGAACTTTCTCGACAATTAGAGCAAGCAAAACTTGGATTAAATTCTTTAGATATTCCTAATCTGACACCCGCAGCTATTTCCCGAACTCAGGCAGTAGAAGTATTGGGAATAGAAGGAAAACAATTATCCGGTGCTGTTCGGGACTTATCTGAATCAGTTGCTCAAGAATTGGATGTTCAAACTTCCAAAGGATTTATTAATGCCAAGAAACGACTCACCACTTTAGAACAAGCTAATACCAAGGCAACAATGCCTTTAGCTCCGGTTGATAATTTAATTAAAAAGGTAGATTTAGAAGACTTAACAGATCGATTAAGCGAGTTACAAACCCATTATAAAAACCTGTCAGATCCCCTGTACCCCGACAACTACTTTGGGCGTGATATTCAAAATGAATTGGTTTCATTAAGGGCTGAATTGAAACGGGTTAGATCTGAGATTGATAATTCTTTAACATCTATCAATCGTTCTGAACAGGTATTAACAACTGCGACTAATCAAGTTGAATACACAATGGGACGGATTAAACAACTGAAAGTCGGGACGCAATTAGAGAAACAAGCTAAGGATTTAGAAACACAGATTCAAGACTGGGAAACCAGGGTTAAACGGACTCAGAACTTTGAGAAAACCACAGAACCCTTTAATCCACTGGAGAGACAACAACCACTAGAACAAATGGGGAGAGATGCGATCGCCCTTAAATCTCAAGTTCCTCTGTTCAGAAGAGAAGCGGACAAGTTATTTAGACCGAAACTAGATCAAGCCAAGGGAACCATATCAGAACTAACTCAGAGACGGGAAGCCTTAGAGGAACTACAACAGCAAATCAATGGCGTGCTGAGAGAGGCGGAATCATTGCCTTTAAGTAAAGCTCAAATGCCAGAGCCGGACGTACAGACTTATAATGTTGCCGTTGAGTTGCGGAAGATATCACGGGAAATCACAGAAGAAACAACCCGGTTAAAAACCCTTGCCGGAGCAACAAAGGTTAACCTGGATGACTCCCTAAAATCTCAGAATAAACTGTATCAACAATACGAAAAACAACGCTTTGGGGATGAGACAACGCCATCCTGGGAGAAAAATTTGTCTCCTGCGGTTGAGTCCCGGTTAGACCAAATTGAACAGGCAACTAAGAAGTTAGAGGCAATTGGCAAGTCGTGGAACCTTGGGTATTTAGCAGACCTAGGGGAAAAGGTACAAGTCGGGACGGACACGGCAGGTAAAGCGATTAAGGTTAGGAAATGGTTGGACGATAACGGACTCGCACCGGAGGATTTAAGTCTGTCTCCGATTGGGGGTCGCAAGGTTGGATTAGAGGCAATTCGAGAGTTGGCGGACGAGGTGATTAGGCAATATGGGGTTATTCGCAACAATACCCAATTATTGAAAAAGGATACTCAATTTAAGATTTTCACTGACAAAGGACTATTACCAGAACAAGACTTTTTAAAGTGGGCAGAGGAACAAGCTAATTATTGGCAAGGGCAAAAGCAGAGAATTACCTCGGATAATTGGCAGGGGTCAAGTTATGACCGAGTTGATAATCTTTGGAAGTCACTGCAAGGAAAGAAAGCCTCTGACCTAGAAGCCCGTCAATCAATTAAGCTTGATGATGTTCAGGGTCAGTTACGGAAAACCGTTGGTAAGTATCAAGATTGGTTGAGAAAATATGTCCTTCTGAAAGAGAAGGGGGATCTATCTCCTGGTGGAATTCGAGCGTTAGATGATGCTCAAAAAAATCTATTAGCCGAACAAAATAAACTATTAGAACAAATCGATAACTACAACTTTAATGCTCAAGAATTGGTGAATGATAACCTTGAAAACACTCGTGATATCTGGGAAAAAGTTAAACGGGACAGTCAACAGCCTGTTTATTTTGATGTGAAAGGGAAGGCAATAGAACGGGGTGAACTTCTGAAACAAATAGACGAAGTGAACAAGCAAGTTAATAGTTACCTTTCCATCCGAGAACGGAGGGTTGAACCGATGACTTATGATGCCAAGAAAGCAATTCCGTTAATTGATACTCGCAATAAATTAACTCAAGAATTATCAGAATTAGACAATCAAATTAGTGGGTTACAAAAACAAATTAACGAATTAACTCAAGCCCGGAAAGGAACTAAACGGGTAGAGACTCAGCTATCAAAACTCCAGCAACAACAGCAACAGAAGCAACGTCAATTAAACGAGGTTGTGCAGGAAACCAGAGACTTAAGACAACCACCTCAACGCTATCAACAGATTCAGGAAGTTAAGAAACAAATTGCCGAAACCGAGAAACGGATTAAAGTAATTGAGTCTGAGATAGCGCCGTTGAGACGGGAGCTAACCGCGTTGAGCGAACAACCGTTAGAAGGGTCTGCATCGGGACGAACTCGCCAGAATCGCATGAAAGGGTTACAAAGCAATATTGATCGGAAGAATCAAGATCTATTCCGTGAGGTAGAGGTGATTAATAGTCAGAGAATGGAGTTAGGAAAGTTAAGATCTGAGAGTTAAATAATTTTCTTAGAAAATTATGTTATACTGATTTTAGTTTACAAAGGAGAGGGGTTATCAAGAAAGTTGGACGACCTCGAATATATCCTTTGGGACTTGAGATGACATCAATTCAAGTCCCAAAGGATATCAAAGAACAGGTGCAAGCTTTTAGTGTTGCGCTGGCATGGGAAAATAATCAACAAAAGGAACAAATGAAAATAATCAACACTTGTAATGTGAATCCGTTCTATGTTCAGGTAGAAGTAGAAGGGGTTGAGAAAAAGCTATTGGGGATTGATATCTGTCCCAAATGTCTGTCTGAGAGAGTTTTGCTAGGATTTTATGATATATCTGAATGCATCTATAAAAGAACAGTTTTAACCTGTCCTAGTTGCGAGTCAAGGTTTCAAATACTTAGTCAGACAGTCTCTCAACGGACGACGAGTATCGAGATTCAATTTATTTAAAATTGCTTTTGACTAAGGTTAAAATCCGAAAATTGATATCTCATAATCCATGAAAAATCCCTGCGGTTTGTTACAGGGATTTGAGGGGGTGGGAGTGCGATCGCTCAAAACCTGATAAAATAAAGACAAAAGTGCTTTAAAACAAAAACACAGAGTCATGAAAACAACTATTTACTTGTCACAAAATTCGAGTCAATTAAGAAAATTACAGATTGACTCCTATTTCCCTGAAGCTGAGTTGCACCCCAGAGAAGTTATTAAATTAATCCCTGAGTTAATCGGGAAGTCGTTCTGTACTCACAGCGAAGTTATCGTCAATCAATTTGGACACATGATTGCTAACAAATTGATTGACTCCAAAAATGTAGAGATTCAATTAATAGCAGAAGATGGTGATATAAAAGTTTTTAACTACGACGATGAAGGCTATATTATTGATTGGCAAATTGGGTTTTTTGAGCCACTTGATCTAAGCCCTGACCCCTCTTAAATCAATATCCTTATCCTTTGGGCAAACAACATGGCAATAGCCAATTAAAAAGGCTTTTCCTAAATTGGGAACAATCCAGACCGGATGAACACCCCCTATCGTGACTGGGAAAC
>OGWO01000065.1_pt1 | contig 9944 bp, 30 predicted proteins | sample 1576001 | NCBI WGS metagenome assembly OGWO01 (sample SAMN07581522, study PRJEB24739) | freshwater metagenome | place: Singapore | collected 2015-01
GTTTCCCAGTCACGATAAGCAGTTGAAGCAGAAATAGAATATGGACGTGTTAAAAAAGAAAAACACACTATTATAGGAGTAACAACACACAATAATGGTGGATTTAGAGTAACAGAAAGTGTAGATAAGATATTAGAATTAATAGAAGAAATAAAGGAATAGAAAATTTAAAGAGAATTTCGTATATTGATTGTATAAAAAGAAAAGGTTATGACAAAAAAAGAAATTCAAAAAACAATAGTTAAACGATTCCTAACATTTGTAGAAGAAGTATTCCCACAATACGAAATAGATGATTATGGGGATGGTGGTAGAATTGAATTTTTCCCAACCAACGGAACAAGCGATGACATAATTGAGTTTCAACGTTCACGTTTAGACTTGTATGTATTGAATTGTGCAAACGATCAAGCAAAACAAGATCATATGGTAATGGAAGGAATGTTAAACGTTATTATACAAGAAGTTCAAAACGAGTCAAATCAAATTTAAAAAAGATTTGGCTTTTGCTTTTCATAACCATACCCAGCATACTCAAATACGTATATACAATGACTAAACAACGAGGCAGACCCAAGAAAAATACAGATGTACAAAACACACCTGCACTAAAACAGAATGACAAAGTGACATGCATGACACATCCGGGTGTGTGGGAATTGGTTTGGTATAAAGAAGGAGACACAACATGTGCAATACAAAACGAAAAATATAGGTGTATTGTAAAAGTAGCTACTTTAACTAAGGACAAAGAAGATAAATAGAAATTTCGTATATTTCAGTAAATAAAGAAAGAAAATTGTGGCAGTAAGTAAAAAACAATTAGCAGAATTAGAAAAAAAAATAGGGAAAGTATTTAAAATTAGTACAGACCCAAGTCCGGAGAACTTTGCAATTCTTAATAAAATTAAACCAGCTATCAAATCAGGTCCATGGAGTTCTAGTGAATCGGTTTCATTATTCTTTTGTACAAAAGATGGTGAACGAATAGGAACAGGGAGTGTCATTATGACAACAAATAAATTTGTTAAAAATTACCTTAAACAAGAGCAATAAACCAAGGAATAAATTTCGTAAAATAAAATTCGTATATTTCAGGTATAAAAGAAAGAAAATTATAAACATTTAAACTAACAAGTTTCAATTATGAAGATTACAAACAAAACATTAATGGTAGAATTTCAAACAGAAGTGAAATTAGGAAACAACAATGCAATTGAATTAACATTGATACACAATGCATTCATTAGTGAAGGTAAAGATGGGGGTGTTGATATTGATTTAGATTTGGGTGTTGATCTTGTTAATGTAAAGTTTTTAGGAATTGATATTGATTCTAGTTACAATGGACTTAAACAATTCAAAGCAAACCTTAAAGAATTAGGTATTGATTTTGATAAGTTGGTTACAGAAAAAGAACAAGAAATAATCGATTCAGGAATAGAAGATAAGTTGAGATTAATGTTTAGAGATAAAATTTAAGGGACAAGGGAGCGCAAGCTCCCTTTCGTATATTTCATCAAATTAAAGAGATAAGTTAGAAATATTAAAACCAAAAGTTTTTAATTATGACAAAAAATGAAAAGAAAGTATTAGTAGCAGAGTTGAAGAAACAATTAGCCGAAGCGCAAAAACAATGGGACGAGAAAGGTCCAGATGCAGCAGCATATTGTTATGGATATTTGATTGGTACAGTTAAAGAAGTTATTTATCAATTGGAAAAATAAGAGACATGGCACAATTTAGATTCGAAACAGAAGTACAAGTAAAAGCAACAATAGAATATATCATTGAAGCAGATACAATGGAAAACGCACTTGATCAATTACGAGACGGAGAACATCGATGTGATGGAATTACGTTTGATGAACAATATGATTGGGGAAGTGAATTAATTACAGTAGAAGAAAAATTAGGGGAATAAGCTTTGTAAATAAATTTTCATATATTGAGTGTATAAGAAAAGAAAGTTATGACACACAAAGAATTTAAATTAACTGTTAAGAAGGAAATCATTGAAAATGCGGGTTATAATAGACAAGCAGTAAGGTATAAAGTAGGAGATACAATGATAGTTGATGAGAATATGTTTGACATGATTTTATCAGGAAACACTATTGAAAAAACAACGCGTGAAGGATATATTCGATTTGATAAGTATAACTTTGAAAATGAAGCTCAAGTTACAACTATTACTATAGAATATGGAGTGAGAAAATTAGGACAGAGATAAGCAAAAGAGAGATCGTATATTGAAGTATAAATAAGAAAAGAAATTAAATCAGAATAAGATGACAGCAGTAGAAGAGATTAAAAATGAATTATTAGCAATTCAAGATTTCTTAAAAGACAAAAAATTATGTATTGTTATTACAAAAAATAGTATTGTGATTTTATCAGAAGATAATTCCGCAACAAAAGTAACCTTTAAATCAGAATAAGATAGAGGGAATAAGGTAGGTAAGAGAGAGATCGTATATTGAGGTATAAATAAGTTAAGAAATTTAAATAAGAATAAGATGAAAGACGAACTGTTAACATATTGTTATAAACATCAGAAAGAATATGTCCGTGAAGAAGGACAAAGAGCATTTGATTGCCTGATTTATTTAGTGAAAGACGGTGATATTAATTCGTATGAAGAATTAGCTGAATATGGGATGGAATACTAAATCAAAATAAGATGTTACGTAAGTTAATAGAAAAATGGTCTTGTAAGCATAAGTGGAAAATCCACAACACTACAAACATACATGATACCGAAATTCCAGATATGCTTATAAAAGTAAGACAAACTTTAATATGTCAAGAGTGTGGTAAAATAAAACAAATTAACCTTTAAATCAGAGTAAGATGACACCATTTGGAAGATTTTAAATCAGAATAAGATAGAGGGAATAACCTGAGTAAAATAGAGATCGTATATTCCAGTATAAATAAAGAAACGGATATGACAATAGAACAATTATCAGATAAGGAATTAACGTTAGTAAGTTCATTGGTAAAACAAAGCAAGGATAAACTGGAAGAGATTATTCGTGGAGCAAGAAAAGTGAATGATAAACGAGCAGAACGTTTGATAGAAATAGTTGAAATGGTAATTGATATTAAAGGATAAGTTATGAATGAGTTATTGAAAAAATATAACATTACCAAGGAATGGTTAGCTACTGTGATTAAAGTAGATCAACTTACAACTGAGGAAGTAAATGATTTAGATTATTTAGAGGATAGAATAGAGACTCATTTGAGTTGGGAATTGGTTTAAAATAGAAATTGTTATGACATTTTTAGTTATACTTGGAATTGTGTGGTTATTAGTTAACGGAGATCAACTAAAATAAACGTGTAAACAACGAGGAAGATCATCATCAATGGAACTCGTCAAAAATGAAAATCAACGACAGATAATAACAATGAGGATCGTCATGTGTGTGGAATGAAAATCAACATGGGGAACGTCAATTATCAAAGATGATCATCACCAAACGGAAATCGTCATATAGTATGTGGAATATTGTTTTGTCAGTAGGGGGTATGAGAAAGTGGCGTGTCTAACCCCTCCATTGCTCGCCCACGTCCTTTTTCACCCTTTCCAAAAGTATATACAAAAAACATGAAAAAACACGTCCCCCACACGGGGGAATGGGGGAACGGGGGTCGTCATATAATGAAAATCGTTAAAGAAATTGTCAAAAATGATTGTCATCCTGGGTAATCTTTCGTATACTCCCCATATGTATAACGGAACATGATGTTCTCCATTATGGAAATAGAAAAGTAGCAACGCAACAGCACTAGGACACAGAAAGACGCTACCCAGTAACCAAAAAATGGTGTAATGTTATGTTCGGAGACAGGCAGGAACAGTTGAATATTAAACCGAGGCCCTATCCCACACACATAGCCAAACGTGGCGACGGGAATTAAAAATAAGGCTTGCAATTATTTGCAGGCTATCAGACTGCCTAGGGAATATTTTATTTGAAATTTATTTCGTATATTGAACCATAATTAAAAAGAGATATATGATAAATTGGACAGAAGAGCAATTAAAAGAGAAAATGAAAGAATATGTTACTAAAGCAGATGATACTAGTAATTCATATTTTGATAGAGATGTATATAGACAACTATATTATTACTACAAATCATTATTAATGGATAAACAAAATGAAAACGATTGAAGTGACAATCCAGGAAATACAGGCCGCAACGCGACCCAACGTGTACAGGAATAGAAAGAAGTACACACGTAAGACCAAGCACAGGAATAAAGAGTGTGAGGATTGATTCGTATATTGAGGTATAAATAAAAAAGATAAGATATGCCAAGTAAAAAATTTATTATTACAGTATTAGGAGGAATATTTGATGGGTTTAGTATTGTTAAATTTTCTCAATTTGAAGCAGACAAGTTTATTGAGAGTGTTCAAGAAAACTTCAACTCAGAATGTCACTTAGAAATTATAGATCTTATATAAAATAAAAATAGGAATAAGTAAATCAAATTAGAGTTCGTATATTTCAGTATAATTAAGATAAGAAAAGAAATTAAAATTAAAAATTAAGGTTATGAAAAATTCAGTTAAAAATTCAGAAGTAAAAGGAGTTAAAACAGGTCGTCCAGTTAATCCAAACTCAGCACGTCAAATCCGTTTAGCAGAGTTAGCGGCTAAAAAAGCAAATGGCGAATTGAGACGAGGCCGTCCTGTAGATACAACTTCAGCTCGTCAGTTACGTTTACAAATTCAAGCATTGAATAAAGCATTAGGAGTAGGTCAAGGCCGTCCTGTAAATCCAAATAGTGCAAGACAAATTCGTTTGGCTGAGTTAAAAGCAAAAGCTGAGTTAAATGGTGGAGTAGTTAAGCGTGGCCGTCCAGCTAAAGTAACTGATGAGGTAGCTGCTTAAGCATTAATTCGTATATTGAGTCATAAATAAGATAAGGCATGAATAAAGCAAAATTGAATAAAGCCATTAAAAGTACAAAAGCATTTTCTGAATTCAAAAAAGCAAAATGCCCAAACCAACATTGTGATGATGGCGTAGTTGAGATTACATTTGGTGAAAAACAATTTTGTGGAATCTGTGATGGGAAAGGAGTGGTAAATGAAGAAAGATAAGGCAATCCAGTTAATTAATCCGATTGAAATTATATTTGCTCCTCATATATTGGAGTTCAGGGATTCAATTATACATTTAAATTAAGACATAAGGTCAGGTGGCGTGTTTGGAAACGCTCCATCTATAGAGTGGGAGATAGCAGGTTCGAGTCCTGTCCTGACCACTATCTTTTTAATTATACGACCTTGAGACCCGGCTAGACCGGGTTTCGGGGTCGGAAGCCAGATCCCAGAAGCCAGTTCGTATATTGAGGTATAAATAAGATAAGACATGGATAAAGCAAGAGCATTAAGATTTTTAAGTTTACAAGCATTAGTAAACCGTGAGATTGAAGTATACGGACAAGCAAGCCTCGAGCTAGTACACCAATTAGATGAGTTAACTGATGAGTTAACCCCCGAGGAGATTGATTACGTGTTAGAGATGAGCAAATAAGTATCTTTTTAATTATACAATACCCAGTGAGCCCAGTAATATGGGCTTTTGGGGTCCATGAGCACGACACAATTTATACAGCAAAACCAGACACGCATTGAAAATATTGATGGTAATTTAGATGATGCAGCCATCACAATTATGGGAGCAGATGGCCGGTTGGAGTTCTATTATTTTGAGAACGGGGTCTTAGTGGGCTCAAAGGTCAAGGTTCATAAGTGGTAAGGGGTCTCTATGGCGTACCGCCGTATATATACCGTATGCGTATAGTATTATGTACCCGGTACCACGCGCGTTGGGGTCAATATATGGCGGGCCGGTGAAGGACATGGACTTAGAGTAAATCCCTTCTCTTTTAAAACCTTTACCCATCGACCCATTATATAATTATATACCCCACAATTAAACCCCAATTTCCATACCGGCCAAAGGGGATAAAACCCATAAAAATCAAATCTCTTCTCTTATAAAAATCTTTGACATCGACAAAGTATATCCGTATATTTAAAACATGAGCACATTAACGATACTAATATTATTATGGTATTTTTTCATTATATTACCCAATAGAAAAAGATGCGATTAACTAGAGAACAAAAAAAAGAAAAAGCCGTTGAAGATCTAATCAACCAGATGTTTATCATAGCAGGCCATGATGTTACATTTGAAGACATTAAAACGCGCCAAGATAGTTGGTTTACACAATGGACAATGACTGTTGAACAATCAGATGAATGGATGGAATGGGGTATAAAATATCTACGAAAAAAACTCAAATTAAACAAAGAACTAGCCAAAAAAGAAATGGTATGGTTTAGTTTAATGTGGGGATTAAAATTCAGTAATTATCCAGAAGAATAAGATGAACACATTAGATTTAATTGAGGAACATATTATTATTAGAGAAACAGTTGGTTATGAAGTTTTAAATCATATAGAAATTGAGGATATTCCAGAGGTAATTAAATTTCTAAAAATTATTTACAACTATAAACGAATGACTAATTTAGAAAATAAACCAGAATAATATGAGAACATTTATAATGATTTTAATACTTCTTTGGGATGATACAATCACAAAAATAAAAAAATCCTTTAAATCAGAATAAGATGCCTTTAGAAAAAACCAAAAAAATGCTTAATGAATATATCAATAAAAATAGGGAACAGCAAAGAGGTAGACCTATAACAGATATTGAAATTAGAGAAGTGGCAAAAGAATTAAAAAAGCATGAAAGAATGTGTAAATTTTACATGATTAGTACACTGCTTTTATTTATTACACTTTTATTAGTAGGAATTAACCTTTAAATCAGAATAAGATGACAGCAGTAGAATTTTTATTAAATCTTAATATAGGTGTTGACGAGCAAGGAAAAGACGTAAAGCTTACAAATGTGCTTGATGTAAATCAAATACAACAAGCTAAAGAAATGGAGAAGGAGCAGAGTATTTATAAATTATTTGTTGGTTTTCAAGAATGGCATCAAAACGAATATGGAGGTAAATATGTAGAGATAGACCAATTTAACGAGTATTTAAAAACCTTTAAATCAGAATAAGATGGGATACAGCGAAAAAGGAGCGGCAACTCCTACTTTATGGGCGATAGTCAACGAACGAGATGAAATCTTATTTTCCCGTGGCGGCTCAAGTTCGACACCGAAATTAATGGTCTATGCTGATGAGACTTCAGCTAAACGTGGACTCAGTAATAGTTGGTCAAAACAACACATTGCAGACAACAAAATCCAAATCAAATTAATTTATAACATTTAAATCAGAATAAGATGGGACTAATCAAAGACCTAACCAACCAAATGAAAAACGATCCATGGCACGTCAAACTAAGACGTTGGTTGAGACTCCAAAGATGGGTATGGATGTGCCGTACAAGATGGATTTGGGATCTAGATTATGAACATAATATTTTTAAAAAATTTAAATAAGATGACACCACAAGAAATAGAAAAACTATGAGTGACAAAGTTGAAGATTTACTAAATCAATTACCTAAGAAGGTAAGTGTAGAACAACATTATTATGATGAACAGCAAAAGTTGATTCACAATGAGGAAATGAAATTTACATTCGGAGATAAATTAGAAGCCCTTGATTGGCACAAAGAAGAACATGGGCTTGAATATGTTACCATTACAGGCATCAATCAAAAGACTAAAGTTTACTATTGGGAAGCAGATCTAAAATGGGAACTAGGTGGTAAATTAAGTTCAGGCTATTATTTTAAAGATGCAATAGCATATAAACCAAAACAAGATGAAGAAACTATTTAAAAAATTATTCCAAAAACCAAGCAACAATGAATACATGATTTCCGAAGAGGAAGCAGTTGCTTACTTTGAAACATGGGAAACCCAAGAACGTAAACGTAGAGAAGCCCAAATAAAACAAGGTGTCAAATCACTCCGTGAAGGCAAACCCGTTATGATTTCCAATTTTAATGGTAATGGTCTTGAACTAGCCTTTGCTGTTAAAAAACAATTCATATTTGAGGAAACCCAAAAACTAAATAAATGGATCCAGATTGATGGAATAAGTGAAATTAAAATTACCTTTAAACCTGAAGTGTAATGATGGGTCTCTTTGACATGATGGATGAGGCCATAGCCACTGAATTAGGCGTTGATTTAAACACTTATATTCACGTAATCGAGGAAGTATGCACCTATGAGGAGGCCGATTTTATAATCGATAATATGTGGCAGGAAGACGGCAATATTGGTGCTGCTAAAGATTTATTTAATTCAAAATTATGAAATTTACTAAACAAAAAGAAGCTTTTGAAGCATATTTCAACCACGATAAAAAAACTGTTACCAAGTTTTTGTGGTTGCCCGTTACTACACGCAATCAAGAAACAAGATGGCTCGAGCGTGCTACCATAGTTTATAAAGCCGATAAACATAGGGAAAAATATTTTTGGCATCCTTGGGAATTTATTGACTAGGTAGTATATACGTATTTTTGGAGGCTGGGGAGGGTAAGTGAGTATTTGGCAGGCTTGCCATATTTATAACCATGATAAAAAAACTACTTAAAATCCCGTTTTACTTTATATTTGGTTATTTGATAATTGTTGCTTGTGGAATATTTAGCGTTACTAATATATTTATAAGAAAATAAAATGCCTACTGTAAACTATACTTTTGCTGAATTATATGGTGCTCAAGGAGAAGGAACTTCTTCTATTGATTTAACAGCAGGTACTCCATATACTTTTACCATTACTAATAATTCCGGGTCTTCTGATTTTACTTTAGAGACTCAAAGAAATTATGTAACTGATACTCCGAAAAATACATCAGGGTCATTTACTTCTCAAACTAATATAGCTACGGCTGTTATTTCGGATTATATAGCTGGTTTTTCTCTTCCTATAGGGACTTGTTCTTTTGTTTTTACACCTGCTACAAATGTAACAGGGACTACTCTTAAATTAAGAGGAGTAGGAGGTATAACTCTTGCTTTATCTATTACTTGGTTCACTATCGTGACTGGCTGAAAATTTTACTGGAGCAGTGGGAGTCTTCGAATTTAATGTAGTAGTTGATAAACTAGAAAGCAAAACGGGTGAAGCCATTCAAATAGATTTTGTGGTAAAAGGTACGGGTAATTTAAAATTATTTGAACTACCAAAACCTAATTTACCTGCTGATTTTGAAATTTTTGAACCTACACACAAAGAAGACATAGAAGAAAATATACGAGGAATGTCTGGTTCGATTTCAGATTCGTACACTGTTACCCCACAAAATAAAGGAAAATTTCTTGTGAAACCTCAACAATTCAGCTATTTTGATATTCAATCTAAATCATACAAAACCATTTCATCAGATGAAATAAATCTAACAATAGCTCAGGGAGATAAGCATATATCACAATTACAAAAAAATAAGACAGCTTCACCTAAAACGATATTACCTATTTTTACTGAGGCCAATTTCGTTACCCTGAATTCGTCGACTTTTTTTAACTCGGTGTGGTTTTATCTATTACTTGGTTTACCTATATTGACTGCTTTATTCTTACTTGTATTTAAAAAATCAAAATAAAGAAAAAGGGAATCAGAAAGAGAATCAAAAACAACAAAGTCCTAAACCAAAAGGAGCTTCAAAACAACGCATAGAAAACATTTTAAACGCAATAAATAAGGACGAAAAACGCGTGCAACAAAAAGTCAATGCGCAAAAAATTAAATCTAAAACGATAGAAACAGATAAAGATTGGTAATAAAGATGAAGCGTAATATTTTACCAATCTTTACCTATTCTATCGTGACTGGGAAACAGATCGGAAGAGCACACGTCTGAACTCCAGTCACCTGAAGCTATCTCGTATGCCGTCTTCTGCTTGAAAAAAAA